>Ga0307514_10006482_pt1 | contig 10197 bp, 12 predicted proteins | sample 16_EM_MG_FD_203088 | JGI IMG/M metagenome (GOLD analysis project Ga0307514, IMG submission 203088) | Populus trichocarpa ectomycorrhiza microbial communities from riparian zone in the Pacific Northwest, United States - 16_EM | ecosystem: Host-associated > Plants > Roots > Unclassified | place... | reverse complement strand
ACTGCGAAGCCCGCGATATCCTAGCTCCCAGTAACTAGATATTGCGATAAACATGACTAACGAAATTAGCGAATGTACAGGAACGCGAATTCCTTACAGCTTGTAGTGTTTTGAGAGCTTTGGTCATTGTGAGATGTGTTTCATCTGGAGTATGTGAGGAGGATTGTGTTCCCAGGTAGGCAGGATCATCGGCTAGGCGTAAAGGTACTTTTCCAGCTGTAATACAAGTTGAGCGTCTTGATACTGTTTTCTGAGATTCAGATAAGAGTTGCCGATTAGCCTCTTTTTCAATATCTATTTCTGTTGAGGCCTCTGGTGCTATGGATACTGGAATGATTGCTGGAGATTCGGGTATTTGTTCGATAGCCGGAGTTACTGATTCATTCTACACTATTAATTCAGATGCTATAGTAGTCGCTTGTTGCTTGATAGGGTTATTCATCGGAAGTGTGAGAGTATTAAGTTGAATCGGAGCTGAGTTTTTTGCTGTGGTAACTCTGCGTGAGCTTACCAGAATGATCTTGTAGACTCCAAAAGTTGGTGTGAATCTTAGTATTCTTGCCTTGGTAGCTCGATCTACCAATTTTCCATCTTGATATGTATGAATAAATACAGGTTGCCCAAATAGTCTGAACCGGCTTCTTTCCTCTAGTATATTCCGTTCAGGAATGGCTATCTCAATTGGCGATTTTCCATTCAATACCAGAGAAGGCAGTCGGTTTTTGATAAATGTACTATAGTCCATAGCATATGACCATAATGATTTCGAAAGTATGTCGAGATTGGCTCTTATCATAGTCATGATAGTTCGATTAGCTCGTTCAGCTACTGCATTTGTTTCACTGTGGTATGGAACGGTTGGATGAATTTTTGTACCTCGATTGGATAGCCATTTGAGAAAGAAGTTGAAATTGAATTCGCTACCCCAATCAGTTCTTAGACCTCCCACCTGGCAGTTGGTAAGTTTTTCAAATGCGGGGATCATTTCTTGCAAGGCTTCAGCTGCATCGGCTTTCTCTCTTATTGCTCTGGTCATGATAAATCTGGAGTAATCATCTATCAAAACAAGCATGTACTTCTTTTGATAAAGGTCCTAAACTGGCAGTAGTCCACACAAATCGGCATGTAGTAGTTCTCCAACTCTGGATGTTCGAATTCCATAGGAGTAGCTTATAGGCTTGATTATTTTGGCTTTGATGCATCGTGCACATTGTATGTTACAGGTGCGCAAGTGTTGGGGTACTTCTGGTATATATCTAAATGCAGAGAAGGGGAGATGTCCATACCTTTCATGCCATTCTATTTCCGTATATAAGGCCTGTTGGTTTGCCAACTTGTATAGTCCACCAATTCTTTCCAAGTATGATTCTTGATTCTCCTTCTTAATGATACCAGTATCTCGTGCAAAGGAGACTTCCCAACCTTCCTTTGCCAACCTAGTCACACTGATGAGTTTCTTGGGCCACTCAGGTACATATAAGCAATTGTCAATAATGACATCTCCTGCAGTGGCTATGCCTTGATAAGTTGAGTATTTAACCCCTTCTCCAGTTGTTACTGACTGTCTCCAAGGTTTTGGGTTCTTGAGGTCTTGAATATTATTTGTGATATGCACTGTGGATCCTGAATCAATATGCCATTCTTCATCAGTAGTTGGTATAATATTTGAGCTTGTGGTTGGCGCGATACTCGAGCTTGTGGCTGCCAAATAATTAAGAGTGGACCATTCATCTATAGTTGCTTCCTCGACTGGAGACTCAGTAGTGATAATATGAGAGGATTCACCTCTCTTATTTTGATCATGCTTTTTAGTTCTGCAGTCGATCTCATTATGCGAAGTACTAGGGAATCCTTTTCTCTTATAATATCTACAGAACATAGTACTGGTGGCAAAAGCTGACTGCGGGTCAGTGTTGCTATTACGCTTGGTACTGCTTGGCTTGATTGCAAGCTCTTGTAGTCTTAAAACTACTGTAGCAAATGTTGGGTCATCGCTTCCTGAGGTGATATTGTTGATGATATTTTGGTAGGTAGTAATATTCGGCAGTGTTGTTAATAGCATGGTCACTTTCCATGCATCCGTGTTCACAAAGATCTTAACACCCGCAGCCAGAGAGTCGGTCCCTATAGTAGCTGTTGCAGTTGTTTGTCTGAAAATATTCCACTTGGATTCGAAAGTGGCAATGTGATTAGTTATGGTGGTGGTTCGATCATCGAACCTTAGCTCAGTTATTCCTAGAAGGAGGGCTGACAAGTGCATGCAAGTTCTGCCCTCAAATCGAGTTTTGAGTGTCGTCCACGCTATTGCTACTGTTTCACAGTCTTCGATTACGTCCTGTACTTCAGGCTTACAGTTGGCAAGAATAGTGATGAGAGCTTTGGCAGTTTTGAGCTCCCAGTCTTCTAGTTTGTCTGTTGGTCAAGTAGTTTGGCTACCTGTGACGACAGGTTCCATTCCGGATACAAGTAGTATGTGCTTCATACTAGATACCTAGGCGTGGTAGTTTTCTTGATCCTTCGAGAGGCGTAGGGTCTTGAGTGGTTTGAAGGTTGGGTCTGACATATTGTTCCTGGGCGACAGTGGGGCTTGCAATTTGTGGGGCTTGCGATTTGCGGGGCTTGCGATTTGCGGGGCTTGCGATTTGCGGGGCTTGCGATTTGTGAGGCTAATTGGCTTATTTGAACGACGGTGTTGCTACCATGCAAAGATACTCTTTGCTACGACAGAGGAGAGATGTGTATTGGTATACTATATAACGAATGTTGAAAGGAATGATGATGAAAAGAATAAACAGAAAATACTATCAGCTAAATACCTCTCGCACCCTTGCCCATTTAGGTGCAGCATTCCAATTTTATCCCATACATAGCCATCCTGACATCAGCTGGCTGTGTCGGCATATTATTATATTCCCGGTGATTCCAACAGCTTCCACCCCTTACTATTGTCTTCTATATAGCTCCCTTCTTCCTTTTCATTTCTTCCTTTCCATTCTTCTCCTTCTTCTATACCAGGTACGTCTTCCTGCTTCATTCCTCGTGACTGGTTGGTATTCTCCATGATGGATCCCCTGGAGAGATGTCGAGCCCCCTTGTGCTTAACATCAGCTCTCTGTATATAAGGACAAGTATTCCCTGAACTAGGTAGTACCATTGACCATACTTTTTATTTTTTGTAAGTCTCACCTAGCCTTATTTTATACAGCCTGTATGCTCTCGTTATGTACCCAGACTCTCTTTTTTTTTCTTATCTCATCAAAGAGAGTTTGGAAACCTATATCTCTGGGATTGGGCATGGGTCAACCTCTAGGCCGTTGAGTTGCTGGAACAAATGTATGACGCGACAGACAATTGAGGTTGACTAGGGCTGCATCAAATACTCAAACTAGCAACTCAGCTACATGTTAATACTATTTCCAGTTATCTGCGAGTATTGGGTATTTCTGTCGGAGTTGTATATGAAGGAGAACTACCAGGCTAAGAAAACTTATGGCTTGAGGGCAACTTCGAACCTGGAGAAAATGTATCCCTCAGCTCGGCGAATAAAGTTTCCAGACTCTCTTGATAGGATAAGAACAAGAAGAGAGTCTGGGAGAGGACAGCCTATACTGAAAGACGTCGACGGAAGCTTTCACCTGGTTACATTGTAATAAAGTATGTGTGCGCGAGATCTGTGGGAGATAGCTTTTTTTTGAGGCCTGAAGCAGAAAATCAAAAAACGGATATCATCGATGGCCTAGTTCTGTCTGGGTAGTCTGAGCATAAGATACTAGCCATTTTCGGTAATTCCGTGATATCATGCAGGCACAGTAGTGAGAAGCCATTCAGCGAAGTTGAGATCTATGGAAAGAACTATGCCCTACAACATGGTTACCCTCACGTCCTACCAAAATGAACCTAATACCCACTGCCCCCTAGCAATATGACCTCCCCAAAGACCCCACCCTCCCCCTATGGGTCCAATTGCAATGTCAGGCAGGTGAGCCTGTAGCTGCTGGGAGGCCTTTACGTACCACCTATATCCATGCCACATCAGCACTGGGGTGGTAGCCTGTAAGATCATGAAACAGGATGGTTTCAATGAGAGGCACTAATATGAGCAAAATTCAGAATTCCGAGAATTTGCATTGAATCAACCAAATCCTCCTCATTATGCTACCCTAAACTCCCCACCTCAATTACCTGCAATAGCGTTCTCCAGAGCATCCTCAACTACTGCGAAGGGGTCTCCACTAGCTCCAGGAGCTCCAATATTCCGTCCAGATTCTGGCAGCGTACCATAGATTCCCGTAAGGAATCTACCATGTACGTAATGGGGTTTTTTTTAAAAAAAACAAGGAGCTCCAGTATCTCTTTTCTTTGGGCTCCAAGGGTCGCTTTGGACGCAGGGTACCTAATCTAACCTCTCCCCAGGCATTTTAATCCCCTCAAAGGCGTCATTGCGGATGATTAAACTGGAATCCAATCTAGTATTCAATGCAGCGTCCAATCCAGCCTCTCTCCCAGCATTCAACCCAGCATGCCCCGCTGCTCGCTCAGCGTTCAACCCAATTGCAATGTTCAAGTCAATGTCCAACCCAGCTTCAAACCCAGCTCCAAGCCCAGTAGCTTTCCAGCACGGTAAGCATCACTGTACTCCCCCGGCCTGGAGCTTTAAAGCCCAGTCTCCAGAGTGTAGGGGTCCATTCACAACAATAATCTTATGGTGCCTAAAAATTTGTGGGTTTTGGTCTCTAGTACTAGTAACTATATACCAGTCTTACATGTTAGCAAATACATCCGATAGCCATCTAATACTTCACCAATAGAGAGCAAAACGGAGTGAACTTACCAACGATCTCTCTGTTACTGTTAAAATCTATAATTAGCTGCGCAACACCAAAAGCTGATCCTCATTTCAATCCGTACTCCTAAAGCCTCCTTTCTGTTAGCCCGAGGAGGGCAAAGCGACAAACTCCCTCCTCGGTGATGAGATCTATGTCTCTATCACTGAACTGGTACCTATCTCGATTTGTCTCGGGAAACTCTTTAACATGTACAGGGTTCCATTGCCTGACTACTGGCGGGTTGTTGTTAGGAATGCTAATCCCCTTGTTAGTCTCCGTTGTTGATATTGTTGCGGTAATTGAAGAGAGGCGGTTTCTAATACTGAGAGAAACAAAATCACAGGGATACAGCATCAATCCTTCCCTAGTGGTGGGTTAGTCTAGTCTCAGCACCGACAAGGATTATAGATTACGAGAAGGGATATAGTGAACCTAGGGTTCGATGATGTTGTCTTAGATCTATTCCGCTGCGATCCAGAAAGGGGAGAAGAACAAGCGTGAATCTGAAGAATTAATTCGGATCCTTAACGTTATAACGCTAACCACTAATGCTAGTGAAAGAGATCAGAAACGCATTTGAGAGGGTTTGCCTGCCTGAGCGCTATTGGATTGGTGAGGGGTTCCCAGGATAGTCAAGACTACCAACAAACGGGGGAGCTGGAAAAAAGGTGGTGAGTCAGGGCTTATTTGAGAGCAACACGAGGAAAAGCCTTATGGCCCTGGTGTTGTAGACTTTTGTTATTTATTTCTTTTTGTTGCCAAGTCCGTATGTAGTCTCGTGCCCACAGAAAGTCCCCCTACGCAGCACGAAACAGGTAATCAGCATTTTTGACGTTTGGGAAGTCATACAGGTAGTCCTGAGACGGGGTGGCATATCGTGGCGGAGTGCCCCCTACACAAGGATGAGCGGGAGAAAGCTGCCCTCAATGGGATCAACAGCTGGGAGGAAACAGACCAGGAGGTTTGGGTACCGGACCCGGATTCGGACAACCCAAATGACAGAATCGACGCAGTGGAGGGTTTCTTTGGCTATCTCGGCCACCAATTTTAGGGGGGAGTCCGTTTAGGGACGAAGTAGTTTATTATCTTTTATGTACATAGAAAGCGGTGGGGAGGGCGACTAACTGACCCAAACCTGAATCCGTCCGCATTGCGGCGGCGTTTCATAGGCCCCCGTATGGGGCCTCAATAAACGTAATGAGTTTTAAAAAATAAAAAAAAACAGGTAGTCCTGATTTAGCCTCGAGTCCTGATTTGGCCCCTACCGCTTCTGCAGCCTACATTTTTGGTATTTTTATTTTTTAGAGTCTGTACGTCAATACGCCCACCCCGTTGATCGGCCTCCCGAGCCTAAGAAAGGACAAAGGAAAATCTCACAAACTTAACGGCACTCTCCCCTAAGGGATCACGCCGACAACTCTTAAGGGGTCGCACCACCCACTCCCTGCATGCAACAGGAGCGGTCGTGCCAACCAGACTACCCGGCATATACTCATACGTTCAGGTTTGTGAAGAAATTCTCCACAAATCGACCATTACCTCTTTATCTCCTTGCTGTCTCTTCTGCAACATTGCATACTAGTGCAATATGCATATGCCTGCCGGTAGAGGGTCCTCCCATGGATCCAGTGTATACCCCCATACCTCTAGCCTCTCCTATCCAGTTCAGCATTGAGTATAGTTTAGTTACGCTTTTTGTTCCAGGTGAGGGTTTTCCCCATACCAGTTGCCTTTACAATTAGGTACCTCTCGTTCAGCCTTCCTTTTTTTGGTCCATGCCTGGCTTAGCACTCCTTCCGTAATCCGGGCACGAGACTATCCAGGATGTTTTTGGTACCTTTTCGCCTCTTGTGGCCTTTTTATCTGCTGCTTTATTTCCAGCAACGCCAATGCGAGCCTTCCCCCATCCAACCGTAACAGCATCCAAGCCAAATTGTTTCTGCCTTCTCCTGATCTCATTCACTACCTACTTTTTTGGTTTAATCTTGGTAGTCGGCATCATGCCAACAGGCAGCTGCAGCAAGCCCTTGACACGTGCAGGATTGATTGATTAATCAACTATTACACCACAATGAGAAGGAAACAGGAAACGATATTCGAATTCCTGAAAACTACCGTATTTTAGGAACCCTAATGCAAGCTGTGGGGCTTTTTTCCTTAGTGAGAAGCATTATGATCCTCATAAAGCTCTGATAGAGGAAAGAGAAAGGACAGCCCGTAAAAAAAAAAGGTAAATGATACTAATAGTTATACACGATTATGTATGATAAAAAAGAAAAGAATGAAAGAAAAAGAGAAAGACAGGAATTGCTCTGTCTAAATGTCAAGTTCAATCCTGAGGCCATGACAGAGTGCGACTTCCCAACGGTTATTGGGAATATGGGGATAGTGCCACTCTTCAAAATCGAAAGGGCATCGAAGGTTGTTTGGTTTTTTTTTGCCAGGAATTAAAAGAATGCTATCCTTGCCAGACTCGAAAAAACGATTCTCTCTTCAGCTAGCGAGTTCTCATCCCCATGCTTGGACGAATCTTTTAATCGTATATATAATGTAATCGGCTGCGCGTTCGACTGCGTGCTACCACTGACCAATGTTGGAACAATTCACTGGGTTCCGCCTAATACCAGGTTCCGCCACTTCCGGACCTCCGCAGTTACCCTGAACTGTTACCCTGAACTCAACTCGGATAACTGGCATTAAGCGGGGATTCTTATTTCGTGCTCTCCTGAAATAGCTCGCTGCACGTTCGCATTGTCATTGATATCCTCCATGTCCTTGCATGTTTCAGTTCGCTGTTCCTTGCTTACTTCTAGAGGATCCGTGTTCTCTGTTACCCTGAACTCTCATGTATATACAGCTCGCCTGGCTCCTTCTCCTGGAATAAAGCAAGCAAGTCTTCAACGATCTCGTTCCCTCTTATCATCAGTGAACTCGATCCCCTCATTCGTACAGGAACTAACTCCGCAGCTGTTAGCACTATTCCACTGCCTATTAAAGAAACCCTTTAACAAACAACGGGGTCAATGATAAGGCACTATCCTCCTCACCCATCAACAGACCTATAACATGATTTTCTCACATCCATCCTCCTGCAGTGTGAGTAGCGTTTTTGTTCCAAAACTAGTTGAAGTACTCCTAAAACTTTTCCGCATCCCTATTCTTTAAGCCCCTACATAAGTGATCACAAATATGTCGAGTAGCGATCACAAGTATGGGTTTGCGGTCCTCATTTGGTTCTATTGCGATAACGTCGGAGGAATGATTTATAGTAGCATTATCTCCTATGTTTGATTGCAGAAGAAGAAGAGTGCTCTCAATAAGCGAGAAAGGAGGGGGATTGGTGATAACTGAGTTGATGAAGGACTCGAGTTCCGCAATTTTGTCAGGCTCACGCGCAAGTTGGTAACACCTGCGAGCAGAGTGGGAGTGATCCTTAAAAACACGCATGAGGAGGTCGTCATCGAACTCCTTGCGGTCAGTTTGAAATCTTTGTGCACCAGTATATATTTCCCCCTATGACCACCAATGCATGGCCACCATTTGAGCATTACGACACTTCCGCTATTTTTTCCACCTATAGGGTTGTGGAGACGTCGCCTGTGTTGGAATCAGGTAATCTGGCGCTAGGATTGGACGGAAGGGACGGATCGCATGCGGGATCAGGCGAGCTGAGCTGAGAAATAAGCTGAAGTGAGACATTGGGAAATACGAGGAATGAGACACCGACGGGGTTACTGTTTATGGATCTTGAGAAGATGCGAAGATGCGAAGGAATCTAGGATATAAGGACTGCGTTTTGTACTGAGAGCTCTTTTTCTTGTTATTATCATCGAATATATACTCTTCTCTCCTCTGCGATGAGAGTGAACTTTCTCGAGTAAAATCCGTAAGATTTTACAGCCTGCACTGTAAAGAACTGGGAACCAGCAAGTGTAAAGCCATGACTAGGTTGTGTTAAATCGGCGTTGGGGTCTGATAGTGCCCATGCCCCCGGGTGAGCTATTTCGTCAATTATTTTCCTCCGTTGAAAATGTTCGCCAAACAAATAAATATTGCCTACTCGATATTCAAATGCAGTTGTTTTGCCCTTGAGAATCCTGCTTATGAGAATATAGTATAGGAAGAGGGACTTCCCTATTCCTGGTTGACTGGTTAATACTGCGCTCCCTATGTTCTTATCTCACTGAGCTTCACAAGATGTCCCAGCGTTGCCTCGTACTCATCTCGCACAAGAATGGAATCCATCCCATCAAAAAAAATCCATGAAATCAGGCCCCAAATCGATATACGTGTATGACCTAGGGAGACCTCCAGGGTATCGGGATCGTCAAGAGGTGGGATATCTATTTTTCCAGATTTACGAATCTCGTTCCAACCCTCATCACCCTTCCGCCAGTATTTTTTATGAAACATGTTGAAGCGAATTTCTGCTGGATCTAGTTCGGCCTCTGCTGTGCAAATTTACGACAGTGCAGTTAGCAAATAAGTGTGGTTACAACGGAATGAGTGTTACTACCAGGCTGTTTTGTCCTCTCTATGTATTTAGCAATTTTGAGCGCCGGACCTGGACGAACGTCACACCCTTGAAGAAATTTGTCCTCTGCGTCAACCAAAGCCGCACCATCAATTCCGGTTTCATGGATGGCAAGTATTTCTTCATTCTTCAGCTTAAAGAGACCATTTTTCCGCGTGAGAAATGCTGAAATCTCGTCCTCGTTCCAATCGTTGATGTTTTGTACATTTTCGCTATTGGTAACAGAGGCCATTAATAATATTGGAAAGAGGATTAATAGGACAAGAAGAGGTAGGGAGTAGGAAACTGAATGAAACTTGGGGAAAGTGATGGAGCTCGTATTCCTTAATTCCTTTATCTAACTACCTAAAATCCGTGGAATATATACCCTCATACAGCCTCATAATCCATGCAGCTGACATACCCCTATATGCCGTGCTGCAGGATTACTCTTATTACTTTCACATTGGGTTCGAGATAAGTTCTCGTGCCCAGACCGATTTATTTTTGTGCGGGTTCGAGACTACCAGGTAGTGTTCTCGTTCCCAGTCTCTTATGTAATCTATGCTAAAGCTATTTTCGGCTAAGACCTAGTACTTGTTAGGGTGGTGTCGCAATAGTCTGCACTACCTATTTATTCTTTTCGTCACGTGAGGCGTGGGGCGAAAGTAGCAACTAGACTACGAAAGGACTTCACTCTATACTACACAACCTTAAGAGTGACTTGAGCATCATAACCTGTGCCTGCCTCACCTCTAAACCTGAGCTCTTCGAGCAAACATTTATCTCTGTATCAGTTGTCTCTAATGGAAGCAGACAGTCCCCTTCCCCCAATCCCAAGGTATGCAGTACATGCAT
>Ga0307514_10006481_pt1 | contig 10197 bp, 3 predicted proteins | sample 16_EM_MG_FD_203088 | JGI IMG/M metagenome (GOLD analysis project Ga0307514, IMG submission 203088) | Populus trichocarpa ectomycorrhiza microbial communities from riparian zone in the Pacific Northwest, United States - 16_EM | ecosystem: Host-associated > Plants > Roots > Unclassified | place... | reverse complement strand
GCCGCGGGGCCCCCCCCCCCCCCAAGATCCCTAATCATGAAAGAAGGATTTTTTTTCCTTGGTTGGACACATCTTTCACATTAGAATTCTTCTTAGATTCTCGGAGTTGTGCAGTTTATGATTGAACCTTATGCAGTTTATGATTGAACCTTATCACTAATTATCTAGTTATTGAAAGACTCCATTTTGTTTGGCCATGGACTTGATTCTGTGGACACCTTCCTCGAGAGAACTTGTGGAATTAGAATGGGGAGGCACATAGATCCAGAAACCCAAAATTTGGATTTAAATGAATGTTCTATTGCAGATACACTATGAAACAACTGGACCAGAAATCTGGGAAGATACAAGAGGCAAGGTAGATATTTTTGTTGCTGGTATTGGAACTGGTGGTACCATTTCTGGAGTTGGTCGGTTCCTCAAGGAGAAGAATCCCAAAATTAAGGTACTTGTATTTCCTGTTAAGCATTGCAAATGACATTCCTTGAACAAAAAATAAAAGAAAAGGACAAAAGGCAAACCATATGTGAGCACCATTTTCTGTTGATACCCTTTTCAGCTTGTTGACCAACCAAATTTTAAACTTCATAAAGCATGTAAGATGGAGTGAATTCCAAGCATATGTGCTGTAATTTGGTCATCTGGTTGGCAGAGAATTGTGTTCAAGAAGAATTTTGTAATATGTACTGTTTTACGTGTTGTTTCCCATTTAACATTTGAATAAATTAGGTTATTGGTATAGAACCTTCAGAAAGCAACATTCTCTCAGGTGGAAAGCCTGGTAAGTAAAGTCTACTCACTTCCAATTTATTGTGATAGGTTCTACTGTTTTTAACAATTAAAGTACTGTATATTATTTAATTAAAAACGCAGGTCCTCACAAGATTCAAGGGATTGGAGCTGGTTTTGTACCAAGGAATTTGGATCGAGATGTGGTTGATGAAGTAATTGAGGTTGAAATCTAATCATTCTTTTGTCTCACAGTTTGAATCTCATTATATATAATTAATTGATTGCCCAAGTCATTTGGACATTGATTACTGAACTATGATAAATCACGTTGTATCATTATGGACTGTGATGCGAGTTGGTAGGCATATAAAATCTTAAATTCAAATCTTGATACATACATGTGTGCCAAAGAACCACTCAACCCCAGCACTCAAGCAATGAGGCCACAAAAATGGTTTTGTATTGTACTTAAAAAAATATGTGATATATAGATGATGCTTTGCTTGTTTGAGAAACTGCATCGTGTTTTTAATCTTGATAATTAATAACTTCATTCATTAGACATGTATTGCTGCTGCAAAATCTTAGTTTCCCATCATACAAAATCATTTTTTATTTTTATTTTTTATCAATGAACAACCATGTTTGTGTGTTATATTTAATTGAATAGGATTGGTTTCTTCATCCTGCAGTATAATTATAGAGATGTGACCTATTTATGAACTTAGATTAGAGCACAAGCTTATTCCCTTGGTGGTTCCTGCTGAGCTTGATATATCTATCAAGCTAACAATTTTGATAGCACTTCGGTTTATTTGTTCGTAGGACAATAAGTGATTGCATGCATATTTAGTGTTGACCAAACCCATGCCCACCATGCCTATGCAGCTGAACTGCTAGTTTGTTTCTTTCGAAGGCATCAGTGTATGTTTTAAAATGCTGTTTAAATCCCTTTTGCACTTACAGTTGGTTATTGCATTTACCCATCTTAATTCTCACTGCTGGTTATTTGGCAGATATCAAGTGATGAAGCTGTTGAAACTGCAAAGCAAGTGGCGCTCCAGGAAGGCTTATTGGTTAGTCCTTTCAATCTAACTTTAACCCATCTGAAACAAAAGCAAAGTAGAATTTCCTCTGAACCCCAATTGCATTGCATGTATATCCACACACATGCAAGCCCTAAAAGTAATTTTAAAGCTAATATGTGAGACAAAAGAAAAATTGATGGACTACTAAATCATTGTTCACCTTAATTTTATGAAATGATTAACTACATCGCTTTCTTTGTTATCAAATATACTTGGCCATTAATTATGCTTTGCTTATGAATTCGCCACTTACCACATCCTGCTCCTTCTCTGTTATTTTTCTGAATTATGAACCAAGTCTTCTGTTTTCACAAGTGATGCATGAGTCCATCCCAAGACGGACTCTGGTAACTAATATGTGGGATGTTATCATGTACCTAGTCTTCATGATGAGAAGTGCTAGCACAGTGTGCTGCAGCTTCTCCTTTTTCTTTCTAGTAGTGATGATATACCACTACTTTGTTCTAGTTTAAGCTCTCCTTTTCCCTATGACCTCCATCCTACTCTCTCCCTCTCTCTCTCATATTCATTGCTTGTTTTTTTTTAATACACAATTTGATGAATGCTTTATTACTAGGTCGGCATATCTTCTGGAGCAGCTGCAGCTGCTGCAATTAAGGTCGGAAAGAGACCTGAGAATGCAGGGAAGCTGATTGCAGTAAGTCCTTTCAAATAGATTGTAATGGATTTGAAGTTTTAATTAGTATTGTTTTTCCTGTACCTTTGAAAAATAATCACCTTTCATGCTTCAAAGTAGCCTACCTTACAAATTGGCTGAAATATTTGGAATGTGGGGTTTGATGGAAGCCCTGCTATGAAAGGGAAAAATGGTAATGGAACTTTTTTACATGTCATGTCTCTTTCCGAAAGGAGTTATTGCATATTGAGCAACATTTATGAAAACAAGAAGACATTCCAAGTAACTTGTGGGAACCTGTAGTTACATATTCAATATAATCCATCTACACCAATAAAGGCGCCATGAAAGTACTACTAGGAAGCTTTGGAGACTGGAATATTCTTAAGAGTTTTGCTTGTTACACTGGATTTCATGCAATTGTAGTGTCCACTGGCACAGAAACAAACAGTTCTAGATAAATTAAGGTCAAAATGTGAGTGATGCTAAGAAATTAATGGCTGTTGTCAAGTGATTTGTTGAGGGAATAATGAAGAGACATGCATAGAAGTTTCAGAGTCACATTGGACCCAGAGTGACAAGGTAGTGACATGCATTTATTGGTGTGATTCTAGCTACTGTTTTAGTCATATTTGATTACTCCTACTAAATGGACCTCCCCTGTTTTTGGTGTGTGAAATTTAAGCTACAGGGGGGTCGTACTTTTATATGCATTGCCTGTGCCAGAAGACGAACTCCCTTTTCTTTTTATGCTTTGGAACCTTGGAGGCATGAGTTTATGAATTGGAATGATTTCTATGATGATTTGTTTAACCTTGGTATTTGATGGATGCATTCATTCACTATACTGGTTTGACCATGTTTTAAAGATGCTAATCCAATGTAAATTAATTGCTGGGGGCTAATAGATTTGGCCAGTATTCTTGTTTTGGCCATCAACTTGTTGGGGTCTCGTAAAGGTTTACCTTCCAATTAGAAAAAAAAAGGATTGATCCTGGACCACTTCACTAAAACATACTAGTTAGTTATACACAAGCAATTGGCTTCCACTATCTTCACTTTTTGACATCAACAACTAGAAAAGCTAGTTTGCTTAGATCAGTCTTAACAAATTATAAAATCTGAGCCTGTCGTCAACCACTTATAAAATCTGAGCCTGTCGTCAACCACTTCTAGACATGCAATTCCCCTTTGCCGTTAGCACTTAAAAGTAGTATGAATCATAGAATGTGCATTTCTACCTTACTGTTGTTTTTCTTTTCTTGAATTCCATACACGTGAACTGATTTCATATTGTGATGTTCTCAGGTTGTGTTTCCAAGCTTCGGCGAGCGGTACCTCTCCACTGTTCTTTTCCAGTCAATTCGAGAAGAATGTGAGAAAATGCAGCCTGAGCCATGATAATCTCCTAGCTTTTGTTTGTTTTATTCCTTTTTCTTATCCGTTACACATAATAATAATAAAAAAAAGTTTTCCTTTCCATGTCTCCTGTGTGCATCATTGGTTGGATCTTAGCTTAACAATCTTCTATTGTAACTGGTCGTAGAATGGTTTTTACACGTTTTTGTTGAACTTTTGAAAGGGGAAAATATATTGAAATTGGAAATTTTAGATGTGCTTGTGCCACCTGAAGCTAAGTTGATTGGTGTTCTGAGAGAAAGCAGGTTTGCCATTTGGAGCAAAGTCTGAAACTCTTTGGTTGCTAAATGCTAATCCAGCCAAAGTTATGATGTTATACAGGTTTTTTTAACCATATAAATCCTTCTTGCACCTTAAACAATTATAATTATGGTTAGTGCCGGTGATGTGCAACTGACATTGGAGTTGAAAGTTTAAAGCTATTGAAGGTTGAAATGGTGTTCATGGGGCAGCTTCTTTTCCATCCTTTTTATCTTTTTAGTTTCTGGGATCAAAACGTGGCATATTTTTAATGATTATTTCACTTTCTTCAACTTATTTATTTATTTATTTATTCAGCGACGGTTGGAGAAGGAAATGGTGGAGGAGCCATAGTGTGTGTTCTGTCTTTTTAATTATTTCTTAACATGGAAAATCTATATTTGCATCAAGTCAAACAATTTTAATAGAGGTTTCAAATTGGGAAACGTATTATATACATTATATAATATATATTTTAGTTTTGATTGATGTGTAAATTAGTTTTTAGAAAGTATTTTTATTGTCAACAAAAATATTATAACAAAAATTAATTAATTTAATCTATAGTTTATCTCTAATGTATCCATCCATCAATATATATTTTTTTTTCAAAATTAATGGTGATATGTATTCTATATGATAATTTAGTTTGCAACTTAGATTTATGTTCATGTGCTATTCCGTGGGCCAGAACAAATTTTTTTTTTGTCAGTAAAAAAGAAAATCTAGTCAATGCAAGGGTATTTTAAAGAAGTCAAAAACATTCAACTCAGGATATTGGATTGATCTAAACGAAAAAAAGTTTTCATGAGAACCTAAACAAAAACAACTGAAATGAAAAAGAGATAAAGCTTATATTCTAGCTAATCCAATGCAAAATAGCAAAATTAAAAAAAAAAAGAAATAAAAAAATAACCAAGCCGACTAAAGTGAGTATGTCAAATCTACAACTTAGATTATGATACTGAGATAAGCCAATAAAAAATAAAGAAAAAAAATGATGAAATCTAATGTAGAATGATGAAATCAAAAGAAAATTCAAATAAAAAAAGGATCCTAAAAAACCAGCAAATCAGGTAAGCCCACCAAACTATCCCCAACCTGGATCATGCAAATAAGATAACCTAATAAAAAACAAACCGGAAAAAATTACGAAGCTTAATTCTAATACAATCGAATGTTGAAATATGAAATAGAAAAAATATTAATTTTTTTAAAATAAAACCCTAAAAAAACCCGAGTGAACCCGGGCTAACCCACCAAACTCATAGTCCAGGTGATAAAATCAAGAAAATCGAATAAAAAAATAATCATGAAGCCCATTTTTTTTTTTTTTATAAAAATCCAACGTGAAATGATGAAACTAACAAAGAAAATTAGTGTAAATAAAAAGCCCTCAATTTCACAAAAGGATCCAAAACTAAAAATAACAATTAAAAGAATGATGATTAAATTTAAAAAATAAAACACTACCAGAATTTTTAGATTTATTGATGAAACTTTATGTCGGTATTTGACTCACAGGTTGTCGATATGAATTTTACCGATGAGCTCACGAACGAAAATACTACGTTGGAAAAACTCTCGTCATTAATTTGTAGTCTGTCAGTAATAATTTTACTGATGGATTTACTTATGGCAAAAACACGCTATTTGTTTTTACCTTCTTTATTCCATCGGTATTTCCATCAATGAATATAACATATCACTGATAGAAAAACCGTATGTAATTCTATCGGTTATTTTTTTGTTCGTCAATATTCCCCTCGATGAATTTTACATATAACCATCACACAAACAGTTTGTAATTCTAGCGGTGAGTAAACAGTGGCAGTGACATTTACAGTAATTCTTTTCCAACTCTCTGGAATAATTTAAGCATATCGTTCTTCGTGTGCAAATCAACACAAGTATCTCTCCATGAATTTTTTTTTTTTTGTAGAAGATGCATTGTTACAATATTTGGATTGAGAAACTTTTTATTTTTATACTTCTTACATGAACATCTAATATCGTCTTCAATAATATTTCTCGGATTAGATAGTGCTTAATTAATAGAACTCTGAACCTCATTACAATAATCCATCATCCGCAACCCTTTGAGTGAATCTCGATATATCCATAAACGATCATCCATTATCTATATTAAACTTATATAGAAATTATGTAGATAATTTCTCGGATTACATGAATATCAAATATCGTCTTCACTAATATTTCTTGGATTAGATAATGCCTAATTAATAAAACTCTAAACCCCATTACAATAATCCATCATCCGCAACCCTTTGAGTGAATCTCGATATATCCATAAACGATCATCCATTACCTATATTAAACTTATATAGAATATTAATGACAACACATATTAATTAATTACGTAAACGAAATAAATTTGCAAACATTGGTTTAACTCAAACTTTTCAAACTATTTTAATAGTACAACTAATTCATTATCAATTATCTACATAAATTTAAATTTTTATATATTTACCAAAAAATTTCAACTCAACAATAAAATTGACAAAATATAAAACGTTCTCGTTAAATAATCCATTATTTATTTCATCACAAAACACCTATGTTTCAAATTCAAAATAAATTTACAAACAAATACAATTTTATAAAATCTCAAACAAATCCTATAATGTACAAATCATATATTCATACAACAAATTTCTATGGAAAAAAGTTATAAAACAAGTAAAAAAAAATACATATACTACAAAAATATACAAGAAAAAAAAACTAACATTTTAAAATTGAGTTCAAATAAAAAATGATTGTTTTGATTACTTAAAGTGAGGAATCCTCAACAAGAGTGCTAACAAACCAAGTGTTAGGGTGAATGGGGGGATGTTGCTTGTTATAGAGAAAAATGGAGGAAAAAGAAGAAACAGGGGAGAGAGAGAGGAGGGTTGCTCGTTAGGTCATAAATTAAATATTATAGACGGATTTCTTAACGAATTTAATCAATAGATTTAAATCCGTCGATAATTCTGTCTGTAAAAATGACACATCATTGTACTTTTTTTTTTCATTCTTTCTTTTCCCACCATAATGCCCTCAGTATACACCAAGGGGATATTTTCATTGGTGTTTACCGATGGATACTGCGAGGGCATATTCAATTAAAAAAATTCACCGTAATCTACGAATAGAAAAATTTCATCTATATTTCCGTTTATATTTGCTAATTTTCTAGTAGTGAAATAAGAGTTCAACCCTCAATCTTTTTAATGAAGGGTGAAATTGATCAAAAAACTTATAAATTTTACAAAATAACCTATAAAAGAAATATAGCAATTAAAGAAATAATAATCAAATATGAAACAATAATAAAATGAGAGGATAATTTGGAATTTTTGATTTGCCAAAGTGAATTCCAAAGAGAGGAAAGAGAAAAGAGTGAAAGAAAAAATAAAAAAAGGCTTTGATGAAAAACCGTCGTTGTAAAGATTATACACACTAGCCTCTATGGAAGAGCGCAACGCGCAACATCTAAAGTCACCATGGAAGGCCGGGTTTTGCTACCTGAGAAGGTCGCACGCGCTGCCAAAGCGGCCTCCCTCACTCTTTGGCGTATGAACTGCACGCACCAACCAGACTTACACTGCTCGTTAACTACAGTCCCTCATATTTGTTTCAAAATCCATTATGATCCTTGAATCCCTAATTGTTCTAAATCAACAGATTTTAAATATATTTTGACAAACTGAGCACTAGGCCTTTTCCTTCACATTGCAAGATCCTTTTATATATATATATATATATATGCAACCAAAATAAAATATTAAGTCAATTTTTTAAAAAAACTGGAGTATCAAATTAAAAACAGAAGAAGAACAACAATCAAAAGAAAAAAAATAAAAATATTAGCCCTGATCCTACAACTCAATCCCAAATGGGACAAAATTAAAAGGGCTCAATATTTATCAATATCTCAAATTCGATCCCCAAAGCTTTAATTGCTATAAACTAATAAAATTAAAATTTATTTTGCAAAAATAAGTAATAAAATATTTCCTTGACACCTCTTGGTCCCTTTCGAAGATAGACATAACAATCCCGAACTAATATTATTGCAATGTGAAAGGGGCAAATTGAAATATCCCAAGAAAAAAAAACTAAAACCATTATTGTAATTCAAGTAATACCGAAGGAAAAAGAAACAAATAAATCTTGTAAATAAGATAATTTCAATAGAAAAGATTAAAAAATAAATATATTAGAAAATATGCATAAACTAAAAATTATAATTGATTGATTTTATATATATATAAGTTTTTACTTTCAAATTTACAAAACGACATTACTTCTTAATTAACTGAACTGATACATTATTTCAAAGAGATGAACTTGCAAATCCACGAGTCAGTAGTTATTCTGAATCAATAAAACCATTAAAAAAGGACTAATTAAATCAATGGTGGAGCTAATTAATGTCAAAGAATCAAATTCCTTTTCAGCTGTTTAATATAATAATTACTTGATTTAAACAAATTAACAAGCTGGTGTGCTTTGCCCTAATCGCTGGTGCGACATTTCTGTCAAACGAACAAGCACCTAGCTATTTCTATCAAAGAAAAAGATGGATGTTAGGTAAAATGTCACCATTAATGCTCCACAATTCCACTCTCATGTCAAAGGCTTGATTCATGATCGATGGCCATAAATCAATTATGTAGATTAATTATTATATTGCAGCATTAACAGTACTCATGAATCCCTTTAAGACTAGGGTAAAACCTTTGTATTTAATTAATTCATTTGTATATTCACAGTAGTTGTTATTTTATATATATTTGTGTGTCTTTTCCAACCAAAACTTATGGCATGTATATGTGTTGACTGTGTCATCACAGTCTTGAATCACATGTCTAAATATTGTAATTAAGTATTTTTTTATTATTTATTTACTTTTAATCAACTTGCAGCTCCTTGAACATAGAAATTAAGTGCAAATTAAAAAAAAAAAGTAACCAAATGGGTTAGAGGTCCCCCTACCCTACTGTTCTTGCAGTCAAGAGATGACTAAAAAGAGTGGTCACGAACAAGGTTTAGAAAGTGTTTAGGTTAATATTAGTTTGTGTGCTTTTGTGTCTGCTGTCTACCTCATCTTTTAAAGCATGAGAAACCCACTATGTTCCTGTCGTGGATTCCAAGTATGCAAAGCATAAACAGTGATTGATTATTGTACGTAAAATTGCACCTGTAATATTCTTTAGGGTTTTGCTTAAGCCTTGAAGAAAGCGATCAAAGGGCTGCATATTGTCTTTGTATGTACAATAAAGATGAAAGGAAGATTCCCATACTCTTTCATAGCAACAACGCAATGATTAATCCCCCCCTGTTCTTGCAACCATTACCTTAATTCTCTTGTTACCTGATGAAATTCAGCCATGGAAGAACTGGAACATCATATACATATAAAAATTAAGAAAATATATAGAAAAGAAAGTGGCTAACATAGATTGCGTCTGGTACAGAGTCGGCTTAAGATAAATAGATCTCTTACAAAAAAAATATAAATGAAAATGGCTTAAATCGTTGCTCAAGTGGTTCTTAGCGCTTAAACTGGCTCTGGCCACAAAAAACATCATTGTTTATTTTATTATAGTGTTTCTAAAACATATTTAATAGAGGGATGAATATTCTTTGGATGATTTTTTTTGTCCAAGGATACGAAACATGAAAAAATAAAACATTGGCTTATATTTTTATTCAATACAACTCTCTATGTTGATCGATAAAAGCTCTCGTCATGCTGTAAATATTTACGATATTGATAATTATATCTTGTCTATGATTTTCGGGTCATTCTTATAGTAAAGGCCCAGGAGAATGTAAATCAGCCTTGGTCAATGGGAGTTAGAAAGAGCTTCGGTTCATTGGTTTATCCGATCAATTGATATTAGAATGTTATCACATACTTGTTGATTCACAGTGGGGATAATCTATTTTAAAAACCAATTCGACTCGAGGCTAGGCTTATTGGTTCTGATTGACAGGTCCGACCAGACCAGTTGGGGGCCGGCGGAGCCAATTCTTATAAGTTATAACAGTAGCTAAAACCATAAA
>Ga0307514_10006477_pt1 | contig 10200 bp, 9 predicted proteins | sample 16_EM_MG_FD_203088 | JGI IMG/M metagenome (GOLD analysis project Ga0307514, IMG submission 203088) | Populus trichocarpa ectomycorrhiza microbial communities from riparian zone in the Pacific Northwest, United States - 16_EM | ecosystem: Host-associated > Plants > Roots > Unclassified | place... | reverse complement strand
ACGCCTACTTCCAATCCGTCCTCCTTGACCGCCTCGGTGACCTCCTCCGCAAACTCTACGGCGCCCGTTTCCTCCACAGCTACACCGCGGAAACCCGCGCGTTTGCAGACCTCCTCTATCACTCCCTGACTACACTCCGCGGAGCAAGGACGCTGGGAGAGGAGTATTGCGATATCGTACATATCGATGCGGATACACAGCGCTTACCGAGGGTGGGGAAACGCGCGGGGTTCGTAGCTACGGCGGTACTGGTGCCTTATATCCTTACTAAACTCCTCCCACGGTTCCGGGCGCGGGTAAAAGGGAAGCTTGACCGGGCGATACAGCGTGGTGAAGAAGGAATTCGACGAGAGGAGGCCCGGTTAGCGATGGTAAAAAATAAGACTCCTGGAGTGGGGGTAACTGGGAAGGTGAAAGTTCCAGTGAAGTTATCCGTGCAGAGGTATCTCAGGGACAATATCGAGATGCTGACAAACTGCGACAATCTCCTTGCTGTGAACCTCGCAGTTTTCTACTTCTCGGGAGCATATTACCATGTAGCCAAGAGAGTCTGGGGGTTGAGATATGTGTTTACGAAGAAACTCGCGCCGCATGAGCAGAGAGTGGGGTATGAAGTTCTCGGTGTGTTGTTGGGAGCGCAGATTTTGGCGCAGGCATATTTCCACATATCCAAACACCTATCTCCCCCCGCAGAGGAGAATGCGACAGGGAAGTTGGGGTTGGCGGGGTTGGGAGTTCAGGCTGGGGGCGGAGGGGTGGAGCTGGAGGATGAGAAAAAGTTGGCATTCTTGCAGGGGGATCTGGCGAGGAAGTGTACACTCTGCTTGAGTCCCATGACGGACCCAACGGCTACCAGCTGTGGGCATGTCTTTTGCTGGGGGTGTATTGAGGAGTGGTGTAGGAGTAAGCCAGAGTGCCCACTTTGTAGGCAGGGGGCGTTGGTGCAGCATTTGTTGCCGTTAAGGGGATAGAATGGGGAGCGGAGAAGTTGTTTGCATGGTAATAGTAAATTTTCTGTCTCGTTTGCTGCGGGGGGGGAGACATTGCCATTTTTCATGCCCATGTTTTTTTTTTTTTTGCGTTTGTATACACCATGTGATTCATGTCATGATAGGTAGAGAGATGGGGCAACATATACATTAGTATTCATAATACCTGCGATTCTTTTAGGTCTTGATTGATTTTTTGTTCGTTTGTGATGGTCAGTGTTGTTTGCTATGCAGGTTTTTGTTCGCTGTGTACCGTTACCCTGAACCCACGAATACTTATACCTCCTCCGACCCCCCCCTTCATTATACAAAAACTTTCAAAGCTTCAAAACTATAGTATTTACAACCCACCCCACGCACACGCAGGTCTGTGCTAAAATACTTAACCACCAATACCACATACCACACTGGAGAATCCAGGAATCCAAATTCTTGCTCCACACATGTCGAGGTCTCCCCGTGGCCCTCTGAAATATGACCCCCCTTCACCACGATTGACTCTACCTCGATACCGAGATCGAGGAGATGTAAAGATCCAATTCAAAGAAGGAAATTCGATGGAAAGGGTATAAGGTTGCTTGTGATGGTAATGGTTATGGTCATGATTAGGGGTTGTGCAACCAAACCACACTCAATACCAGGATACCGTACAGCCCTCCATACCACGGATTCGGGTCCGAGGAGAAGAAAGCGAACCGGAGAGGCAAGGCAAACGGGAGGAAACCTGAAAGCCGAAATGTATACGCATATACGATACAAACAGAACCCTAAGCATCAGGGAAAATCATGAAGGGGAAGGCCCTGCCATCCAGCCTGATATGCACCCCCAGTCCACGCACATCATCCCATATAACAGCGGAGCGAGGGAGGGGACAAACATCAACCGTCTCGAGAACATACTCCGCCGAGTCATGGGCTAGGAGCTTTTTGTTCTTGACGATGGCTTGAGGGATAGATTCGAATCATACAATGTCGGATTTGCATGTAGTCCTGGGATTTTTGGCGGCAGCTCTCTACGAGATACTTGTGCCAACAAGACTATTCTGATTCGGATCCCAATTCCTTTAATTGTATGGAAGGCCCTGGCGGGAGCTGCAACAGTCCAAACACCAGGTTCGGCTCTTAACCATGAGTGTGGGTGATTGGGGAGTAGTAGGCTGATATATGTCGGTGCACAGCCTTGGAGAAGACCAATACTGCTGGGTAGCAGACTCTTGGTGGTTGGGCGTTGAGAAGAGAAGCAAGTCATTGATTTCACATCCCTGCCCCCGCAGTAGAATCGCTTGTCTCCTATCCATCAAACTGCCAACCAGATGGCACACCAGCAACACATAATAGTTCGCTAGCCCACCAGCGGTTAAGATGTGGTAACTATTCTGAATCGAATCGTGCGGTGGATGAGATATTGGGGGGTATCCCTGGGAAGATCTTGAGCGATACAAGAGTCACGTCTCCAGTCCAGACTCCGGATGCTGGACCAATTGATTGTCGGAATTGATACGCCGGCTGGCCTGACCGATACTTCATACCAAATCAATATACAAAAACCGTAGGTCCCAATAGTCCTCGCATATCACGGAGCGAGTGAAACAACATCACGAGAATATTTGGAACGATGCCAAACAATCGAACACATTCTTGGGTTGTGGAAGAAGAGTCTATCGGCCAGGAGCGTGCCACCACCTACCTACATCACCCGAAACTCGGGTAGCTACCTCGATGCAAACAAGATTTGTGGAATCATAATATCGAGACTTTGGTAAGACTGCCAATTGGATAGATGGAATGGTAGTAGTTGCTACCAGAGCAGGAGGGTTGATTTGATTAACTTTTTGGATGCTAATAATTCCGCAATTTATGTATACTGGTAGAAATACAGCTGGAATGCAGTTGGAAAGATGATAATTTCAACTCTGTGGGTTGATGTGGTTCCAGCAGTGGTTTGAGCATTCCCAATTTTCCATCCCCGATCAGAAGCAGTTCCAAGTGTTGTTTGTAAGGGCAGAGAACCATTGGGTTTGAAGCAAGTTGCTCGGGGTTTGGATAGCTTGTGATTAGATCATGAGGCTGGCGTTCCTGATGAAATGGTGGGCCAGTGGATGTGGATTTGAAGGGGAAGAGTAGAAACTGTCGACGTGGGGAGGATTGAGTAGCAACCGCCAAAAGACATGGCATGGCATATTCACATGTACATATCCTACTCTATTGTATATACAAAAAGGCCAGGGATACAAGATAGCATCATATTGTGAAAGAATAATGGATCTAGTGCATGCATTGCGTGTTCGTTTCGCGGTGGTGTTACCCTCAACTAGACATTAACTTCATAACGCTTCATGCAGTGAATACTATGCAAAAAATGCAATCCCTGAGTACTTACACCACTAAATCGCCAACCAACTCTTTGGGGGAGTAAATATTTGGATATCCATATATGATAGAGCTGTTTGTAATACAACATATTTTTTCTGTATGTTCTGTTCAGATTCCTTGCTACAGTATATCTCCGCAGTATCGTGATATTCTTATGATAGGTACAGCTAGGATTCCTGTTGGCTCTTAGCATCTAATGGGGTTAGGCACTTGGGTAGGTTCCCTGTTCAAACAAAACTGGAATATTCACTAAGATGTAGCAATTTGAATGAAGTCGGTAAATAATAAAAATAGAATGGGATTGTGGAATAAAAATAACCGGAAACCGAGGCTACGGCAAAGGCACGATAGCCGAAGATAGCAGATAACCTAAGAGTCTGGGAACGAGATCACTTCAGCCCGTGACTTCAACATCCTGAACACCTATAGCGAATCTGACGCTTGAAGGTAATTATTACCCTTGTGTGTTCTGAAAGGAGGTTAACTGGTTTCTATATCTACAGATGCCAAAAAAAAACGAACTTGCCGAGCTGCTACACTTGCAAGTCAGGTTGCTCGACACCAGGAAAATTGGAAGGTTCCTGAACTAGAGGATACGGAACAAGATGAGTTGGAGACTTTTATCAAGAGTTATATACAATGCGTGGGGGAAAGTGAGGACGCACCCCCCTGCAAATTAAGTAATGGAGGAAGATGCTTTTGCCCAGTTGAAGGCCTCGATGAGGGAAGATTCTGGATCTACGATAAAATACCAGCAGGGATGTCAAAAGTCAAGGCAGACTACCTGGCGAGATAAGAGAAAGCAGATGGACCTGCGTAAGGCAGCTACTGGTACTGCATTAATTACTCAGCACTTCAAAGACCCCTCCGAAACCATCGACAATGCTACAAGCTCAGCACCAGGACAGCCAGTATTGGTAGAAGCGGTACCAACAGCGGCAGAAACTAAAGAGGCGGCCCTTGTTGCGGGAATTAAGGAGTTGAAAAAATTGTTGCGATCAATAGGACAAAACCTGATGAGGCATACGGCGGTTCTATATTTTATGGAGCTACAATTACAGCGGCCATGGGAGACTCGAGAAGCTTTATCCTTAGTAGTATCCGAATGCTTTGGCCGAGCTACAGATACTGCTAAACGGTTACGAGGTTGGGAATCTTTCAGTCTTTAGTTGGCTGGAAGATGAAGGAGTTCTATTAGCAATACAAGAGCATATTGCTTCTGTTGGTGAAAATCTCACCTCTTTGAGTTTGGCACAAGCAGTAACTGAATATTTGAAAGAGGAAGAAATGTCTGGTGAGGTGGATGGGGTGGAAACAGTGATTCGGGGTGAAGATTCCGGGGCACTCAAGAGGTCAATTTCTGAAAGAACAGCTCGGAATCGGCTAAATAAGCTTGGCTTCAAATGGAAAGATGTACAAAAGATGTTTACGTTGATGGACATGAGAGGGATGATGTGGTACGCTATCGGCAAGAGGTATTTCTACCAGAAATACAACGGCTTTTAGATCTTGGGCTTCAAGAGTGGACTGAAAATGGAGATATCATACCAAAAGAGATACTAGTTGGTGAAAAAAGAAAGATTCTTGTGACCCATGATGAATCGACTTTCAATGCCAATGATGGGAAAAGGCAGATGTGGATTCAGAATGATTCACAACCTCTCAGAAAAAAGTTTAAAGGTCGAGGGATTATGGTTTCTGAGTTTTTAACTCCACGAGGTCGGCTTGCAGTACCAGAATATATTTCGGCTGATGGTGAACCTTGGACCTGGTGGCAAGCAAGCTATTCTGCGTGACGGGCTTATACATGCGAAGCAGTGCCCACGTCTATGGTCTTTCCTGAAAACTATCCTGATGCAACTCTGCAAGGCAAAGCCAAAGGCATTCGACAGGTATTAATCGAACGGGAATTATGGGGACCAGGAATGACTGCAAACCAACTTGCAGTGATCCTACAAGTCAAAATGTTGTGCTCGACAATGTTTACGACTTGAGTGGGATTTTCAAGCACAAAAGGGTTCTTTACAAGAAGGCATTGAAGCATGTGGTCATTTGGTTCTCTTTTATCCAAAGTTCCATTGTGAGCTCAATTTTATTGAGTTCTTTTGGGCTGCTGCAAAACGACACGCACGAGAGAATTGTGAATACTCATTACGAGGCTTGCGGGATACAATTCCTTTATTATTGAACTCTGTACCTGAGGTAACAATCTGACGATTTCATGAAAAGTGTCAACGTACTATGCGTGCATATCGAGATGGATGTCGTTATGGATTAAGGAACGTGTATACAAGAGTCATCAGCGGAAGTTAGCTTTGTCATCTATTTATTTCCTATTTAGGTTATTTTTTGGCGTTTTGGCATGCAACATTTTTCTCCTCTCTCATCAAAATGTTCCTTCTTTCTACCCTTATAACTTTCTCAATCTTTTATTTTTTTTTTATTCTAAGAGCGAAGCTTTATTCTACAAGTCTTGCTTTATTAGTTTACGCTTTAGTTTAATCTAGACATGTTGTGGTTGTTGAGATAGAAATCGGGTTGGTTACAGGTTGCTGGCACCATATTAGCCATAAAACTAAAAAAGAAAGTTTTAAATACATCACTCTGTCGGGACTACTCGGGTCACATGTGAATTAAATTGTCAATATATCACGTGCTTTCCCGCGGGGCAACGGCCATCGCGTGTGCAATGAGGTTAGCTCTCATTTGTGCCTTGAGAATACGACACTCACGGAATACGCCCAGCAACAGTATGCCCTATCGTGTTTGGATCTATTCTGTGTCTTTCCCAAGGCGCCCATAGCATCGTCGCCCCTTTTCACACCAATCAAGGAACAACCCCCGAGCACCCCACATTCACAGCCTGAACAGGACTTCGATATGCCCAACTCGCTATCGTCAGCTTTTGCGCATGCTGTGGAGACGACTCCAAGATTTTTGCCTCCCAGTCCAAATATCGGAGCTACACATGCCCCTCTACAGCCTGCAGCCACTGAGGCAACACAGAGTGCGATTCCCGAGCCCGAGCCCGGACGATTTCACCTTGTTGTCTCAGACCCAGTATGGCGTACCTACCTAGCAGCTTGTCTCCCAGCATCTGCTAACTTTGGGTTGTAGATGGCCATTTATTATCTAGACCATGATCCCTGCGTCAAGGTCGTGAAACCTCAGCTGCAACTTGAAGGTTATGAGATTTACCTAGTGGAGCAATGGGCTTGCTCACGGAGTCACCCAAGTTTTACGATAGCAACGTACACAGGGCACACTTCACACAAAATCCTAGTTGGTATACTCAGCATCGACAGGGACGAGTCACGTTGGGGAAGAGAGTTGGCAAATTATTTCCGTTTCGTACGGCATTACGGCCGTGAAAAACAGACTCCTCTTGGGGCGCTGATGGTTACGAACCTCAGTAATCTCTCATCAGATCTCACTGTCATCGCAGTATCAGACGGAAATGTACTAGAGCACAAAGAGGACTTCATAATTAACGAGGACTTAAAACGTATGGGGTGCAGCGGCAGAATAGCGTTAACACTGACAGCCCCCATAGGTGCTACAAAAGCAAGATTTCACCAGCTTTTCCGGACATGTGAGCGCGTGGATTTCGGGTTCTCGGTGATTGAGTTGGTGAGATTATGCCAGCTCGCATTGGTAATGTTTCAGAAACTTGACAAGCATTTTGCCGACGGACTGCTATGTGATGAGACGGAACGGGCAATAAGAAAGTGGTGGGCTGAATATGGGATGGATTTCTATAATGCGGAGCCTTCGGACGGCATTCTGGGTCCCACCACTGTCGCAGCGTTGTTGGGAATGATGATTGGTGCACGGAATCGGCTTTCTTTGTGTGGAGCACCGGTGCCTAAGGATGCATTTGATTTACCCGCTTTAAAGGGGGCAATTGGGTATTTCCAGAAACAGCATAAGTTACGGCGGACGAGGAGATTAGATAGGGAGACAGTGGACAAGCTTCATCGAATTACCATCAAGGGTCCATCAGGGGATAAGTATGGGATGGTCCCAAAGGCTATTAAGTCAACTGTGGCGGAGATGTCTGGGAAAACGCATAAGGTGGAGATGGAGACATGTGATTTGGAGAAGTTTATTATGCATCTATCCGGAGAGAGGGCTAAACACTTGTGGCGCGGGAAGCCTATGAAGTCCCTACCGGCTCAGAGTAGTGCCATGTCATCTGGGGACGGCGGCCCTAGGAGGAATAGCGCTCCGATACCCAACACACATGGAGCACCAGTACGCACGGCTAAGAACCTTACCCTAGTAATTGGCCCATATGATTCGAGGAATGACCCAAATGTTGCACCCTCTGGGGAAAACCCGGCTTCGTACCCTCTGAGTGCTCCAGCGTACCCCACAGCGCAATTTGGCTTCCATGGGCATGCACAGTCAGATAGCCGAGACCCACTACGCAAAACAATGTTCAAAACAATGAACAACAGGATGAATGATGCAAAGAGTGGACTGGGAAAGATCAAGGACGTAGCCACGGGTGTGGCATCGGGAATATCTGGACAAGTCACCAAGCGGACCTCGAGGAAACACACACATGATAATGTCCCTGGTACTAATGACAGAGCCCAGGCTACAGATGAACAGAAATGTGCTTTGGGGAATGTTGCTACGGCGTCCTCTTCGGCACCAGTTTTGGAGTTGGGGAAGAAGCCTTCCCTGACACTGCTGCAGCATGGTGCCCTGGAAGCTGATCCTATGACTACTCACGTGCTACAGACAAAACCCGTTGGCGACAATGCGATTTTTGACGCTTACCACACGGAATCGCCCACATCCATGTTAATGAAATCCCCATCTCATAATGACAGCATTACTACATCGAAATCTGACATTGACCGAACTACAGAGTTAATCAGTCCTATAACACAAGGCCCCGACACAGAAACCCCCTTTGAGAAAACACTGGAGCGCGGGCCGGATGACACAATCATGGTGGGGTTTGTTCCTCAAACCGGAGGCACTGGGGCAGGGATCGGGGATCCCTCTGTCTCGGGCTCAGTTCAGGCCTACGAAGACGCGTTAGAAAAACTGGTGAATCAATCCCCGGAGTTTAAAAGTGCTTTAGGAGGGTTGATGGGCCCCAAAGGGGAATCTGGCGCTGGGGGAGTCTGGGAAAGGAGTCAGAGCTTCTCGGAGGTAGTGGAGATGTGGGAGAGAAAGAGGCATGAGGAGTGGTTTCCGAGGCGGATGTCGTTTGGGTGTGCGGAGGAGGCTATTCTGGGGTGGGAGGGAATTGGGGAAGAAAACCACCCCGAGGTCGAACCAAATGGTAGTATAGTAACAGCATATGGGGGCTGCCCGAAGCAGATGAGAGAGATGATGGCCAAGGCCGATGAGGAAGTGGGTGTATGGACTGGGGAGCGGATAGGGGATTTCAAGGGCTTTCTGCCAATTCTTGATGAAAGGGTACAGGAGTTGGAGAGGCTTTACCGCCAGGATTTGGATAGTTGCGACCATATGGATGAATTGGGAAATGGAGTCATAGAGAGGGAGAGCCAGATGTTGATGGACGAATTGAGAGAGGTGGAGTTATTACGCCCTAAGCTGCAGTACGAAGTTGGAGCGTTGAAGGGGAAGGTCGATGAAGTTGAGGAGTGGGTGGGGGGGTTTGGACGACAGGTTGAAGAGTTGGAAAAGAGAGTGGAGGGTTTAGAGCCTGCTTCTAATATGCAGGGGTGGCTGTCATGGGCGTGGGGTTGGACATCGTGGGGCTGGACATCGTGGGGCAAGGGTGAGGGGGGCTAAGTGAAGGTGATGTGAGGTTGTAGAGTACACAAGCATCTTGGATGGGCGTTTTCACGGAGTTTATTTAGGGATGGGCTTTTACTATTGCTACTTTTTTTTTCATGCAACAACTATCAGCAGGGCATGGTATTTTTCTGTGCCTGTTATAGAAGCGAGGCTTCACTTTGGGAGTTTATTTTTACATTAGAGCTGTTTAATTAATATATGAGCATATCCGTAATGTAGCAGCCTACTTTCCTATGGTACAGTCTTTAGACTCTGTGTACAATCAACCACCCCGTCAGTTATCTTTAACTAGTAAATTTATCTCCCACCTAACGCCGCAGCCGCGGCACCCTGTTGGGTTGACTTCTCGTTGATTTGTTGACCGACCTGTGTATATTGTGTCAGCCCTGGCCCACTCCCGTACCCATTTCAGAGATTCGAGTGCTTGATGTGCACGGTACCTTCTGGAAAGCTTCGACAAACTTGTGTACACATCTGTCTAGGCATACTGACTCGCCCTTGTTCAACTCGGTATCTTTATAGTCATTGCTCACGCACTTTTTGAAGCAGGTATCTCCCAGCCTAACCGCCATATCAATATATCAGCAGCCTGCCTGATGGGTAGACAAACGCACTTGTTGATCATATGTGCCATGATATCCATCTCAATCTCTGCCATAGCCAGCTTCTCTGCGCTGGTGGGCTGCGGGCGGGCGCCAAATCCAAGGAACGACATGCTGAGTGTTGGTTGCGGTTGGTGTAGTATATACCGGTAATTGAAAATTTAAATCTTATCTTATCCAGAGGTTTGGAGGCCGCTTACTCATCAGCATGTATTGTAGTCTACTCGAACCTGTTCTCGAGATTTTAAGCAATCATGGAAGTCTTTTCGGCAATTGCACTTCCAAAGGTAGTGAAGGGCTTGGTAGGGCCGGGGCATCCATGGTAATATGATGTTTTATATATCAGAAATATTTGAACCGTTGTAAATGAGGCGCTTGTCCATGACTTCATGATGCATAATCTTCTCTCTGATACTACATCCCCTCATCACGAGTTTCTCCACCTCCAGTGC
>Ga0307514_10006476_pt1 | contig 10204 bp, 5 predicted proteins | sample 16_EM_MG_FD_203088 | JGI IMG/M metagenome (GOLD analysis project Ga0307514, IMG submission 203088) | Populus trichocarpa ectomycorrhiza microbial communities from riparian zone in the Pacific Northwest, United States - 16_EM | ecosystem: Host-associated > Plants > Roots > Unclassified | place... | reverse complement strand
AGGCAACGGACTAGTAATCAGCGCTAATTCAAATAGACCATGATCATGGTCGTAGTGATGGCCTGGTCAGAATTTTTCTTAGACGTGGATATTATTACTAATTATAGGAATTAGGAGGTAATTGTTTGAAAGACAGTTAATTAAGCAGCTGTTTTTACTAAACAAAGATGGAAGCAAAAGGAAAGACAACTAGATTTCAGGAGACTAACAATTTTCAGGGTCCAAATAAGCTTTTTTGTGATGGAATTCAAGTAAATCCTGTCTTCAACAAGGGAATTCAAGTAAAAGGGTTTTGCAGATTAGTATGAGGAGAGGAAAGAAAACGAATCTTTTCTCGTGCTGTGGATCGAAAAAACAGATTTCTCAAGTGGAGAGCACATCAGGCAGCAACAAGACATCTGACAAACAAAGCAGAACGATTTCCTTCTGGAAGAACATATCATGGAAAATAGGTTTGACATTAATGCAATAAAAAATTTTCAAATTTGTGATTTTGGTAACACACACTTAAACGCTTATCATTTTAGTGCTGTGATCAATCAATGTTGTTGCAGGCAGCAGTAAAAGGAAGAATAATCTTAGGGTTTTCACATATCAGGAACTAGCTGTTGCGACTGACAACTTCAATCCTTCTTGCTCGGTTGGAGAAGGTGGATTTGGAAAGGTTTTCAAAGGATACATTGACAGCATCGATCAGGTGAGTCTTGTGCTATGTGTGCATGCACACACAGTCATATTTGTCATCCCAGATCATCTTGTAATGCAATTAGTTTGCTTCATTCTCTCTTTTTCAGCATGTTGGTGTTAAGCAACTTGACAGTAATGGAAGACAAGGAAACAAAGAATTCTTTTCAGAGATCATTACATTAAGTATTGTTCAACATCCAAATCTTGTCAAACTGATTGGCTACTGTGTAGAAGATGATCAAAGACTCATAGTTTATGAATTCATGCCCAACGAAAGCTTGGAAACTCACCTTCTTGGTATGCCCACATAATTCTTGTTTTTGTACCCTAGGCAACAAGTTTACGAAATTTTGTTTGTTTACTTGTCATGCCTTGATTTAGCTTTAGGTCCGAATTTTTACCACTACATCGTCTCTTTACAGATTTTTTGTTTAGTGTGCTAACATTTTCTGATTTCCAGCTTTACCTCCAGGAAGAAAACCTTTGGACTGGACTACTAGGATGAAAATAGCATCAGGAGCAGCAAAAGGATTGGAATATTTGCACGATACTGCCGATCCTCAGATCATCTATCGAGATTTCAAAGCATCAAACATATTATTAGATGAAGGTTTCCATCCGAAGCTCTCTGATTTCGGGCTTGCTAAGTTAGGTCCAACAGAAGGAAAGGATCATGTATCTACGAGGGTGATGGGTACGTATGGCTACTGTGCTCCTGAATATCAACGAACAGGTCAGCTGACAACAAAGTCTGATGTCTACAGTTTCGGTGTTGTTTTCCTGGAGATAATTTCAGGAAGGAGAGTTGTTGACCCGTCAAGACCAAAAGAGGAGCAGAACCTACTTCATTGGGTATGCCGATGTTTTTTCTCTTTCAATGAAGTTGTTAGGATTATATCCTTAATTCCAGAGTAATTAGAAGTGTATACCTTAATATCGATTCTGGTTTCTATATTGCAGGCAAGGCCACTGTTTAAGGATAGAATTCAATTTACAAAGATGGCAGATCCATTGCTTGAAGGAAACTACCCGCAAAAGTGTCTATACCAAGCTCTTGCAATTGCAGCAATGTGTCTCCAAGAAGAAGCTGACACCAGACCTTTGATGGCTGATGTTGTAACTGCACTTGAGTTTCTTGCCACACCACTTGAGGAGAAAAAACCTACAGTAATATCAACAGAAAACATCCATTATGTCGACTCTGTGACTGGAGGAAATGTGAAGGAAGAGTGAGAGGCTAAGTTATACTCCAATTATGCAGAAAAAAGAAGAGAAAAAGAAGAGAGAATATGGAGTTTTTGTTCGGATGTGGAATTTTTTATTTGGAACACGTGTTTTCTAGTTTTCCAAATTAAGCTGTTCTTTAGTTTGGAAAACATTAGAAAAGATGTTCTCTACATTTTCTCCTTCAAACACTGTAAGAACCATATTCTTGACCCAATTTCAACTCTAGATTCAGTCCAAAGTCAAATTAACTAACCTAGGTATTTAGAAAAATTTGCTAAGACCATTATTTTCTCTCTTTTCCTCAAATTCTTCCCCCGACCGTGACTTTCCACTCCTGTTTTCAGTTGTGAATTTAAATTTTTGGTTAAAGAAATGTTGAACAAACAAGTAAATTATTTAAACCTCTTTTGTTATTTTTTTTTTATTAAGGATTGAATGTGGAAGGTTTTAAGATATGTTTAGGGTTTTTATATTGTTTTAATTATGATAGGATGATTTAAACGATTGAATTGATGTTTTAAGGAGTTAGTTGGCCTTAAACGAACTGATTTGATATCTAGGATTATGGTTTGTTGAAGAATAAATTGTGTTATTGTGAAATCTGCAGATTTAAAGATTGACAGATCGAGATTTTAAAAATCTTGATCAATCGGTCAACCGATTGGTTGAACCAATCGCCCGAGTTGGCTAGTTCTTGTTGGTCGACCGATTGGTTTGTGTTGTCGGTCGATTGGTTGGTTAAAACTAGTCGACCAGTTGGCCTATGATTGTGGTCGATCGGTTGACTTGGTAGTAGAGTTTTATCGGGTCTGTTACGTTTGATCAGTTTGAGTTATGTTCAGGATTGATTGGGTGAAACAGTTCGACTTTATATTTATGTTTTGGTCTCTAAACTTAGAGTTTTCAATCTCTTATTATACTTTGCTTCAAGTTATTTTTTAGTATTTTTCATATCCATTATAGATTCTATTGATATTCCTTCTAACGATCTTCAGTGGTCTTTGGTTTTGTATCTGTTTGTTTTTTGCTTTTGTTTTTTGAATGAGTGGGGTTGATATTTAATATGCATGTAATATAAATAATATATACACGTTAATTATATAATGAGTATAATTTATTAATTATTGAATATTTATATATGTTGTTTTATTATCCGAATACTCATCTATTCTTGAATTTCACACTCATATTATGTTGAATTAAATTCTATTCGATATGATATACATTGTTTTGATAAATATTACGAGTATCTATTATGTCTTGATAATGGTATACTTGTAAGTAACTTCATTCTAACAGAGAGTAGTTAGTCTATATGCACATAATATTCTATATACCTAATTGGTGAGAGAGGCACCCATATGTGGCGACTGATCCTCCGACAATGGTCACCTTCAAGTGTCATCTGGTCATCTTCGGGTGTCATTTGATCTCTGACATGCAAACTATTAATATGCTTAGTAAGTATATTTATATCAAGATATATCGACTTGCAAACTATTAATATCTAAGATGTATGTTAAATGTTTTCCCCGCACTGAGTTGGTTAAACTCACCTTTTTATTTTTTTAATATTATTTCAGGTTTTTAGTTTCTGTTAGAAAGTGAAATTCGTTGTATGTTCTTACTTTTTAAGTTTTGGTTGGTATATCTTGTTTAGGAGTGAGCAAAAAAACAGAAAAGCCAAAAAAAAAATAACTGAAAAAACCGAACCGTGAAAAAAAAATCAATTAAACCGATTAAAATTTTAAAAAAACCGATCGGTTCAATTCGGTTTCAGTTTTATAAGCATAAAACCAAAAAAACCGAACTGAATCCAAATAAAAAAAAACTGGAAAAAAAACCAAGGCAAACCGGAAAAAACCGAGCCAAACTGGTTTTTGTCCTAAAAAACCGAACCGAATCGAAACCGGCCGGTTTGAACCGGTTTCGGTTTTTTTTTTAATTCGGTTTGATTAATTTTTTTTGATAAAAACCGAATCGAACCGAAAATGATCACCCCTAGTCTTGCTTGTTTCGCAAGGCTTTGCTTTTAGTTTTTAATTCAATATTGTCTAGACGCTTCACTATTATATTATTTTAATTAAATTTAGATTTTGATAATGTAATAAGTATTATGATTTATTTGTTTTGTTTATTTTTTTAATGATAAGAATTCTTTTGAAGTGTTATTTAATTTTAACGGCTTTGAAAAATATAATATTTTAAAGGATATTTAAATGTTGTGAAATATTTATATAATTTGTTTTATAATATGCATATTTGGAGATTTAGCATAGATTAAGTGTCCTTGCGACGCTGTTCTTGCATTACCAGTCATATACCCGGCATTTAGGTCGTGATCACGGTGTCAATTCCCCTCGCATGCTTCTCCATCTGGCCATTCTTAAGAAAACTATTATGTCTAGTCGTTAATATGGAGAGGAACGAAGACGGCGGAGTCTTTTGGTGGAAAAAACATTTGATAATGAAGCTGCTGATGGAGGATAAACTGAAATGGGTTTAATTTAAAGCTCATGATATGGTTTGTAACACATCCTTAAGATTACCTGCAGAAATGAAAAGCTCCATCTAGATTTCCAGATGTCTGAGACGTGTAAATTACCCCTTAACTATATTTTACAGCCCACGTTGTTTCTGTATTTCTCAGATTTGTCAAGCTATATTCCATCTACTTATTGCTTTTCTTGCCTTTTAAGATCCAAATTATCTGCAAGCAATGTTTTCACTGCAAGTAGTCGAAATCATAGGAGTGTTTTTTGTTCCGAACATCAGAATATCTATGTTCATTCAATTTTTCTTAAGATGTACGTGTTGGCTATTCTTCATCGTTCTCATTCTATTCATTCAATTTAAAACAGATGCTCCTAGATGTACGTAAAAAACGGGCTCTTTATGAGTCAACACTTGCGAAATGGTGAGTCATACAATCACTCTATTGTGGATCCTATATATAATTAGTGTGAGCGGATTCACGATCAGCCAGACTTATCTATATCTTCTTGTGTTTTTGTTAATGGAATCCAATCCTGTGGAAAAAGGATTACGATCGTGGTTATAGAGGAGACCTCCCTGTCAGCATTTATCTTAAGCCATGGAAAATGCTAATTATAGGAGGGAATAGATTAAAAGTGAGTTAACCAGAAACAAGTCTTTGCCCCTGTTTTTGCTAAACAGAGAAAGCTAATTACTAGTTGGAAGCAAGACGCTGACAGCTAGACTAGCTAACAATTTCAAAATCCAATGGTTCTGCTGCTAAAGTTTACAGAAAAAGCTAACAATGCTGTTACCAGAAGAACTCAATTCCTATATAGTTAACGGATACGTAAATACCATTTCATGGTGAGATAGAATCATCTTACCTCCAACACGGTACCTAAAAAGAAACTTTGTATTTGTATAGATTACATAAATACACAACAGGGTTTGCAAATTAGCAGGAGGGGAGGAAGGAAATGAGTCTTTTCTCGTGTTTTAGATTGAAAAAGAAGAGTTCTTTTAAGGGAAGCAGATCATCATGGACCAACAAGGGATTTGGCAAACAAGGCAAAACATTATCTTTCATAAGAAACATGTCTCGTATAATAGGTGAGGTGTGTCCATGGAATAAATTTCAATTTTGTTATTTTGGTAATGGATAATTGCCAATGGTTTTGGTCATGTTATCAATGTTGCAGACAGAAGCAAAAGGAGGAACATTTCTCAAGTTTTCACTTTTCGCGAACTAGCTGTTGCAACCAAAAAATTCAATCCTCATTGCCTGGTGGGAGAAGGTGGATATGGAAGGGTGTACAAAGGATACATTGAGAGCATCGATCAAGTTAGACAAGTATTTTAAGAACATGCAAACCTGTATATTATCCTAGATCATATTGTAATGCAATTGCTTTGTTTCATTCCTTGTTTTTTTTTTTTTCAGATTATTGCTGTTAAGCAGCTTGACAGGAATGGATTGCAAGGAAACAGAGAATTCTTTTCTGAGGTCCTTACATTAAGTTTGGTTCAACACTCCAATCTTGTCAAACTGATTGGCTACTGCGCTGATGGTGATCAAAGACTCCTAGTTTATGAATTCATGGCCAGTGGATCTTTGGAAAATCACCTTCTTGGTATGCCCATATAATTTATTTTTTTAATCCTAGGCAAGAAGTTCTGTATACATGTCATGTTGCAGTTCAAGCACGAGCTTGATTTAGCCTTAGGTCCAAAGTTTTTCCATCTGCGTTGTCTCTATAAGGATTTTGTGCTTAGTGTGCAAACATTTTCTGCTTTCCAGATTTACGTCCAGGAAAAGAGCCTTTGGACTGGACAACTAGGATGAAAATAGCATCAGGAGCAGCAAAAGGGCTGGAGTATTTGCATGATGTTGCCGATCCTCAAATCATCTATAGGGATTTCAAAGCTTCAAATATTTTATTAGATGAAGATTTCAATCCGAAGCTGTCTGATTTTGGACTTGCCAAGTTGGGTCCAACAGGAGGAAAAGAACATGTGTCTACCAGGGTGATGGGTACATATGGCTACTGTGCTCCTGAATATCAAATGACAGGTCAGCTGACAAAAATGTCTGATGTGTACAGTTTCGGTGTTGTTTTTCTGGAGATAATTTCAGGAAGGAGAGTTATTGACATGTCCAGACCAACCGAAGAGCAGAACCTAATTCATTGGGTATGTTGATGATTTTCTTTCCCAGTTAACTTGTTAGGATTATATCTTTCATTTCTGGCAAGGTTATAGCATAGAGCATAAGCTGCAAACATTGAGGTTTAAGGACTGATTGGAAATGCAGACCATGACACTTATTCTCATTTTCATATTGCAGGCAGCGCCGCTATTTAAGGACAGAAGTCAATTTACAGCAATTGCAGATCCATTGCTTGGAGGAAAATACCCAAAAAAGAGTCTATATCAAGCTCTTGCAATTGCAGCCATGTGTATCCAAGAGGAAGCTGATAGACGACCTTTGATCGCTGATGTTGTAATGGCACTTGAGTATCTTGCCATTCCAATTGATGAGAAAAAAGCTACAATGACATCAACCGAAAGAATCCACCATGTTGACTCTGTGAAAGGAGGAAATGCAAAGGAAGAGCTGGGAGTTTAGATGTCCTGCAGAAACCAAAAGCTACTTCTAGGACTTCAATATTGTGGTGTTTGATGCATTTTTATATGATCCTAAACATTGATACCGTATTTCTTTTGTTGTTAATTTTGAAGTTCAGAAAAATGTAAAAGTGAGTTTTGTGAAGAGTCCTTTTAGGTCTTCTAGGTGCAAGTGTGCCATAGATTACTGATGTGATTATCTTCAAGTCTTAGACTAGTAAAAGTATGTCTTGAAAGAGTTGTATTCTAAGTCTATAAGTCCATGGCACTACCACGATATAAGAGAGATGTATTCCACCATGCTTCCCTCCTCTTACCAATTTTTCCTAACAATTTCACAAATGCATATGCGTAAATGGACTGTTTTTGCTGCAGGTAAAAAAGTGCAGGCCATGGAATTGCAGGAGTTTAAGTTTAATTTACAATATCAATGTTTGCTATTCTTTATCAGTCTCATTCAATTAAAAACTACATGCTCCAATTTCTTCTATGCAAAAACAACAACAAACCTTAACTCTACATATATATACTCTTCACACCGCAATTAATTTTGAGCCAGCATTCCATTTGCAGTCCTTCGCGATATTTTAATCGGAACTTTTAAGGTATGAGCTAGGTCCGTTAACATATGATATAATGGCATGGCGATCGACAAAGAAGGAGTGATGATTGTTAACCTCCCAATCCGGTACACACAATATCTGATTTCTTTTAGAAGTCAGCCTGCGGGTGTCATTTTGCAGTTATAATTATCACCTCTGAGATGCTACTTCATGAAGGTGATATCTGGATGAGGCAAAGGTGTGAAAGCATGAAAAACTGTAATTCTAACCAGCAACACATGCCAGGAAATTTACCAACTTGTTCACGTGCTCTTCTCCTAGTCTGATCAAAAGTAAGCCTGATAGATAGTTTAATTCTGACAAGGAGAATCAAGTACTATTGAAGCTGTGGACCTAAAGTTATAGGATCAGCAAAAGCACGGCCCACTGGCTTGACATACCAGCTTAGAGAAGTCAGAGAGCATGGCAGCTCTTTGTACGATTGTCTAAACCTGCATATCCTTCAAATCATCTTTCAGGATTATATAACCGAACCCAGGAATACCACTGAGACTATTGCTGTCAGCAACTTCCACAGCAGAACAGATACTCGGAAAGAATCCACTGCTGCCTCTTCGCTTCTTCCTTTGCCAGCTCATCGTCAAGGACCAGAAACTAGGCCTTGACTGACCATTACTGGAAGCTATGTCAACCACCAGCCCTTGAGGTTTCCTTGAACTCGCACTTTTCTCTATCTCAAACTTTGAGAAATACTTAATTTCTTTCCTCACCAAGTGATCCTACGGTGCCTTGTGTGCCTATCGCAACTAGAGCCGTTGCAGCCATTTTCTCAGGGAACTTGGTGGTAGTGGTGCTGGCTTTATATTGCATAATATATAGTCTGATTGAGGTGATGGAGAGGCTTATGGTTGAAGTAAGTGGTGGCCCTAGCTATTTCCTTGTCAAAATATGAAAATGAGAGAGGGTGATTGGGGATCTCTCTCTCATCTTTGGTGTTTGTTTATAAAGCTCTCACTGAACCTCTTGATTAAAGTGGACAGCATGAGATTTTGCATAATTGGCGCATGGATATTAGTCATCGTATTCATCCTGTGATTGCATTGAAAGCATCTGCATGCTTTACTTGATAATTTTTTAAACCCCTTTGATTACTTGTTGGATGTAAGCACTTAGTATTATGATGGCCAGCAAAAATTGGACAAGCATTCTTTATCTACTTATTCTGTGCTAAAACCTCATTGGCAAGGCAAAACATGCCATACCATGTAGTTTCTTGGCCATATTTGTTAGGTTAATCCTCCTTTTCTCATTCCTTGGCCAGATAGAAGAGAAGAGGAAAGGAGTCATGTATCACAAACTTGCTAGTAAATCACTTGAAGTGGAATTTAGGTATGGGGTCATAGGTGGTGTTGATCCCTCCTTTCTTTTGCTTTTGTGAATTCTGTGTAATGGCAGAAATCATTTCTTTTTGTAAAGGAACAGGATACCTTGACACAACAATTCATAATCGGATGGTTATTAAAAGAAGCTATAGAAAAACACTGTATATGCCGATTCAAAAACACTGGATGGCAATTTTGCCTTTCACACCACAAAACTTCAAACTAATTATTGGTGACATGAAAGTCCGCGCATTAATGCTTCAAACTAATGATAAGGGACAAGATTTTTTACATTTTAAAAGCATGGTAAGAAAATCAAAATGTACTAAAAAAAATACAATCATGGTATTAAAGAACAATTGGGTAATTTTAAAATCATTTCTTTTTGTAAAGGAACAGGATACCTTGACACAACAATTCATAATCGGATGGTTATTAAAAGAAGCTATAGAAAAACACCGTATATGCCGATTCAAAAACAATGGATGGCAATTTTGCCTTTCACACCACAAAACTTCAAACTAATTATTAATGAATATTGCAATTGGAGAGAAACTAGAAAAAACATAAGATTTAACGTGGTTCAGCAATGGATCTACATCTATAAAAGTTAGGAGCTTTTATTTTCATTATATTAAAATATGGTTACATGATATGTATTTATAGTAACCCTAAATCACCTAAGAAATCCTAGTTGTCCAAGGAGTATGAATATTTTTTTCATAATATCCCTTTAATGTACCTCAAGTGCGTTGCCCCTGCACCCCCAACCTATTAATCGTCCCTAGCAACAAAACAAGGAATAAATCCCACAGAGGCAGATGTCATTGTTCCGCTCCACTTCCACATCCACCTATAAGCCACAAGCTACAATAATATCCATCTTGGCAAATATCCACCCCTTAGAAGAAAAGTAGGGAAAACTTCACCTAGAACAATAGGTTGGGACGTCTCCTATCTGGAGACATTAATCAAGTTCAAGCAATAGTCTACTATATTAGCAATAGTCTCTTATCTAGAGACATTAACAATGCTTAAACTTATCTGTGGTGACAGGCTTTGTCAACATGTCTACTACATTATCTAAAGTATGGATTTTCTCAGACAATAGTTCACAAAAAAAAAAAAAAACCAATTCCCTGATTCTGTAAAACCTCACATCTGTGTGTTTGGTTCTTGTATGATACATTTAGTTCTTTGCCAAGTAAATGACACTATAACTGTCATAATGTAGTTGAACTC
>Ga0307514_10006474_pt1 | contig 10208 bp, 7 predicted proteins | sample 16_EM_MG_FD_203088 | JGI IMG/M metagenome (GOLD analysis project Ga0307514, IMG submission 203088) | Populus trichocarpa ectomycorrhiza microbial communities from riparian zone in the Pacific Northwest, United States - 16_EM | ecosystem: Host-associated > Plants > Roots > Unclassified | place... | reverse complement strand
CAGGCCCCAAGTCGAATCGGTGGGAAGTCGACGAAAAACGTAGAATCAGGGAGTGCGCATAGTGTGGTAATGCACAATATGATACGAGTAATTGAACTATAACGGCGACGATGTAAAGAGCGTGCATACAAGAATCGATCTAACCTGAAATACGGGAACCTGGAAATGAGTGCCAACCGAGCCGGCAGTCCCGTACGTACTTTAAGCAACAGAATATCATCGTACGAAGGGAGGAAGGACCGGAGGGGGTACTGCAGTACAAGAAGAGAATGAATACTGATGCCGGTAAAGCACACAAGCACCAGGGTGTACCAATATGCCAAGTCAAGTTAGAATAACATATTGGCGGAGCAGAATGCTGAGCAACTCACTGCTCATGAACCCAATCCTCAGTTGAACGCGATGATACTAGCACCAGCGGAGTAAAGGATGGTGTCATCCCAAGAATCAAGGTGCCAGACTGATCCAGCGTCGCAGACGTCATGGACAAGGGCGTTGATGCGAAAATTGGCCCCGCAGTCGATGTCGAAGGAATTCAAGGCGATGAAGCCCAGTAAGAAGTCCGTAGAGCGGAATCGATCACCAGCGGTTCGAGTTGATGGAACTAACCCTGAATGACTCAGGCTGAGCATTTCGGGTCCCAATATGCTTTTCACATGTTTTAGGAAGTTTTGAAATTGCCCCAATAAAATTATCCCCACGACCGTAAGGGAGGGGGTCTTGTTGTTCGTTCGATCAAAAGTTGGCTGAACAGCCTAATTTTCAGGACAATTTGAAATTGCTTTTTCCCACGTTCCCGCTGTAGTTTAGTTCCCGTTTCACTGTTCCCGTCCTCCGCCTGTCTCGATAACTCCCTGTTCTGTTTCCGTTTATTGAGCTTGTATTGGACCCTGTCGGCTATATAGGGACAGGACGTCCCTACGCTTAAACACTTGAGGCCGGTTGCATGAACGAGGCTCGGTTATGACACCGTAGGTATCGATAGCAGGAGATTGCGGTTTCGTTTTGGTCTCTGAATTGCCCTTTGCTTCGTCACAATAACCACGGGTGTCACAGAGCTTGCCTTTCCTTGCTGTGAAAAGCAGCATGGACGTTCTCCCTTAAATAAGACATAGGCTAGGTCGAACGTTCCTCGTTCTTGGGATGCCCGTGGCCATTAACCTGAACTTTGGCGTGACTACCCGTCGTCGACGACAGCTACGCGAATCTGCGATGTGTGACCTCCGATCTTCTTCTAGCACATATCCCACCCGGACAGTACCGCTCTGCCGCTCTGCTATTCTCCACTGCGACGGTGTCGAGGGCGAAATCGTTAAAAGGCCTCGTCATATTGCGAAACTTTGATATGCGACATATTACGAAGCGACCGTCTGAAGATTCGAGGAAAGAATTCTCTCGGCTAATGTGTTTGAAATGGGAAACCGTGGTCAGATACGGGAGTTCGGCAGAGGTGGGGGAAGCGAAACAGTTGTTATTGGAGGAGAACCGGCAGAAAGGAAGCAAGCGGATGAGACTTGAAGGTGGTGACTCGCGTCCAACCAAAAAGAAGAGGGTTTGTGTTGGCGAGTGAACTATCAAGGTCGTGGGCCTTGCCGCTTGTCGGCGCTATCGTTATCATAATTGAACAATCACGGTTTTCCAAACTCCGACAACGATAGCGTTGTGGTTCAAAAGTGATTCGGTGTTTTTAAACAGCCACACCTCGACCATGCGTTTTCTCAAGTAAGAAACGACCGCCCGTATTGACACACCATTGACGATAACCATGTCCGACAATCGCAATCTCAACTACTCTTTCCTGGGTCAAAGCGAATTCGAAGTCTCCGCTATAGATGTCTACATGGACATGCTGGTCGAAAAACTCTCGGATTACGTTCGCAACAAAAAAAGGGGGTATAGGATGGAGTTTTGGCTGGTATGCGATAACCTGTCACCCTAGATTAAACCAGAGCTGACCGTCCTCTGCCGGCTACCAGTTGAAAGAGCAAATCCCTTTTGATCAAGTTGAATCGAATCCGTGGATACTCGACCCATCGACGAACCTAAGGGACTATGCCACCCGCCCCTTCCTCGCAGAGAGAGTGTATGACGTTTGGACTAACCGCGATCGCAGGTGCTTGCACGCTGTCGTGCGGCTAGTTCCATCATGTAAGTCTCCTACGCTGTACTTTGAGACCATTAGTTGATACTATTTGCAGCGGATGGATTTTAAACTTTGCCCTCATCCTCGACATTGTTGAAGTTCCTCAGTAACCCACAAATCTAACCAAATATGGACGAGTCACGTGAAATACATGATCGATAATTACTCTTCCACGTGACGCTAATCATAATTGAACAATCACGGTTTCCAAACTCCGACAACGATAGCGTTGTGGTTCAAACTCAACTGCACAATTCGACTTATGGCGAACCTCGAGAGGTACTTTCCGGTCGTCAAGTCTTCTTCAAGCCTCAAGCAAAAAGATACCAAGAAGAGTGCTTCAAGATATAACCCCTATGAAACACCCGCCCCACGCGATGTGAAGAGGTCTGTCGCGTCTCGATCCCCCCCCTCGACTTTGACAACCTAATTACGTTTACCCATCGTAGGCCATCGGAAGCCGCGCTCAACAAGTTTTTGTTGTCGACTTTGAAAGACGAGAACAATCCAATCACGCATTCGACGAGCGGATTGAAAGCTGGTGGGTCGCGTCGATACTGGCGTTTCCGAACGCGTCGTTGAGAGTTCGATTATTATTATTTTTTGGGGGGGGGACAGAACACGTGGAGTCCACCGCAACGGGACACCAAAGGTCTGATTCTAGAATAAACAGAACGGTGTATTTAAAACACCGGCGCGAGAAACTCAAGAACCAACAAGAGAGTCCAGCACCTTCAACGACTGCCTCAACTTCAAGGCCCCCATCCAAGATACAATCCTCAACCTCAACGTCACCAGCAACAAGCAAGCTGAAGGGAGATGAATCTCTCAAGACAAAGAAACTTGTCATGCAAGGCGTGCGCGTGTACATAAACGGTTATCTGTGTGACACGACCGACATCGAAATGAAACGCACCGTCACTCTCGCCGGTGGTCAAGTACTGTTCGTACTCTCTCTCCTACACACCCCTCCAATAAACTCAATATCTCGCGTGGAACCCAGTCTAACACCTTCCAACGCAACACACATCCTAACATCTCAAGGCCTCAACGGTTCCAAGACCCACAGACACCTAACCAAGAACGCAAGAAACAAAGTCCACATTGTGAAACCAGAATGGGTCGTGGACAGCATCAACGCCGGGAAGAGGCTGCCTGAACGGCACTATACGGTCGTCATCAACCACACGATGAATTCTGTCCCTGCGTTGTTCGGAGAACGGCCCTATGAGAGGCCTTTGCCACCGTCTCCGTGAATAGAACGAGCGAGTCAGAGTGCAAGAACAAGTTAGAGCCTAATCGTAGCGCGAAGACCAACAGAACCCCGCGATGGGACGAGTAGCCGCTGCACTGTTACGTGTACGTTGTCATTGTAGTGCTGGATTCAGTAGATCGAGCCGAAGACATTGGGATGAAACACCGTAAGCCCTTGCCAATGGGGGATACGGCTTGATCTCGCAGTCCAATCAACCCTAGAGACCATCAGAGACAATGAATGAACGTCACAGGGGTTTCGACCCACTTGAAAAGAACCAGACAAATTGTACACGAGGAAGACCACAAACTGCAGGCGATGTAATATCATGTAACAGATGCACAGCGTTAACGACGGATGACTAATAGACAAAGGCAGAAGGAGAGGATGCAGGGAGGCAGGAGACATAAGTATATATGATTGGGAGGAGCGGAGAGGGGCAGAGAAAGCCACGAGAGGATATGCATGCAGTGTTGGAAGTGAGTTGTTGTGTTATGTGAGGAAGGCAAGAATAGGCGTCGGTAAGGGAGTGGGGTGGAGGGGTAAGGTCATCGAGGGGGGGACCGACGAAAAGGAAACGGACAAACGAGTGTCGGCGAAAGAGGGAGAGGGGGGTGAACACGAAATTGAAGAACATGACCCGGCTAAACAAATCATACATGGGCGGGATCGCACAAAAGGAAGAAAAGGGGTTGTTACAAAAGAGGAATAACATTCAGAACGTGAGGGTGTACATGAAGAAAATCGAAAAAGGATGGAAATCGTACAAATCACCGAATGACCTTTTGCGCGGCACGTTCGGGAGCATGTGCCGTTTTGAATCCCAGTTGGCGCATGGCAGCCACAAGATCCGCCTTTTGCAGTGGTTTCGCCAGAGAGGCCGCGAACAAGTTGCTTGCCTCCATATCTGACCCGCTGTAGGCACTAACGGCAATTATCGGCGTGGTTGCGTTTTTGTTATTGGTACTTTTAATGTACCTTGCGGCACCTTCACCGTCAACGATAGGCATATGCAAATCCATGAGGATGCAATCGAATTCTGGGGGATGCAAGAGTCAGCCAGCGTTTTCAAGTAACGTTGGAGCGCGAAGGCTCACTGATATCACCCATAGCAACACCAATTGCCTCTGATCCGTCCGCCACAACCACAACTCTACACCCCAGGCGACTCAACAGCGTCTCTATTATCTTAGCCGTAATCGGGTTGTCCTCCGCGAGTAGACATGTCACAGCTCGATCGTTCGGATCCGGCCCCCGCTTTAAATCAATCGAGGCCACTGAGGAAGGAGGTGTGTTGACTTCTGGGAACGAGGTTGCAACAGATGCTGGATAGGACCCCGGCGCCGAGTCATCTCCACTAGTCGAAACAGACGCGGTACGTAACCTGCTCGGCATCGAGTTCCTCCGTGTCAAGTCCCCGTCCATGTGGCTTTGCTTGAACCGCTCAACGGCTCCAAACTCCGACGGTTTACGGATATGGCCCCCGCTCCCGGGTGCAGAAGTCGTTCTTGACGGCGAGGAGGCGATCGAAGACGTGGAAGTGGCTGGAGAAGGAGGATTCGTGGGAGGCCCCTTAGTATCGATGCTAGTGGTAATCACATTCCCTGGCGACTTCTTAATCCGTTGTGAAAGGCTTCGCCGGCGGTTCTGAACGCCAGTCTCGACCAAAGTCTGCGAGATCGGGGTCATTTGATCCGTCTTGAGCTTCCTGATCACCTCGTCATTGGCCTGCTTCAAAACGGGCAGGTTCTTGAAGCTGAAAGCTCCAAAGTCATCGGCAGGTGAGGAAGCAACTTCCTTGTTCTGCATGACAGGAACGGGAACCGTAGCGGAGGCGGGAATCGGAGCGTCCAAGGCAGATATCATAGTATCCGTTTTGTGGATTGCTCCAGCCAACAGTGAGAGCGGTTCCTCGTCATTGAAGATCTGCAAAACGGCTCCTCGGGGGTCGAAATAATCTGTCGATTCGGCGTCGGTAACTTGGGGAATGAACGCAGCCTCGGAAGTAGTAACATTATCCCAGTTGATATCGCTGAAGAACGGATGATTTTTAATCTCGTTGGCTCCACCCGCTCCCAAACGCCGAGCAGGATCCAGTGTCATCAAACGTTCCATGAAGTCACGCGCCTCGGGGGAAACCTCGATGAAGTCTTCGTGCCACTCGATGCGTCCCGAAAGGATGTTCTCGAACAACTTCTCTGGAGTGTCAGCATGGAAAGGAGGGATGCCATAGAGGAACTCATAGGTGATGACACCTAAAGCCCACTAACATGAGCCTTTATGTCAGCAGATGACACGGTATCCAAGCGGAAACAGAAGTAAACGCACCCAATCAACGGCAGCGTCGTCTCCCCTCAAACCCAAGATCGTCTCTGGAGCAAGGTAATCTGGAGTCCCCACGAAACCCTTTTCCGTCGGCGGGGTTCCAGAAGTCAAGGATGGGGTGTTCGTAAGCGAGGCTTGGGAGCTGGCGTGTTGCCTCAACTCGTTTGTCAACTCCGAGGCGAAGCTCTGCAGTGGGCTATCGTTCGAGCGATAGGATCCCTGCGTGGCCGCGGTACCACGGCGGGGGAACGGCCCAGATATAGATTCAGACCCGCTCGATTCGGAAATGTCGTCTATGGGAGCTACGTAAGGCGAAGAACCCATCCTCGGCCCCGACGGTGGACGGTTGAAATAAGAATTCCCAACCTCCGCGGCATATGATGTGTGAGTCATATACGCTGCGTCAATAGATGGCGGTCGTGAATGAGGGCTGTACCGAGTCCGATGACGAAGTCCGCGCTCAGACAGCACATCGCCCTCGCGGGTTTGACGACCCAACAGGCCAGTTCGGCTCAGACCGAAGTCCGTGAGTTTGAGGTGTCCGTGTTGATCAATGAGCAGATTATCTGGCTTCAAGTCACTATAGGAGTGGGTGAATTAAGTCCGAACGCGTCAGTTTCGCCTTTTGCTGATCAGGACTCACCGATGAACCACACCCCTTTCGTGCAAGTACTCCAGGCCGAGTACGACCTCCGCAATATAGTTCTTGGTCCACTCCTCTGGCAAGGACCCCAAACTCTTGATCAGCGCTGCACAATCGCCACCATTCAGGTACTCCATAACGAGATACAGGTTCTCCTTGCTCTGGAATGTCCAATACAACTTGGCCACAAATGGAGACTCGGCCTGTTGCATGAGGATCATCCGCTCGGCCTTTACATTCGTGATCTGATTTTTCGCAATCATGTCTGCCTTCTTGAGAACCTTGATGGCAAAGTAGTCACCAGTGAGCTTCTTCTTGGCCAAGAACACCGATCCAAATGCGCCTTTGCTGATAGGTTTGATTATTTCGAAATCCTTAATCGAAGTCGGGGTAGTTCTCGGAAGAGGTCCAGAAGGAAGACGGGGAGAGAGGGGTTGACCATTCGACCCAATCATGGGAGCGGTAATCGGTTGTATCGTCGATGGCCTCCTGCTGTGTGCTCTCCTCATCGGGGGGTCCGGTGGTGCCATCATAGGAGAAAGAACCGGGCTGGGATGCAGGGTCTGCTGGGGTGACTTGCTCAAGGTAATCGAGGGTTCAGCCAAATCGTTCAAAGGTGGGATGTCGTCCGTGTGCAATGAGGCAGTGATTGGGATCGCCAAAGCCAAAGGAGAGGATACTGAAGAGGGAGTAGACGGCCGTGTAGCGTGGACCTGGCTCCAACCCGGTCTATGTGATTCGTACCTTTGGTTCGCGGCCGAGAGAGCAGGGGAGGACGCTCCTGTTGGGGTAGGGTCGGCTGCAGGGCCATCAGATGACCTCCCATCATTCTTGTCTCCAGATCCGTATTCTGATACTGTGCTTGAGTGGTCACCTTCATCGTACTTCTTGGTCACCGTCCTCACCCCAACCCAAGCAGAATTAGGAGGTTCCACGGAGGTTGCGCCTGAAGATGGCTCGCCCGCTTCATCGCTCACCTCACCTTCCCCTTCACCGTCCTCGTCCCCTTCATCTAACTCCTCTGTGTCGTCGTATTGACTTAATGCCTCCTCAATCTTGACTTCCCACTCCTGTCTGACCTTCTCCTCGTACTTCATCACATTCTGCATCCTGATAACATTGTCCACCTTCTGTCTCATCACTCTCTCCACATCATCAGCTAGCTGCGTCAAAGCGGCATCCTCGATCGTTGGCTTGCTCCACGTCCTCAATTGGCTGATCTTGCGTTCAGAACCCGGGGAAAGTAGTCGCTGACGCTCGATAGGCTCCTTGTTCTCTTCTTCACGTAAAGCGGGCATTGAAACCTCCAGAACAACTTGAAGGATATCGTCCAACTTCTCGAGAAGCTGCCGTTGCATCTTCTTCACGCCCATCTTCTGCATCTTCAACGGACCCCTAAACATCTGCAGAGGTGAACTGGACCCGGGTAGGTTCTGTGGTGCGAAGATCGGGACGCCCCGATACTCCGGAATCTGGGCGGGGGAAGATCTATCAAGCGCAACAACGAGGTCACGTATAGTGTTCCTCAACTCCGCCACCGACTCGTTGCAATCCGCGATCTCTGCCTCTAGTCGGTGGACCTCGACACAGGTCTCGTTGTGTTTCTCGAAGAACCATTGGGGTATGTTGCACTCGCATATTCTACACAAGATTAGAGACAGGTTGATTGGTCGGACGAGAGGGAATGGGGTCACGGGTTCGGCTCCTTGCTGCTGGAAAGCGGGGCCGGGGGTAGGAAGGGGTTCTTCGCCAACTTCACCGGTTTCCAGTTGGATGGGCGCAGCGGCCGTGTCGATAAGAGAAGGCGCAGCGGGCTTGATGACCCACATCGTGTGCGACGGTTGCCCCTCGTCTCTGTCGATCATGAGCATGCCTTTTCCCTCCATAGTGCGTATGATTGGGTGGTCCCTGTCGTCGTCTAGCTCTACCTGGAGTTTGAACCGAACCTCGATGGTGTGGGAATCGTCTTCTTGCAAGCGCTGTGTGGCGTCGTGGAAGACATTCCAATCGGGAGGAGACAAGAGATCCGATAACCTGGTTCCTCGGAGTTCCTCAGGATCCGTCCTGTTAACCGTAAAATCGGTCAGAAGACGAGAACAACAGCATAGCCAAAACAAGGAATAGTAGGGCGGGCGTCAGAAAACGAAAATGGCGCCAGTGCATGGCATAAGGGGATGGAACGCACCCTACAACGTTTTCCCAAGCATAGTTAATCCACAAAATGTGATCCCCATCTAAACCAAGCTCCATGACCACGTTCTGATTCTGGGCCTTCTCAGCCTGTAATCTCAACCTCTCCGTAGCGAGGACGCGCGCAGATTCAGTCGTATCCACAAATTTAGAAGGTGTTCGACTGCTATCCTCCTTATCCACCAAACTAGGTCGCTGGGGGGTGGCGCCGGTTGAAGATGCCGCAGGTTCCTTGGGGGTTTCGTTCCTCTGTCTTTTTCCAAGACTGGGGGGTCTCGTCATCTTCAATTTGGTATCCTCGTCTGTTGAGAGCTTGTAAGGTTCCTTGGTGCCGACCGAAGAGGTCTCTTCTTCTTTACCGCCGGTCGACTCATATGCAGGCTTCATGACGAAGATCAGTGGTTCGTCCTGTTCCTCTTCCTTCTTCTCATCGAAATTCCAGAACTGTCTCTCGGCCTCCCACCATTCCACAACACGACTGAGAGAGGCGATGGACAAGAGTACTTGGACATACCAATTCCTGCCATGCCAATCAGGGTGCTCGTCCCAAGCGCGACCGATGTTCTGAATCCGCTGAACGAACTGCTCGCAAATCTTCGGTTGTACGATGAGTTGATTGACGCTCATCTCTGTCACGTCTGTTGCGACAGTAATGATGTCGTAAAGCGTCGACATGATCGGGTCCACAGGGTCATCGATGAGGATGCGGGAAGACCGCCGGTGTTTGAGTTCCTCATGGGTAGGTCTGGGGAGGGGGGATCGAGAACGGGACGCCGATCTAGAACTCTGCCCGGACTTTGCGGGTCGGACGGGGATGTGTATACTTCTTGAAAGTCTACGAGAGATGGCGGACCCGCCAGAGTTTGACCAGGTGATCGGGGGAGAGGTTACACTGGGGGGAGGTTTCTTGGGACTGGTCGTTTCGGCAGCGGGGGAGTTAGCGAGGTTCTGCTTCTCTTTAGGCAGCGTGCGTTGCCGCCGTAGTGAGGCAGGGCTTGATGAGGTGGATGCTGTAAGAGGATTGGGAGACGGAGACCAACGGGTCAGCTGGGGAGAATCCTGAGCAGCAGGGGACTCCTCTAAGGACGCACGCTGACGAGAGGCACCATGACGAGAATACTCGAGCTCAGCCTCGTATCCACCGTCAGAGCTGGCATCGGCATCGGCATCAGAACCCACGAGGGCGTTGCGGAGATCGGCGGGCTGGAAGGCGAAGGGCTCTTTGAGGGTATCAGAGCCACGAGAAGCGGAAACATCGCGAGCCCTCCCGCGAAAGTCTCCACGGTCATCCTGGGGCTGATCCGCATCCAAAGTTTCTCTCAGTTTTTCCTCGAAGAAGGCGGTGATGAAGTTGATAACACGCTGAAGCTCCTTGTCACACTCCTGCTTAGCGTTCTTGAGCCTGCGGGTGACATGACGCTTGACAAAGGGCATAGAGACGGTGTCTGAGCGGGAGGTCATGGGAGTGGGCTGGGCGGAGTGTTTGATTGGAATCGGGGGTAGGACGGTTTCTGGGGAGAAGACGAGGGGGGACGGGGGTTGTCGACGAGGAGAAACGGAGTCTGCCATGGTGAAGAGAGGGAATGGAATCGATAGCAGATGACAACAGAAAAACACAATCAGAGGCGTAGCATTCGGCGGATGGACATGAC
>Ga0307514_10006473_pt1 | contig 10208 bp, 4 predicted proteins | sample 16_EM_MG_FD_203088 | JGI IMG/M metagenome (GOLD analysis project Ga0307514, IMG submission 203088) | Populus trichocarpa ectomycorrhiza microbial communities from riparian zone in the Pacific Northwest, United States - 16_EM | ecosystem: Host-associated > Plants > Roots > Unclassified | place... | reverse complement strand
ATTGAACACTCGACTCCCTAAGGACTACTTTTTCATGAATATAAGTTTGGATAACTATGATGGCTTGACCGCTCCAAGAGAGCATGTGCAAAATATGCACAGTAACTTAGAGTTGATCATCTAATACCATGACTCAATATGCAAGATATTCCCTTCAACCTTTAGAGGATCTGTGTGTGCTTGTTATAACAACTTAAAACCAAACTTTATTAAAGGTTTTAGTGACCTATGTGCAAAGCTAATGGCACGCTTTAATACTAGCATACCCATTAATAAAACATTCACAAAGGTTTTCAGTGTTGCCCAATAAGAGGTCGAGTCTACGCGAGCATATTGGAGGTGATTAAACACAGAGATGCTCAAGATGGAAGAATTGATTGAGCCAGTAGCCTTAATAAAAGGAGTATGAGAACATGCCCTCTAGAGAAAGCTTTATGTTTTACCAAATAAAAGCTTGTCTAAAGTAAAACAGTTCATAAAAAATCATATACGAGTTGAAGATGTCAGTTTACTTTGATATGAATCTCTTTGTTCTTACAAGAATAGCCGACGTCAGTGATTTTCCAAGTGAAGTAATCAGGGTATTCGAAGCCAACATCTTAGTGCCACCTCCATGATATGTTTCCTTCTAAGAGCCTCTCTTATACCTGTCACTTAGATCACCTTAGGATGTATAATCTTTGATAAGAATGTAAGTTTCTTAAATATGAATGATTTATTCAAAATGAATTTTCATTTTTTCTAGGTGATCCCTAAAGGCGGTAGTCCCAACACTCTCCAAGAAATGGACGTGGTCTTCCAAATGCTATATGCACTAATCTTCAATGGATATATGTGATCTCTCCAGTACTATATGCATCAATCTCCAAGGAATGAACGTAGCCTACCTGGTGCTATATGCACCACTTTCCAAGGGATGGATGTGATCTTCCTAATGTTATATGCACCACTCTTTAAGGGATGGATGTGATCTTTCCAGTGCTATACACATCAATCTCCAAGGGATAAATGTGATCTTTCTAGTGCTATATGCACCAATCTTCAAAGGATGAACGTAGTCTTTTCAATACTATACGCACCACTCTCCAAGGGATGAATGTGATCTTCTTAATACTATATGCACCAATCTCTAAAGGATAAATGCGATCTCCTCAATGTTATATGCACCACTCTTCAAGGGATAAATATGATCTTCCTAGTGCTATATGCACCAATCTTTAAAGGATGAACGTAGTCTACCCAATGTAATATGCACCCCTCTCCAAGGGATGAACTTGGTCTTCCAATTACAAATAGCAACATCATGTTATCACCATTCTCAGTGAGGGGCTCTTAAGCCCTATGACAATAATAGAAAAACTGCAAGCTCGAACTCTCTAAAGAACCTATAATCACTTAAAAATTGCTAAGTAGATGTTCACCCTTTTTGGGTTCCCACTAGCCACTTAGAAATTCTCTAAGTATAGGCTCCATACTCGATGAGTTTGGAGATATGAGTTCCTCCAAACCGAGTTGATTTCTTCTGATAGGTTCCCCTAAGCCACTTAGAAATACTTTTAAGTACAGGCTCATTCCCTATGTTTTTCTCTTATCTTTCAGGGAAATTTTTGAAGTATGATTTCCTTCATGCCCCTCCACTCAGGATCTCTAGTATATCATCCAAAGTTTTCACTTTTTTTTTTCACATGATAAAAATTCAACGAACTCGTCATAACAACCAAGTATTTTTACAAGTCTTTATGTATCAATATTAAAAAGACTTGAGGGGCTATTGATAAATCTATTTTTAACAGGCCTAAAAAACCATTATGACCCTCATTATTTGGGCACACCCAGATGATTTTGGGCTTAATAGTGTGTCATGTCCAACACTTGAACTTGGTAGCCTGCCAAGTCCAAGGTAATATGGGTTTGAAAAATATACCAGATCCAAGGTACTTAGACTAGACAATCAACTAAGTTCAAGGTAACGTGGGTCTGACAAACATGTCAGACCCAAGGCACTTGGACTTGACAGTCTGCCAAGTCTAAGACAACGTGGGTTTAACAAATATGTCAGATTCAAGGCACTTAGACTTTACAATTAACCAAGTCCAAGGTAACAAACATCTTTTATTAGGCACATCCAAGGGAATGACCATCCTCCATTGGCACGTCTAATGGACTGACTAACCTCCATTGGGACTAACCTCGAGGAAGAACTCAATCTTCATGGGCTTAGCTATATTTGATGTCTTAAACCCTAATCTCCCTATACCTTTTAGGTGTATAAAAGTCCTGCAATAACCCACCATATTCTCATCAAATATTAATATGGATTTAAGGGATATTTATTTATCATTAAATGCTATGAGGGTGAGATTACACTCCAGACCCTTTTCTTCACAAAATGACAAGACTCACAGGATATAAATACATTATGAGGCCTTTAGAACAAAGGTTCAAAATCTTTTTTTTTACTGCATATATATTTTCAGAGCATCTTTCTGTAGAATATTCTTGTATTTTCTATCTCTATAAAGATACTTATTTAAGCATTAGAGAGTTTCCACCTCCATCAAATTTGACCTTTTATAGGTACTAGCCACAAGCCACCTTGACCTATCAATCACTAAGTATAAGCTATCACTACCTTGGTTAGAAAGAATGGATGAGATTGTTAGGACCAATTGATTAACCAATTATCCAACTCGGGAGCCATATTCCTAGGCTAGTTGGCAAGAAAACATTCAAAATCAAGTTGGGTCATCATATGTCATTTGGTTCTTAGGAGCCTTTAAATGCTGAAATTGCATGACACACATATATTTGATATAAATAAGAATTAACATTAATAAAAAGACAAACTATCATAATTGAATTCTCATCAAATCTTATTATACTAAAAGCTCAAAAACAAAAGTATAAGTACTCACACGTCTAAAACATAACCTTAACTTAGTAAATCAAAATTGAATACTATTAAAACACATGTGGAAAAAAATGAATTGATAAAAGTCTAAGGTAAAATTAAAAACAATAAAAGTGTTTGAATAATAAAAAAAGAATCGCTCACTTTAAGGGGATTGATTTTCAAATTAGCTTGAGCCACAGAATAGAGAGATAACACTCTAGGCATAACAATCCCTCTCTCCTAGATAGGGATTTAAAAGATTTTTAATTGGTGGTTTATATGGATTATCGTTGGAGGCCGGTCAATTGGACGATTTGTGGTTTGCGATAACCCAGCCTTTAAAGAATTATTCAAAGCTGAAGAAGATCAAAACTTCAAGTAATAAATCCCTAAGCAACTCTAGATTAGTCTAATGGAATCCTATGAACTCTTAAATACTTTTGTTTTATTGTTTACGCTACGTGTATGATATTCAAGAAACCCAACAAAGCTAGGTATAGAAATGAGTTAAGAGGAAATAAAGACTTAAAGACAAAACTTTTATATATATATATATATATATATATATATATGATGATGATGAACTTAGGCAAAGATAAAGCCTTTTATAACCATTATTTTTTTAGGTGAAAAAGCAACACACTTGTTATAGGGTCAAGCTCACTCTAACAAAGGTGTATTGATTTGAATGGTTTGTAATTTGACCTAACAAGAACTTGTTATGGAGAATCAAAGTTATGTACAATGATCACCCCTACCCTACGTCTATAAAGAGACACAAACAAGTAGTATAAAATCACAACGAAGTTGATCAATCATTCGAAGAGTTTGCAAGTTCAATCAAGAATTTAGTATGAGAATCACTCAGCCAGCATGAATATAGATTTCTTTATTAAAAAATAGTCTAATAGTCTAACCTCTAAAAATCTCTGTAAAAGAGTATGGATAATAGAAAGAATCTCAAGTCTAATAGGATATCTTTAACGCGTATGAATAAAACTAGTAAATAATAATAATAATAATAATAATAATAATAATAATAATAATAATAATAATCCAATGAACACAAATTTAAATAAAATTCTTTATATCTCTAAAAAGTCTAATAATAACTAAAAGATAAATAAAACAATAACCAAACTAATTTAAATAAGACTAAAGTTGTTTTTGTAATATGCTGGCAGAATCGTAACCTAACTTCAAATGCATGGTTATCTCTAGTCTTAATTAATTAAAAGGTGTGACGTATATCACCGAAAAGCTATTCTACTTTCTAAAAAACACTAGAATATAAATAAAATTCTTTTTGTATCTCTAGTTATGACCAAAACAATAGAGAAAGGTTAAAACTACCAAATTTGAATCTTCTTATTCTAAATTTTTTGTAATGTCTGAATGCCCACCAATAAGTCATTCTTGAACATGAATTAAATTAATCAAGGTTTGTTATTCGTTATTTAATATCTTATTGAAGTCTAGCTTAACCCATATGTTTTGAAGAAATCCATTAGAAGCCTCTTTAAACCTCTTAACCTTAAGTCTTATCACGAGACCAACTAGAACTTCTAACAAACTTCTTGGTGTTGCTTGAATCACATCATTCGCTCTTTCCTCGAAAGGATTCATACTCGAATCATCTCCTACATCAAATAAAGTGAGATTAGAAATATTGAATGTAACACTAACAACATACTCACCTAGTAGATCCACTTAGCATTGTTATTAATCTTCTCTATGATATGAAAAAAGACCTTTTTATCGAGGCATTAATTTTGACCTCTTTTGTTCAAGAAATCTTTCCTTCCTCATATACACCATAGTCTAATCTTTTGGTTCAAACCTTACTAATTTGCATTCTCTATTAGCCTTAAATTCATATTGCTCATTCTTTTTCTCTATCTGTTGTTGCATCTTTGCATGTAAGTCTTTTATCATTTGTGCTTTTTGATTACCATCAAGACTAACCCTTTTATCGACAGGTAAATTAATAAAATATAATGGTGTTAAAGGATTAAAACCATAAACAGTCTTAAATGATGAATATTCAATAATAAAATGCACACTATAATTTTATGCAAATTCAATAAATGACAAACAATCTTTCTAATTTTTAAGATTATTTTAAATGATAACTCTTAATAATTGAGTTAAAATCGTGTTTACTACTTCAGTTTGACCATCTATTTGTGGATGACAAGTAGCAAAAAATAAAAGTTTTGTTCTCAACTTACCCCATAAAACCTTCCAAACAATACTCAAAAACTAAACTTCTTGATCTTAGCCAGGTTTTAATTTGAATAAGAAAAGATATTAATTCGGTCAAATACAATTGACCCGACTAGTTGACATGTGATTGACTCGGCCAAATCCGATCCAAACTCAACCGGACTAGCATCAAGAAATATTTTTTAAGAAATAAAATGAAATTGTTTTGATAAAAAAAATAATTAATCTAAGTTTACGTGATAATCTAGGCCCCCCCTATTTTTTTTTTTTTTTTTGACAATTCCCAAATCCTTTTTACATCAAATTCTAGGCTTTGACAACTATAATTAAGATAAAGAAATGCATTAAAAAACATTTTTTTTATGTCTTAAAAATAAATTAAAATCATTAAAAGATTAGTTAAGTTTGGACTAGGTGGTCATTAGTTTAAGGCTCGGATCATATGAGATTAGTTGATACAAGTTAATCTAAAATTTGATATTTTTTTCCTTAAGAAAAAGCTTTTAAAACTACGTCGTTCTAAGAAAAAAAATTCGGTTTTTTCACTGTCCTGATTTGTGCCAGGCCTCGGTTAATGAATCAGGCCGAACTCGAAAACACGCTCAAGTCTCAACAAACACCTTAAATCTGAAGAGACCTTCGGATGATGTGGCCGTAATTCAATTACTTCATCAATTTACCCCTTCCGTCAACATAAATCGTAAACACAGTAATCAACTCACTGATAATTGTTTCTCTAGATCGGGAAAGAGATAGATGTCATCGCACAACAACAACTCGGCTTCGGCGAACGATCCACGGCAGCCATTGGCCGCGAAACCGTTTGTTGCACCGATGGTTTCACCGCAGGATCTACCCGTTGATTACTCAGGTTTCATTGCGGTTATCCTCGGAGTGGCAGGCGTCATGTTTAGGGTAATTAATTAAATTCATTTATTTATTCAGCACATTTTTAATCTAATCTAATCTAATCCAATCTAATCATCTAATACTGCTACTAACAAGTTGATTGATGTTTGGTGCTGACTGGGTGGCAGTACAAGCTGTGCTCGTGGCTTGCTCTCATATTCTGTGCCCAATCTCTCTCAAACATGAGGAATATGGAAAATGATCTTAAGCAGATTTCCATGGCATCCATGTAAGTTCACCCTTGATTTTATCCTCTTGTTTAGATTATGTGATTTTCCTGAGTTGAGGGCTAGATTTTTTTAAAAAAACTTTGTCCTGTTTATAGATAGATAGTTATAAAGATCGAACAAGACTAATACATAGCATTTATGAAGGTCATTAAATGCTAGTCAGTGTCATTATCATATACTTGGAGATCTTTTCCAAATTGTAGGGGGGCAAGGAAGTAAGCCTTTTTAAGGTCATGGGTTTGTCTACTATTCAGGCATTGATATTTATCTGAAAAAGGAACACACTCCTACCATTTTATCATGAAGTGGTCAAGTCAAGCTGTTGTGTTTCTGTAAAAGTTTGCAAGTCATCTGATTTGATTCTCTTAATTTTTAGATATGCTTTGTAGCTTTAAGTTCTGCCTTGGTTGTCTCAATTTGCCAAGTCAAAAGTTCTAAAACAGTGTTAAGTCCTTGGATCACATAATCTGAGTAAGAGAACCTTGCTCTTTTGCATCAATTAATGTATTTCACTAGAGAAACTCCAAAAATACTTGTTGGGTCTGAAAGAGCTCTCTTACCAAAAGATGATCTTAATTTATGTAAGAACCCAACTTTGGATGCATGGTTGGTTTTCAAAGCAAAACTAGTTATAGATACTGGGTTTTACAAGAAGAGTTCTTGCACTAGGCTAATTGGTAAGAATATACCCCTGTTGATTCTCATTTCTATAACCTATGGAACTACCCAATGTGAAAGGGACAAGGGGATTATTCTGGCAAGATTTTTGAAAGGTTACTAATCATAGGTTGGTGTAACTGTAGGACTGTAAGCATTGTTCTGTTGAGAATTAGCAGTTCTAACCTATAGTTTCCTTTGACATTGCTTGAATTCAAGGACTTCAAAGGGAAATGGGATATCTTAGATGTTTTTGCTCCTGAGCTTAGTCAGCTAGTGCTCGTAGAAGTTTGAACTGGACATGTTGGATTGGGATACCAGAACTTTGTTGTTTTGAATGCAATTGTTTCTTGTGTAAGAACACTCTTGTGTTTTTTATACTAGACTTCGAGAAGGCTCATGAACTGATCAAATAAGTATTTTCTTTAATAGCTTTTGGAGAGAAAGGGCTTTGGTGTAAGTGGAGGAAGAGGATTAATGGTTGTTGCCCTGTGGCATTAATGGTGATTCTAAATGGAGTGTCCAAGGTTGGGTTTACTCAAGTTTTTAGTTTTCTAGAAAAATTTTGTAGGGAACATTAAACTAAAGAATTTCGCATTAACTAATTGAAAATGAAAATTATTTTCTCTAGAAAATTGAAAAACATTAAAAAAGTTATTTTCAAAATTCTCCTCTGTAAAAATAATGGTCTTGGTGCACGTAATATTTTATGGTCATTTTTTTTCTTCAATTTAAGTCAAACAAAGCCCTTTGTTTTCTATTTTGGCGAATTTGTATTTAGTAAACATGTTTTCTTAATGTAACATGGAGAGATCTTTTCACAATAAATATGAAAACTAGAGATGGAAACAAAAAGAAGCTATTGTCTGATAGTAAACACAATCCAAGTTTTTGTTTTTATATGTTCTTAGTAGATTGATAGTGGTGGGAGATGTATCATAACGGGGATGCAGGTGCTTTCAGATTATTTCTATTATCCTTTATGACTTGAGGATGATACATTTCTTTTTCTGGAAGATGATAAGTAGAATTTTGCAAGGTTTTTATGTCACTGCTCCTTTGTCTCATTGTGTACCTTTACTTTTATTGTTTCATGTATAATTTGAGGTAAAATAGGAGAAGTTTTAATACTGTGATCTATAATTTGGTTTGTGTATAATGGGTTAAATGTATTCCAAATTGATTTTCAATTCAATACTTCTACTCTGACTGCATTTTTTTTAAGTTTAGGAGTACAATTGCTAGTGTTCAACTGCCATTGTGGTATTTTAAATAAAATCATGAACTTTTATGTTTGAGCATAAATTATTAATTACCTGGATGCATATAGGTGGATGTTCTGACCTAAAATCTTCAACTTTAAAATGAAATAACCTTATGGTCCTCTTAGATTAGATGTTCCAAGCATCCCTAGATGCTAGAAAAGAACAACCATACACCATGTCTAACCTCTGGAAAGGGTCTTCAAGTTTCACTAGGATGAAGTAGTTGTCGTCGATTATAATCAGAGTTTATCAGAATGTAATTCTGGGATCCCCTTTAACACTTCTTTGCTTCACCATGTACTCTATTTTGGTTGTTTCTTATCTTGCCCGCACTTTTCCATAATTGAACACTATGAAAGAGCATAATGTGGTTCAAGGGAGGTACTCCTGATTTTGAGCTTCTTGGTGATTTTATTTGGTAAGTGAAGAAAACAAGGGTTCTCATGTATGAGTGTTGAAGAATTGGATACCTGCAATGGTACAGCTGTTTATGTGAGTGGCGAGTTATTACAAAATGCTATTATTGGGTTTTCACTCTATCAACAACTATTTAGAAGTCTATGTTGTCAGAAAATAGAATTAAACTACATGTGACGGGGTTCAATGAGTTTTCAAGTCCTCTCTTTTTCAATATATCTCTCTGTGCGTGTTTATATGATAACCCTGTTCTGTTAGCATAGATCCAGCAGTACAAGACACTGAGTTTGATTCTGAAAGGATTTGATTTTCCTTTTTTATTTTACTTACTGGTTTCTAACATGTTTGATAACTAGGTTTGCAATCATGGGATTGGTTACAAATTACTTGGGTCCAGCTCGACCTGGCTCACAAAGTTGAGAGGGAGATTCTTTCAATCAGAGACTAAAAGAGTAATGGTGACAGTAGGATGGTCGTATTTTGTTGGAAAATTATTATAATCGGTTGTTGTCAAATTTGACAAATGGATTTAAAGAGAAGCTAAATGTTCCCAACTTTGGTGAGGATAATTTCTTATCTTTTTCCTGGGTTTGCAATTTCTCCATCATGTCCACCTAGTATTCTGATTTGTTTGAGCAGCTTTGTTTTGTTTTCTGTAATCAAAGAAACGTGTTTAATCACTTTACCAATCTCTTTGATTTGCAATTTCGATTTTCATGGCCACCTGCTATCTAGTCTTTTTGAACTTCTTTATGGTTTAATCAAATCAAGGAGAGATGCAATGTAACTTCACTGATCTTTAATAAGTTCAAGGAATGGCTCCTCACCGCGACAGGCTCTGGGTATTAAACTCGTCGGGCATTTTGTATTTGGATTCTATCAGGCATCCACGATATGTTCTCCTGGCTACCAAGCAGCTGTTGTGGGATTACAGAAGATAAAAAAAATCCTTGACAGTGAGAGGGGTCTACTGTTATAATAGAATGTGCTCTGGGTCGTAAAATGAAACTTTGATGATCATAGGTTGTCGCTAGAACCCTAGTAACTGCTCCGTTCTATTTATTGCATGCCAGACGGCACTTTCAGGTAGTGCAGGATCGATATGGCCTGAGATACGTCGCAAACTTGCAAGCCAACATGCTCATGTCGTGCTGAAATCATGAAACCGATGAAGCATAGACCTTCAAGGGATATATGAAGTGATGTGTATATGCTTCTGGAGCTCTCTTTATCTTGAGAGTTTATATGAAGAGATTTGTCGGGAGCATTTTAGTTTGAGGACCTGAAACCTGATGGGCACCAGCTTAAACCTGATCGGAACCCACTAAAACCTAGCCAAATTGCTTAAACCTGATCGGAACCCACTAAACCTGATCGGAACCCACTAAAACCTAGCCAAATTGCTTAAACCTGATCGGAACCCACTAAAACCTAGCCAAATTGCTTAAACCTGATCGGAACCCACTAAAACCTAGCCAAATTGCTTAAACACTAATTTATCTAACCACATAACTTTCAGATTTCCCAGACATTACAGTATGAAGTTGTCATTCAATCCACTAAAATTGTCATTTAACATGAGGACCTACGCTAAGCGATCTCCTCTCCTCT
>Ga0307514_10006470_pt1 | contig 10210 bp, 12 predicted proteins | sample 16_EM_MG_FD_203088 | JGI IMG/M metagenome (GOLD analysis project Ga0307514, IMG submission 203088) | Populus trichocarpa ectomycorrhiza microbial communities from riparian zone in the Pacific Northwest, United States - 16_EM | ecosystem: Host-associated > Plants > Roots > Unclassified | place... | reverse complement strand
TGCCTCGCTGCATTTGGTTATTCACTCCCACCCCTCGTCTGTCATTGACTGAACCCAGTGCAAGTACGCACCTATCGTACAGCTGTATCATTCACGCCCACCGCGTAACGTAATCTTCGCTTTATTCCCAACCCACGGATTTAAATCTCACGGACTCTTCCTCACCACTATCGAGGTAACCTAATACACCTAACACCACCAACACACATAAAAAATCAACAATGCGTTTCTTCACTACAGCTTTGGTCGCCCTTGCTACCTTCACGACTGCCGTCTTTGCTGCAGAGAACCCAATCACGTTTCCTAGTGCTGGGGATAGAGTTGTGGCGGGCCAGGAGACTGTGGTCAAGTACACTCCTACTACCACTGAGGATAAGACGATCACGTTGGTTTTGAGGAAGGGGAACTCGGACAATTTGGACGTTATTGGGGCAATTTGTGGTGAGTATATTCATTACTCCTCGTAATCAAGCCTGAGGACGCGTTAGCTGGCTGGGTAAATAAATAAAGAAAGCGACTAAATAATTGGAAACAGAGAACTGCCCAAACACTGGTTCCTTCACCTGGACCCCCTCCAAAACCCTCGTCGCCGGCAAGGACTACAGTATCGAAATCAAGTTCAAGAGTGGAACCAACTACTCCCCTCTATTCCAGATTGACTCAACCGTGACCGCAACTATCACTACCACTACCGCTGCCACCAAGAAGGCTTCTACCACCACTGAGGCTTCTACCACTGAGGAAACTGAATCCAGTACTGTTCACACTTCCACGACTTTGCTCCCCAAAACTGAGTATGTAAACAACACTGTTACTGTCACCATGACCGCCTCCACGACTACCTCTAGGCCCAGGACCACCACTACCGGCGCCGTTACCACCACCAGTGGTGCTCCCGACCCACATAATGCTGCTGGATTGGAGAAGGCTGTGTCTGGTGGATTGGCCGTGATGGCTGTCGCGGCGTGGGCGTTGGTCCTTTAAGTTAGCTCAACTTGGTGCATGTCGTGTTTTATGTTGATATGTTTTTTGATGGATTATTGGTTTTGTTGATCTTTGGGATGTTTGATTTTTTTTACTTTTCTTCTGAACATAATGCCTTTTCGTTTCGATGGCTTTTGAGTAGTTTTTTATTGAGATGGTGTAATGGATGGCCCTTTCTATCTAATGCCTGGCTGGATAAAACGGTTGGGTTTTTTGTTTTGTTTTTTGGAGTAAGATAATTGCTGTGCTGTGCTGTGCTGTGCTGCGCTGTGCTGCGCTGTGCTGCGCTGCCCGGTGTTTGTGCCTGTGAAACGTAAAATGTTGATGGTAGTTGACATTTGCTGAATGTCGAGGTTGTCAAAGTCGACAGATGTGCGTTCTTTCCACATCTTATATCTAAAGCCTGTGAGCAAGATCTTCATAGGGACAGCAAGGGGATTCTCTAGTCCATGTCGTTAGATGATATGTATGTAGGGAGGTAATGCCGAATTGCTGGTATGTCATGCCATGCCATGCCATCTTTATACCATGGAATGAATTGTGCATCTCTGGATATGGCGCCATACTTGAGTACCTGGCCAAAGTAGGTATATGCAAGGCACACCGCGCAGTAGGAAGCAAACTGCATGTGCAGATACTACTATCTGTCTTTCTTCGGGTCTGAGTAAGTAGGTACCTATGCCATACAGAACAACAGATCTATAAAAGGAAAAGAAAGGAAAAAAAAAAAAATCAATGCAATTTACACGCTCATCTCTACCTCCTTCTTGACCTCCAAAATCACCCCTCCAACTCCACCCTTCTCCCTCTCTATAGTCTCTACCTCCCGCACATTCCATCCTTCCCCCTCCCTCTCCCTCTTCCTGACCAGCTCGATAAACCCACCTACACTGCCCCCAACCCCAAAGTATATCCGTTTTGCACTGACTAGACCCCGCCCTTTTGTTCCTAGTGCGCTAAGTAGGACTTTGGTAAACTCTCCTATTGTACGGGGCTCGTAGATGGTTTCTGAGCCTAGGACTAGATCGTACCCGGAACCCTGTTTCGAGGAGAGAAGGGAGAGCATTTCGTCTCCCCAGGAGCCGCTGATGAAGCCTATAGTAATACCTACTGATTGTAACGAGGAGAGAAACGAAGATTTAAGATCCTCTGTAACGTCCAGGTCACCATTCGGGAGGGTGAGTAAGTGCGGGCTTGTAGTCTGCACCCAAGAGAGGAGTATGTTTGGGAGAGTAACAAGCTGGAGGACTGAGTAGTTATAATCCGCAAGGTGGAATGTATACGCTCCCTTTGTAGCCTGTAGCGCCTGTTGGAAGAGATACAAACTTGGTAGGGAGGTCCCGCAACCCAATTCCAAGATATTGGTGGGGTTTTGTAAGTGGTTGGTGGAGAGGTATTGGGTGAGATCAACGGAGCATTCCCAGCTTTTTAGACCGCCTTCGTAGACGCTAGGGTGCACGTCTTCGTTGCCAGCGATGAATGATAGGAGGGCGGTGCGTTCTTTCTCATGAACATTGCCCTCTGGGGTGGTGAGTGAATGTGAGGCAGAGTTTATGGGGTAGTCAGTAGGTAAATCATCATCCTCGGCCATGAGCTGCATGTGAACATCGTAGAGCTCTCGCCGGGGGATGCTGATTTGATTGGAGGCATTGGGGATGGTAAGGATTTTGTAGGATATGTTTTGTGGGAGGGTGGAGGCCTAGAGGTGGTAATGTCAGGATTGATTTGCTAGCTTGAGTGAGGGAAAGGTCTTACGAGCTCTTCAAGGGTGTGGAAGCGGGGAGGAGTCGCTACATGGGGGGAAGGTGGGACTGCAGGTGGTATCTCTAGGGAACTGTAATTGTTGTCGTTAAGAGAGACGTCGGAGTCGTTGGAGAAGTTGAAACGGAAGGACATGGTGAGACAGTGTGATACGGCCTGAATAGAAGAGATTGCACGTCATTGGGCAGCATCGGCACAATTTACTCTGTTGGGGCTTTTCTCGACATATTCACAAGAGCCCCAATTTGGTCACTTGGGCATATCTCATGTATGTTGTTCTTGATGTGAGGAACCCAATAAAACGCCGTGTACTTTCAATTCACAGTAAATATGGTCAAATCCATCCAGACAGCTTTTCTGCGGCACCACAGTACCTTCCACCTTATGACTCAAGCGAGTATATTCAAATAACAAGCCCGGGCCTGTAGAAAGATGGAAAAAATTGTTCAAGACTAGGAAAAAGTACACATTTTCATTGCCCAAATTTAAAGAACCTTGTAAGTAAACCCCTTCATTGCCACACCAGAGATAAAAATGTTATCAACCAACAAGAAGAAAGAGGAGAAGTGAAAAAATTTACTCTGTGAATGTGAATTAGCTGTTGCCCAAAGTAGAGAGTAATTAAGAGAGAATGTGAGCGTACTCAATGGAATGAACCTGGAGGAGTGAGTGGCACCGATACCGGGACGACCGTGCTTAACCGGCTTGCTGTTGGTAGGAACAACACAATTGTTAGCCTACGCTCCATGCATAGAGCCCTCTCCCCACCAATCCCTTGATCCATCACCTCAATGTAGGGAAAACCTCGATTCAACTCCTACTGCCCCCTTTCCAAAAACATAAAAGACCAGTGTCCACATACTAAGAAATAGAGAATTCGCCCAAGTAGTGTCCAACCATCTCCGGTCTGATTTCAACCTGGTTGAATTCTTTCCCAGAGTAGATACCAACAACGGATCCAATCATCTCCGGAACGATAATCATGTCTCGCAAGTGGGTCTTGACGAGGTCTGGCTTCTCATTTGGCTTGGCCTCCTTCTTAGCCTTACGGAGCTTCTTGATCAAGCCCATTGGCTTCCTCTTAAGACCACGGTCGAATCGCCTGCGGGCACGGGAGTGGACGATGTCACGGAGCTCTTGGGAGGAAAGGTCGAGGAGCCTAAATTCCACCAACACAGCCGAACATTAGTTCCCTGAATTCCTCCAATACAGTATCTGGCGGTGACGGTAGACTGACTGGTCGAGATCGACACCTCGGTAAGAGAACTTCTTGAATGTTCTGCTCTTCTTTTTCTCTGTTGCCGTAAGGTCCCCAAATTAGCTGCTGCTCCTCCACCGCATATCTAGAATCTACGGGCTAGGGTGTATATACCAGCAGCCTCAACAGGGTCGTATTCGGCGTCAGCCATGGTGATTTGTTTGTCGGAGTTACTGGTGGTGTTTTGCGGGGGGGCACGGGCTGGTGATATCTCGTTGTCGAATCTCTCAAAGTTGCTAGTATGTTGTGTCCGCTACACACACGGGCTGTGGATGAGGGCAAACCCTAAAAATGCTTGGCGATACTACAAGCGAGGTTCATAACATCATTCATAAGAGAGGTCACTACAGACTAGGAAGTTGGGACGAGTACAAGACATAGAGTTTGGGTATCTTGAGGAGATCGCCATGCGATTTTCATTACAGTGAAGTGACTAGCCATACAAAGGATCTAGTGACATATCCATAGATACCCCAAATGCCCATTTTTTTGCGCCAGACCGAACCCAACCCAATAGAAATATGAGATACTTAGTCGAAAAGACCGAAGCCCATGTCCTCGTCGGACTCCTAGATGAATTATCAGTATGAAATGCAGTGAATATAAGATTATGCAGGGCATGATTAGACGTACCTCCTTCTCCTCTTCCTTCTCCTCAACTGGGGCGGCAGCAGCAGCAGCACCGGAGCTAGCGGCAGCGGCTGGGGCAGCACCACCACCGCCACCACCAGATGGGATGGAGGCGAGCTTGGTAGATCCCTCAGCAATCAACTATTGCAAGTACAGTTGTCAGTAGATGTGTAGTCGGCTATGCTCGGATGGAGGCTACCTGGTTGACGTCCTTGCCCTCCAACTCCTTCAAGAGAGTCGCAACACGGTCGTTGTCGGCCTCAATCCCGACCGAGTCGAGGACAGCACAGATGTCCTCAGCGGAAGGAGAGGTGTTACCGCCGACGGTGAGGAGAAGGTAGGCTGCGAGGTGCTTCATTTTGATATGTCTGTGTTGGGACGCAAGTTAGTTACTGAATGGTGGGAGGGGAATGGGGGGATAGTTAGGGCTTGTAAACTGACGATTTGTGTTGGTCAGAACAAGAGAACAAGAGAGGCAATCAAATTTAACCGTAAGTCCGGAGAAAGCTCTACGTTGCTCGAAGTGGTGATGGTGAGTGTTGTGTTGTGTTAGCAGGAGGCGTAAGCCCGAAACAACCTTGATGGGTCCGAACTTGTGACTTGCACAGGCTTGAAATCTGTGGGCTGCGATAGGGCTCAAGGCATGGGGGCTACTGTAGGGCACTTGAAATCTTGGCGGCAACTGCGCCAAGGCACTGACCATTGTTACATGGCACGGCTGACATAATTGCACAGGGCTGCAGTTCTCATGATCACCACTAGGTAGGTACCACCCACAGGGGAGATGTTTCTTCGCGAATCTACATACAACGTGTTCGTCACCCAAAAGGTTCAGAATCCAGCCTGCTCTCAATCAAATACACCTCACACCAGACACATTTCTTCCGAGCTCAGGGCCTGTAGCAGCCGCAGCAGCAGCAGCAACAGCTATCGGCTCGTTCATTTACACGGAACAGGACGATAATCAGATACCACCATTTACCATTTAACCACCATTTACAATCCGACCAATCGACCAACATAGCAATCCTGCAGAGTACAATAGGGTACTACATACAATCAATCAGCCGACACGCGAATCAGGACAAGGCTGCCACTTCTTTTCACTTTTCTCTATTCTGAGCAATTCACCGTTCTTATTCACCGTCCTGGATTTGAGCGATCGACAACTTTGTTCCATTGGTGCACTCCTAGTCAGCCTATTGTTGCCGCCGCCGCCATCAGCAGATTAACCATTCTATTTCCTACTTACCTGCTACTGCATATCTACCCGTCTTCACAGGCTCACCTCGACCCTCGCCCTCCAAATATTTCTTTCGGCCCTCTCGCCGCTTCGTGCTTCCCCAGTCTCTACAGCCCACGGTCCCTTCACAACACTTTGTCTCGCGCTTCTTTGTTAACCGACAACAGCCTCATCACGCGGCGAAACCAAAAAAGACGAATCAGATTTTCGTCATTTAATCTCATCCTTAAACATGGTTTTCAACAGCGCCGACTCGCAGCTTGTGGTAAATTATCACTCCCAATGCTTCAAGGTAGCGTGAGATGGTATGCTTACGTCGATACCCGAACAAAGGATACCCCATACAGCTCGTTCATGTCTCGGATGACCAACAGAGCAATAGCTCCAGCAGTACCAACCCGGACTGTACCAAAACCTACCACCAGTGGTACGGTCCCGTTAACAGCACCGAATGACAGTGCGTAGAATCAACAGCTAATATATTCTCAGGTGCAGCCTCAAAATATTCGGCAGCCAAACCAGCAGGATCGAAACCATCGACTAGCCCACCTGCTGTTGCAAATGGAGCATATGACAGCACAAACGGATTGAAACGAAAGGCAGAGGAGGATATTTCCAAACCAGCTAAGACGCTGGAAACTGGAAAGCTCAGTTCCACATCCAAGCCAGTAACTGTCACTCCGGCCGAGCCAGCAAAAGCTCCAAAGAAGGGATCATACATGGAGCTATTACAAAGGGCTAAGACGCAACCAAAAGTCCCAGCGGGAGCGATTGTCAACAAGCCCAAAGTTCCAGTCGAACCCATGAAGAAGAAATGGCAAAAGAAGTCGGAAAAGGAACGCGCCGCGAAGGCCAATGGTGTGGCTGGGCGTAATAGCAAGAGTCCTACTTCCAATGGAGAAAAGGCTGAAAGGGCAGGGGCAAAGGTGGTTGATAAGGGACCATTGGCAAAGAAGCCTGTCGTGGATGCAGCCACTGGACCGTCAAAGAAAGGCACATCGACTGCCTCAGACCGAAAGTCAACCACGCCTGTTGCTGGAGCAGCAACTTCATCGAAATCAAAGCCTGCGACAGTTGATTCAAAGGTCAAAACAACTGCCACTATCAGGGAGAGAGATAGCCCTCCAACAAAACGTGGCTTGAAGGAGGATGGTCGAGCTAGGGCCTCAATTTATGACAGGCCCAAGCCATCTGCTGGAAAACGGTTCGTCTTCAATTTCTGCCATATCTTGTTGCCTTTTGTGCTAACATCCTTCTAGTTATGTCTATAGAGAAGAAACCGACTCTGATTCCGACATGGAGGCTACTGGCATTGACATCCTCGAGGAGGAAGAAATCAGTGCAAAACGTGCCAGGTTGGAAGATATTGAGCAGGAGAGGCTTGAGAAGAGACTCGCAGCGGAGAAGGCTGCGAGGAAGAAGGCTATGAATGGGAAGAAGTAGTCTCAATCATGGGTAAGAACAGTTGTACATTTTCTGACAGTTCATGGGTCTTTTTCTTGCGGCTATAGCGGGTTGTGTGGTTATACTTGCTTGCTCCTGCTTTTTTCCTTAGCCTCTTCATTATTCTATCTGCTACATTTTCTCTGGGGGGTTATTGCTTTTACACACGCGTACACGGAGGGTCTACTTTTACATGGCTTTACTTGTTTGTTTGTCCAAAGGCGTCACGTTTTTCTCTTGTTTATATTGTTCCGTTGCTTCCGCCCAAACAACATCCTTCTCCCACTGGCTTCTGAGGTACCGAAAAAATGTTCTGAATAATCTATTCGAACATATTTCTTCTTTCCTTGAGGATGCCAACCTTGCGTACGATTCCCTGCATACTTACCTGTGTGTGTTCATATATCCTCACCATTTTATTAACCTCACTGTCTCATAAGCTTTCTTGTTGAAGTAGTAGTCTGTTTTTCTTTATTTCCTTTGTGTTGTCTGCGTCTATTTTGAGGAGAAAAGGGGTGTAATAGGAGTCTTGCTTTAACTCATTTTCATCACCAAGTACTTGTTCGGTCGGCCCGATTTGTGTGTGAACTCGAATGTACTATACTAGTGTGAAGGACACTCTTGAAACCTTCGCTTGCAAAAACCAGTCTGGTTGAACTTGGAAGCCAACAATCGAGACAAAATACAATGCCTGAGTTCATGACCTTCCCTACAATGGCATTGCTCGACTCTATTCATCCGGAGTGCCTCACCAACAGCTGCGGCAGGCTTTCATTCTTTACCCTACTTACCCTCAAGTTTCCCGCAAATCCCTGAAGCTTGGCACATTCACATCCATGCCGTCATCGCAGTAGCAATTTTCGGCCTCAATCTCCAGATCACAACATATCATAACTTCAAGGCAACGCACAGGCTAGAGGTCACGGGTACGAGAACAGGCAACGCAATTATACCCTGTACCAGACATTTTAATCTTTAAAAGCTATTCAGTACCCAGACTCTTGACGAATCCGCTTGGAACCAATGATAACGAAAGCCCGAGCTATCTTCGCCCCAATCCTCCGGGCATCGACGACCTCTCTAGGTCTCCTTGAGCTCCCTAGGGGTGGATGGGGGAATCCGTATGTAGCGGCTGTTGTGGGGACGAGCGCTGTGTTGGCGCAGAAGAGGGGTGTTGCGAGGGTGGTGTCTACACCGACACCGACACCGCCGACGACGGTGGTGACGTTGCTTGGGATGCCTACTAGTTACTCCTCCATACGGGGGTATACATCTCCATCTTCATCTTCATCTTCATCTTCACCTCCATCCGCACCCGCACCCGCACCCTCCCCGAGTGAAGAAGAGCCCTCAGAACAAAAGCAACACACACATACACATACACATACACATACATTCTACTCGTTCTTCCCAGAAACCCTCCCGCTCGGCCCCCCACCTAGAGGACCATTCTCCATCCCAACCCGCAAGCTCCGACAAGAATACCTGCAGCTCCAGCAAAAACTACACCCTGACCTCCTCCGCCACCACGCCCCCTCCCCCAATCCCGCCAACCCAACCACCACCACCAGCTCCGACCTCTCCAAAGCCTACTCCACCCTCCTCGATCCGCTCCTCCGCGCGGAATACATCCTCACCATGCAATCCCCGCACGGATATGACCCCGAGACTGCGCCTGCGCCTAGTCCCGAGTTACTAGATGAAGTGCTGGAGTTGAGGGAAGAGATTGAGGAGTGTAAAGGGGATAGGGAGAGGGTGGAGGGGATGATGAGGGAGGTGGAGGGCAGGATTAAATTGGAGGAAGGGGTGGTGGGGGGAGCTCTAGAGAGGGGAGATTGGGAGGGAGCGAGGAGGGGAGTAGGGAGGTGGAGGTATTGGAGGAGTATGATGGGGAGGTTGGGAGAGTTGGAGGAGGAGGTGCTGGGCGTGTGTGGGAGTGGGTAGTTGGTTTTTTTTTTTTTTTTTTAGGTTAGGTCGGGTCTCTGTATAAATTGCAAAATTGGGGGAATGGGCGTTTTGTATGTATATCTTATGCGTGTTGTATATATGCCTTTTCATCAAACATCCCACGATCCTCTACTATCTACACATCTAACCCCTCCAAATTCACTTCCTCCTCCAGATAGCATCTGGACTGGACTGGTAATAGTAAATGGTGAAACCCCATCTAAAACTTACTTCCATCACTCCCAGCTCCCAGCTGTAGCCCCTCCTCTATATTCCCCTCTCATGCACCCTCACTTCTACACCCGCCCCTCCCCATCTCCCTCTTGCAACTCCCACACCCACACTCAAAGAACCAACGCTCCCTCAACTCCCTCCTTCTCTCCTCCCCCCGCACTCCTTCCACATCCACATACGCAATCGTGGCCTCCTCCCCCACCGCCATCTCCTTCACCGCATAAACCAGCACCCCCCGCCCATCAAACTCCATGACGCAATTCGGCTCGCAAGAGTGATTAAACAAAGCGAGGTAGGGATCAAACAGGGTTCCAATTACATCCTGAGAAGTTGAAGGGGCAGTGATGGAGAAGGAATTGACCAAGGTGCGACAGTAGATGGACAGGATTAGCTCTTCTGGGATGAGACTGAGGTTTGTGGAACTATAGTGCGCTGCTGCTTTGGCCATGATGGGGAGCATAGGTGCGCGTTGGGGGTGGGTTAGTTGCTGCGTAGCATGGGATTCCAAGGCGAGGAGGGATGACCACCATGGTGGGTCTTGATGGCGGGAGTGGAAGTGGGAGTGGAGAAGGAGGAGTTTGATGAGTACGCGGACAGAGGTGGGGAGGGTTTTTCCTTGCGTGTGTAGGGTGGAGTAGATGGGACACTCGAGTTTGTGGATGCCACTAGAGTGGCGTGGGTGGAAGTCATGTTTTTGACAGTTCTGGGGG
>Ga0307514_10006469_pt1 | contig 10211 bp, 12 predicted proteins | sample 16_EM_MG_FD_203088 | JGI IMG/M metagenome (GOLD analysis project Ga0307514, IMG submission 203088) | Populus trichocarpa ectomycorrhiza microbial communities from riparian zone in the Pacific Northwest, United States - 16_EM | ecosystem: Host-associated > Plants > Roots > Unclassified | place... | reverse complement strand
ACAAGAGACTAAGGTGATTAGGAACTAAAATAATAATGGGAGATTATGTAAAAGAGGAAAAGAAAATAAATTGGAGGATCAATGAAAATTAAAAAATTATTGAAAGAGATACTAGACATTAAGAAGAGAAAATTTAATTAATTAGGAAAAAATTTAATTGCCTAATAATATTTTTTTCATTTTAGTTTTTCCTATTTTGCATAGAATCACATGCAATAAAAATAGAAGACACACAAAAATTGAGAGGGCACTCTTGAAAAAATAATACTTAACTATCAAAAGAAAAAGGAAATGGAAAAAAAAAAGGGAGGGGGGGGGAAGAGAAGAAGAAAAACACTAGTCTCTTAAATCTCTTCCTATTCAACCTCTCGACCTATTGCTACCGCTGAATTCTGACTATAATCAATGAACACTCACTTCAACGGACCTTTTCCCATCAGCACCAACAACCTTACAATTTACAATAGCTCTAACGTCCTATAATATTAGTAGAAAAGTAGCAGCGATTGAGAAAAAAAACAGTAGCAAAAGCATTTTTTGAAGCAATCATGAGTTTGAATTTTATCATCTTTATTTATTTGATAAAAATTAAGTATAAGGTAGTTTAAATCTATACAAGTTTCAAGTTCAAATAACTTTCACTTAAAATGATATATTAAAAAATAATATAAATTATATTTAAAACCTTACCTATGAATTTAAATTTTTAAATTAAATTAGTTATTTAACACATTCTTTTGTTTTTAAGAAGTTTTACTGATGATGGCTTTGTACACCTTATTTTCTTCAAACTCTTGGACGATAGTTTCTGTAAAAGCTGCAAAATCCCACTTCATTTCAAGTGAGCATTTGTTGAAAAGGGCACTTGACTCCTTCCCACGTAGCCATCCAATCATGTATATTCACATTATAACATTATTTTTAAAAAAGATTAGGAATATAGCATGTTTTTTACATTTTGATAGAATAATATTATTTTAAAAAATGATAAAATAACATGTTTTTATATTGCTGTGCTTTAGAATAGTAATGGGCTAATTAATTTAATTATATAAATAGATTGATCGTTTCATACAAAAACTATAATTTTATTAAAAAATATATTTAATATGTTACATGAGTGTTAATGATATAATCAGACTTATAATAATAAATAATTTTAAGTAGTTAATTATAAGTCTGTTATAACTAGATAAAAATTTAACATAAATAAATTATATAAATAGCTTAACAAATATATTTATTAACCAACAAAACAAAACATTACAGTTGAATTAGAAATGCATGCCATGGAAGTGCAAAATATTTTATATGCGTGTCTCAACAAAATGATGCTTTCTGCTCTTTTGATGTATTTTGTTTTATTTCTTTTCCATAGATTACAGGATGATGGTTTTGCTGCCACTCGTTGCTGTTAAATTAAACACTCTTACAATAAAGGTAAGATTGGAGCCTTGATTGGAGGAGCAAACGAAAAGAAGCAGTGCCTAGGGCAGAGGTAGCTAAGCGTGGAAGGTTATGGATGGGCTGCATGTGCATGTATGATAATACTAAACAGACATCTTTTGATAATGGGGATACTGTGGTAAGGCAATTCACAAGTACAGCAGAAAAGAAGAAGTGGGTATTTCAAGCTGTCACTTCCATGGCCAAGAGGCTTAGATATTCCATCCTTGGACAAGAAACACGATTGTGAAGGACCCCATGCGCTGCTGCTTGAAGATAAAAAAGTGTTCCTACGAGCATGAGGTGGTTCTCTTGGGCCCAGCATCATTTATAGAACCTTAAGGCTGACTCCACTAGCAGAGTAGGGACAGCACACTGGTTCCTATGCTCTGCACATGGCTGTCCAAGTTTGTACAAGAAAAGGTTGTTCTTCCCAGAGGGTGAAAGATGGGTGTGTTTAAAGGTGCATCGCGGTTATTGAGAAGGGGTAAAGGAATGGAAGAAAAGGTTAAGACCCATGTGAGATTAGCTGTGTTGAAATGAAGACAAATCCAAGAGGAAAGGAACAAATAACCCATTTAAACAAAGTTGATTATGAACAACTGAAGGCATTGGTTGTCAAAATCCAACATTTTAAAAAGAATGCTTCTATTCCGACAGCATCATCTTGTGCTGCAATATTCTATTCCCATACCTTGACACTCTTTTTTTCTAGGGCCTTGCTTCTTTCTAGCTGTTGCCCTACCTTTCCCTTTTGTCCTAGTGTTTTTTTTTTAGGTTTTCCTGTGCCTCTTCCTGTTATTCAATTGAGCACTAAGATTACTTGCTTCAAAGTGGGTGCTAAGAATCTTTTTGAGTCCTCGGCGTCTCTAGGACACTTTTGACTTGTAAAGAAAGCATTTTAATGCCTCCACCCTTGCTATCATTGGTAACACATGATATTGATACTAAGCGAAACAAGCATTCTTTATTCGGGATGTTGATAGTCATATTTGCCCTTTGCCAAGTACAAGAAAATCAAAAAACTTGTGAATTTATTCAATCAACCAGTTGACCTCTCCTGCATTGTAAGAATCGGGATTAGCCTTAATGGATTTTACTATCTTCGGGTCAGGTGGGATTGGGATTAAGAACAGTGCAAAACTATAACCACAAAGAGCAGGCACAAGCAGTGATGGGGAGCTACAGTCACAGCTTTGTCCGCACCAACAGGAGTTCCTTACATATGCAAGGGATCTGCATTCTGCTATCTGTATCTCTTGAAGATGCTACCTACAACTGTGCTGGGACCGATGCGAACTAGAAGAGCAGCTTTTTTGCCCACTTCTCTTACTGATTTGGCATTTTTCCTTCAGGGAGATGATTCAATAGCTGGTCACTAAGGCTTGAAAGCACAACACCAAACCACAAGACCCAAAAGGGGCATTGGTCTCTGCTATCGATATCAAAGCAAGACTTGTAGCTGGGAAAAACAACTATACGAGTTCAACCAAAGTGTTCAAAAACACTTCGAATGCACTTTAAGTGTCATGAGCTAAAGATTGTGAAATTAGTCAGGAACCAATTCTACTATCAGCTCACAACTAGAAACAAAATCAAGATACAAAATGCAGTACAGAAGAATTAATAACAACCGAGGGACACGATATCCAAAGGGGTCCTATATTAGAGCCCGGTGAAAAGGAATCCGGTAATCTAACAGTAACATCGAGAAGAAACCACAAACATAAACTAAAAACAATTCAGGAGAAGAACCAATACAAAACAAAAGGAAAAAAGAACTCCCAACAACTGAATTTCTCCTCATTGATTAATTGAATAAACCGGATTCCTCTTCCCCGGATAACCCCGTTATAAATCCCATCTCTTAATTTCTTAATATGATTCATGTTCACCCTGAATCCTCTTGTCCCTCTGAAGGACACCTGATCAGGTCTAATATATTAATTACTTCTCCCATGTCTGGCCGGTTTGAAGGAACTTGCAATGTGCAAATCAAACCCAACTTCATAACTGGAACCACCTCATCTGCTGGGAAATTCCCCATGAGCCTCCCATCGACACATTCTTCCACCCTGCCTTCCTCCAATGCTCCTCTAACCATGTCACAAAGCACAACCACATCATCTTCCATGTATTCAACAGGTCTCTTGCCAGTAACAATCTCCAGAACCAAAACCCCAAAACCATACACGTCGCATTTCTCAGTTATCTTTACTGTTCTACAGGCAAATTCTGGTGCCATGTAGCCAAGCGCACTCTGAATTTTGCTGCTTAAAACATAACGGTCTAGCATTGGCAACAGCCTTGCTAGGCCAAAATCACCTACTTTCGGTTCACCTGAACTGTCAAGAAGGACATTGCTTGATTTTATGTTGTAGTGGATAATGTTAGACTGGTGCAAATGAGCCAAGCTTTTTGCAGTCCCTAGAATTATGTTGAACCTCTCATTCCATGACAGAAAATGACCGCCTGATCCTTCGTGCAGATGCTTATACAAACTACCACCAGAGACAAACTCATATATGAGAAGCTGCAAGGATTGAGTCCAGTAATAACCTTCAAGTGCCACAAGGTTTTGGTGCCTGATTTTCCCCAATTTCTTAACTTCTCTTTCAAAATCTTCTTGAGACTTGACAAGACTCGAGACAGTGAGCTTTTTGATTGCAACGGGATGACCATCTCTGAGGACAGTCTGGTAGACTGCTCCAAACCCACCTCTCCCAAGTTCACAATCCTTGTTGAGCAGAGCATGTGCTCCTGTGCTAAAGTCAGGCTTTCCAGTAAACATGACAAGTTTTCCAGAGTTGGCATCTGTAGTGGGAGAATCACTAAAGCCATCACCTGCGGATAACGTGAGAGCAGCTGCAGATCGAGATGTTGATGACCGAACACGGAGATTAAGCACGGTGATGGCAATCACACCAACAACAATGACAGCAGCAGCACCAATGGCAATGAGAGCAGATATGCTTAGAATGATTCTTTTGTGACCAGGATTTTGAGGAAGTGAGCCCGGAGTAGAATCAGAAGAAGAGTTTGGATTGAGAACAATGGGTTTGGGAAGGACTGCAGGGCAAGACTTATTGACTGCAGCGCCACAAAGGGATGGATTTCCAGAGACAGATGAAGGTGATATAGTGTTAAAGAAAACTCCTGCAGGTAGTTCACCTTGCAAATTGTTGTGGGAAATGTTAAAGGAGATGAGATTGGGAAGATTTGCCAACTGCTTGGGTAGGCTGCCAGTGAGGCTGTTTAAAGACAGGTCCACATCTTTTAGGTTTCCAAGTTTTGCTATTGCTGCAGGTATTGTTCCAGCCAAGTTGTTTTGGGATAGGATTCTACATCATTGAAAGAAACAGAAAAACAAGAATGAGAAAGCTTGTTAGACTAATGAAAACATTATGCCAGCTTCAACCAATATTAACTTTTCAGGAAAAGAGAAGCAAAGGTCAAAGGACAAGGATCTTTTCGTGTTTTAGAATGTAGACATCATATAACAATGACAACAACGAAAGTATCACATCCTTTTAGTTTAAGCAATAAGCAACTACAAATTCTAATTCTAACAAATAATTGATAGAGTCCAAAATCATAATCTAGAGACTGTATAATCTTCAAACTTAAACACCACCAACCCTAACAATAAAGGTATCTACAGCAGCAACTGTCGTGTTTTATGAAGAATTTGAGATCTTACCAGCGCAGAAAAATATGTTTCTAACTGTTTGATAAAGAGAAATTGAAACAAGATTTATGAACTTATCTAACTCTAGGCTACCAAATTGAACAAGGATAAGAAAACAAAAAACAAAACAGATAGATCAAAGAGAGCTTACAAAGTCATTAATGAAGAACAGTTCCCTATTGAATCTGGGATTTGCCCCGACAGTGAGTTCCTCTCCAGTCTCAGTTCCTTCAAAGCAAAAGCTCCTCCAATTTCCGTAGGAATGCTACCATTTAGCTTGTTATCACTCAAATCAAGAATATCCAATTCCTTCAAATCTCCAAAAGTTCCCGGAACAGGACCAAAGAGAGAGTTTTTTGACAGATTCAAGAACTGCAAGCTGCTTAAAACCCCGATGGAAGATGCAATCTTGCCAGAAAAATCATTGTGTGATAAATCCAGGAATTGAAGCCTTGGAGCAGAGCTAAATTTTCCACTAAGCTTATTCTCCAAATGCAAAACTTTCTCCGACCTTGAACCAAAAATCCACGTAGGAAGGTCACCACTCAGCAAATTCTGGCTAAAATCCAAAGCCAAAAGGTTTCCACAATTGGCCATAGATTCTGGCAAATTCCCACTTAAACCATTTGCAGACAAATTCAACACCTTCAATAATTGAAGTTTCCCAATTGAAATTGGAACCTGACCCGAAAATCTATTCCCAGAAAGATCCAAAGTCTCCAGGCGATTCAGTTCACCAATCCAGTTTGGAACCTCACCAGTAAACATGTTGCTACTCAAACTCAAATAATCACACAAGCCAAGCTTCTGCATTGTGTCTGGAATGTGCCCAGAAAGCATATTCTCACTGAAATCAACAGACCTCAACAACAAACAGCTTCCAATCCCATCTGGAACCTCCCCATTAAACCGATTCTTGCTTAAGTTAATCCTCCTCAAATTGTTCAAAACTTCAATCCCTTTGGGAATCTCACCATCCAGCAAATTACCAGACAAATCAAGTGACCTCAATCCATTCAAACCCCAAATCCCAGCAGGCAAAGACCCAGTAAACTGATTCGAACTCAAGTTTATAGATGCGAGACTAGCACATGAGCTCAAAGAACCTGGAATCTTCCCTGAAAACTTATTATTAGCCAAAGAAAGATCCCTCAAAGCCGCACATTCCTTGAAAAAGTCCTCCGATATTGTCCCGGAGAGGCTGTTCTCACTCAAATCAATGATTCTAAGGTTTTCAAGGCGAGTAAGGTTAGGATTGATGCTACCAGTAAGGTTGTTCCTTGATAGAGAGAGCTTGTGGAGGAACTGGAGCTGTAAGAGGCCACGGCCGATCCGACCTGATAGAGAGAGCCCATCAAGAGTGAGCTCAGCAACCCGGTTGGATCTCGGGTTGCACTTGACACCGAACCAGTTGCAGGGAGTGTCGTCATCTTGGTTCCAAGATGAGAGCTTTCTCATTGGATCTTGAAGGTCTGCTTTAAACACAATTAGACCCAAAACATCATCATTTAATGATGGATTAAGGGATCTCACACATTGAAAAGCTAAAACCAAGAACACTAATAAGCTTAGCAACTCTTTTGCCCTTAACATTGCTAATTCTGATCAAGAAACTCAAAAGGCACTACAACCCATTGAAACTTAGATGGAGATAGAAAACAAAGGGAAAGCTAAGAAAAACCAGTGATATATTCTTGGCTTAAAGTGGAAAAAATGGGCTCTTTTCTTTTCTTTTCAACGGCTAGATTCGAAGAGCAGAGACAACTAGAATAGACAAAGAAGGATTAAATTCAGCAAAATGAGACACCCCTTTATCCCAAAAACTTCTTATGTTGTATTCCTCCCTAGTGACCAAAACCCAGAAATGTTCCTACACAAGGAAACAACTTTTAGGGTTCAAGTTTCACAAAGAAGAAAAGGATAAAAACTTGAAGCAAGCAAACAGTTGATCTGAGAACAAAATAAGTTGCAAAAAGCTAGCACATTTGAAGCTGAGTGAACACTGAAGTTGGTTCGCCAGATTCCGGTGAAAAAGCTAGGGTTCCGGTGAGAGTTGCCGTCAAGACGCACAGGGAAGAGAGAGAGAGAGAGAGAGAGAGAGTTTGGTTAAGGGGTGTGTTGGTGTTTGAGCTGTGGATACTGAGAGAGAGAGAGAGAGAGAATTGGCGTTTTTATTAACGGGAAAGAGAAGAGAGAGAACGGACCAGGTTAGCAGGTGGGGGCTATTTAATGAGGTTTATGGACACGTGTCTCTTTACATTAGGTGGATGGGCTGTCCTACGTGGCTTTTACACGTAGTCCTTTTCACTGTTAGAAAACAAAAAAGCTTTAGAAAAATTCTGAATGGATGATTAGGACCAGCTAGCCGATTTTTGCTTAAAGGGTATATTTGTTTTTGTATTTTAATAATATTTTAAAAAAAAATTAAAATTTTTTTATGTTTTTAAATAGTTTTAATATATTAATATTAAAATTAATTTTTTTTAAATAAAAAAATATTATTTTAATATATTTTCAAACTAAAAAAATACTTTAAAAAATAACATATACTAAACTCTTAAACACTTCCTCAATTTATCCCTATTTTTTTAAAAAAAATTGTTTTTTTATTTTATTTTGTTTTTTTTAATTTATCCCTTTTCTTTTTTATTTTAACGTAATGTAATGTATAATTGTATACTATAGATGCTGTAATAATTCTGGCAGATTGATAGAGAATCTAGGACAGGCAATTTCCTCTTGCGTCCCTTGGTCGAAACGGAGCAAAATGCAGACGCCGTCTTCTTCGGCGAAAGAAGCAAAACAAAAAATGGCTTCCATGTAAACAAAACGAAAACATGCATCCAAATCTCGAGGACATAAAAGAGGCAAATGGGACTTCCCTTTCAGCTAATAAAAGACCGAAGAGATGGTTGAGGCAAATAGGCAGCCATGGGAAAAGCAAAGAAAGAGAAAAAAGCAATAAAGGAGAGTGGGTGGAATGGTGGGTTGTGTAATAAAGGAGGTTGTGAGGTGCTGCTGCTACTGCACACTGCAGAAGGGCTGAGAGCGACATAACTTCTGCTTTACAAGCTTTTCTTAAATCCCACTGCCCACGATCCACAGGAGGGTCCCCTCCCCTCCTGCCTCCTGTAATTCTCCATTTTCCTTGCAGAGTTAATGTGTCTTAACTCTTGCATGCAGTCACTCATGGCGTGTCTAGGAACTTCTCTTCTTGAGATTGATTTTGCTCTTGGAAACCAGCTTCTTCCCTGTTGTTAAGTGGAGTGGTCTGGGCTGGCAATCCATTTTTCAAGACCCGAAAGGCATGAACCCTAGAACCACTGAAGAAAAAACTGTGACTGAAATGCATGTGGATTAAAGAATGCTTGGTGGTTTTCCGGCGAATCTCACATCATTTTGCCTGGGAAAAAAAAAGGCGAATGTTCACCTAACACCATTGGACAGTCTAGAGATCTTGGTCAAGAGTAAAATTATGAGGGATGCCGTTTCCTTGAAAGCAACTAAACCAGATTTCTCAAAAACTTAATGATCATTCTTATGAAAAACTAAAAACCAGTGCTGAATGTGGTGTCAATTTGCAATGCAAGCAAGTATGTACGAGTAGGAGGAGGTCGATTGGTTAGCATCATTCGTTCTTGGTAACTTCAATTACGTCCCCAAACTACCTATTTAAGCAATATTACCCTCAAAGCTTCATACATTTTTCGATGATTTGTTGATTGAGATTTGGGGTTGATGATTTGTTTTTTTTATGTGATTATTGCGGTCTTAAAAAAAAAATCAACCTGACATTGGATTTTTGTTTGAATTTTACAAAAAACAATTCGATTTCATTATTTACAAGAGATTAAAAATGAGGGAACCAAAATTGAGACAAAAATAAATGGTAGCCCTTTCTGTTTTTTTTTTTTTAATATGGTGTCAACTCTAGTCCTCTGTCTTTTTTGTTCCTTCCTTCATCAATTTTTTTTCTTTTTAATTTTATCATTCAATGTTGTATCGATTGATACTTGAGGTTGATAATTTTTTTATCTAATTTTTATATCGTTATCTCAATCTCAAAAAAATTCTTAAGATTAGGTTGGTGTTTGATTTCATAAAAAAAAAATTGATTTCATTGTTTAAAAAAGATTGAAAATGAGGGAACCAGAGTTAAAACAAAGAAATAATAAGAGTCCTTTCTTGAAAGAAAATGGTGTTATTGCCTTTTTGCTTAATTTTTCCTTGGGATGTTAAAAAAAATAGTCCCTATAGTTTTGCAATTAAATGATTTTATCTAAAACTTTATTTGATTTACATTTCAATCTTTGAGTTTAACAGAAGAGAGCAAGAGAGAGAGTCATTGGAAAATAATGAATGTGAGAGAAGGGTTAGTTGGTTGGATTTTGATGACAAAAATTGCCAAATTTTAGTGTTAAAGTGTTCCTATTTGCGGGAGGAGTTTTATTAAAGTGTTTTTAGGTTTCCAGGTTGTTGGGTCGATCGGGTTCGAGAGAAAGATTTTTTTTCTTGTTTGATTTTATGTTTTTTAACTAATTTTTAGGGTTTTTGAGGTTAGAAATTAGTTTTCTCTGTAGTGGTTAGAAACTAAGTTTACATATAATATGTCGTCTATTTCTTTAAAAAAAGAAGAAACTTAGTGGACACATATCATCCACCCAATTTAGAGAAAAAAAAATAACTCAAGTGCGGGCCCGAGCTTTTTTATATGGCTCAGGCATTCTAGAGCCCTCAGGTCTATGTGCATGATAATTATCTGGTCTACGACATTCTAGCCCAAAAGTAACTAATTTAGTTGGGTTTTGAGTTAATAATTAAATTTTTTTTCATGCTATAGAAATACACGATTGATAGCATATGAATATCCTTTTTTCACATTTAAAAAAACAAATTGTTTAATAGGTAGCACAAGCAATTATCTAGTTAAAACTATTAGTTGAGGCAGCATTGATGAATTTAGGAAAATTTTAGGGTAACATTGCTAAAATAAATAGTTGGGGGACCTATTTGAAGCTTCCCTCGTTTTCTCTTTTGTTGGGCCAGATATTCAATCCTTGAACTTGCCATAGCATAT
>Ga0307514_10006468_pt1 | contig 10212 bp, 13 predicted proteins | sample 16_EM_MG_FD_203088 | JGI IMG/M metagenome (GOLD analysis project Ga0307514, IMG submission 203088) | Populus trichocarpa ectomycorrhiza microbial communities from riparian zone in the Pacific Northwest, United States - 16_EM | ecosystem: Host-associated > Plants > Roots > Unclassified | place... | reverse complement strand
TGACTAACCTTCTTTCGTGTCTGGGTCTCCTCGTGTCGAAATAAGCCGTCAGGATTTCTTGACCTTGCTTAATCGGTTTGATAGCGTGTACCACCATTTTTTGTTCTTTTTCACGCCAAGAATAGACTGCATTGAATGCGCTCGAACAACCATGGTTCATCCGCGAAACGTTCTGGAACACGCCAACACCCCGGGCCCCGGCACCGATCCCATTTGTCTGAGTGATTGCGAGTGCCACTTGCGCGTCATAGTCCGGATCGTCCTTTGAGAGATTTGGCGGAAGCCTAACATAGCTGAGATCGAACAACGCCGCACGTTTGCTCTTGCTTAAAATCGGGAGGATTTTCCCCATCAGCTCCGCGGGTGGAACCGAAACTGAAAGAACAACCTGGTCAGCTTATCAACAAGGAAGAATAGAGGACCCACTTTGACTGGGAACAATAAGAAGAGGAGATTCCCTATACAATAGTTCCCCGCGAACGATGTCTCTGGTAGCAATTACACCCTTTCCCTTTCCGGGGATGTCGACAACGTGGTGGGGCCTGGGCGGTTCGTTCCAACTAGATGCAGAATCGATGGATTCTTTGGCCCAAGGTCCGAAGAGGAAGGCCAGGACCACGGAGAACACGGCGACGAGGAGAGTCCATAGCAAACCCGTAGAGGATTTGCGAGGTAGAGGCTACTGCGTGTCATCAATGGCGTTTCCGCAAGTCAGAGATTTCAGCTGTTCCAGCTCATGAGCGGTAGATTCCTACTTGTGGCTTTGTCTTGGTAGGCTTTTGTTTGGTTTGAGCCATTGTTAGTACGGATGTCTACTAGGATGGGATGGGGAGGTGGTGGTCCTGGGGAAAGAGTGTGTTGGGTGAACCTCGCTGTAGCAGGTGGCGGAACAGAAGTGCGCCTGGGATCCCCCGCCTTCAACTCTACGATGAACGGCATCGACGACGATTCTCCTTGGGACACAGACCCAAACCCATCCTACGCGCACCAGTCGGAATGGTCGAAAATCGCCTCGGACTTTACTAATGTGCGCCACTGGCTTCCAACGACTCAATCCACTCAAAAACTCGGAATCTAATCTTTGACCAGGCAGGCTATCGTGAAGGCATAACCGCAGGAAAAGAATCCGCACTTCAAGCCGGTTTCGACGTTGGATACGCTCAAGTCGGTGTCCCTCTCGGCCGCGAGATAGGATTACTACGAGGAACAGCCTTAGCCCTCGTCACGTTCATCGATTCCCCACAACCACTTCAACCCGCAGAAATCCTAGCCGAAGCTCTGAAGGAAATAAGAACCATCTCAGCACAACTCTCCGATATCCGATTCACCGACATCGTTCCCAGAGACCCCGAAGCCGAGGCTCACGCTCGAGAGCATCTAGCAGATGGCGAAGCCGATCTGCCGGTGAATGAGTTGGATGAGAGCGGGATGGTGCGAGGTGAAGAGGCGGTGGAGAAAAGGAAGATGGAACAGCTGGAGGATATGATGTCTTCGTTTGGAACGAATCCGGCCCAAAGCTCGAACCTCTCGAGACCTGGACCGGAGGACATAAAGGCGATACGCGTGAGATTGCTGGGCGTCGGGAGTGCCCTTGGACTCGAGCTGGATTTGGACTAGATGTGTAAAGAGTGCGTACTTCAATCCCATTTCCCAGTCTTCAAGGAATTCTCCAAGATATAAGAAAGCGAGCGCGAACGCGTGATCAGGTCAGCCAAGATTTGATTCCCCCTTCATTCATCATATTGATCCACCATGTCGCCTTCCTCGTTAATCGGCAAGGCAGCCCCTGCGTTCACTCTCAAGAACAACGATGGCACAGACTACGAGTTCAAGCCTGAGGGTGGCGCTCCAATCGCGATTTTCTTCTATCCAAAATCAGGTACCTTGCTTGCACACTTTCTACTCCTCGCAACAAGCCAACGATATTTCAGGGTCTTTTGGATGTACCAGGGAGGCATGTCAATTCAGAGATGCGCTCGTTGGTAGGCGACCACCCCCTTCCCCCACTCCACCCAAGATGCTCACTCCTGGATTTTGCAGAAAACGATGCATTCAAGGGGTCGAATCTTCGAGTGATAGGCATCAGCCCCGATTCAGTCGAAGACCAAGACACATTTGTCAAGAAACAAAAACTGACGTATCCGGTCTTGAGCGATTCGGCTGGAGAGTTCCGTAGGTTGTATGGGGTCGGAAAGGGGATAATGGGTCTCGTTGAGGCCAGGGTAACCTTTTTCATCGATTCCAAGGGTACCGTAAGGTATGGCGACACGGAACAGTCCGCTCGGCTCTGTTCTCATCACCTTCACTCTCTAGGGATGTTGTCGACGCGACCATGAACTACGCCGCACATGTATCATTCGTGAACAAGTGCCTCGAAAAATACGGGAAAGAAGGAAAGTTTTGGGTAGCCTTCAACTTGCAGGCAACCAATTGACAAGATATTGCTCCCACAGAAGCCGCCCCATCCTCTTGAAGATTTCTACCCGGAAGGATTCGTGTTGATGTCGAGAGCACTTAATGCCGTGTCTTGGATTAGTCAATCAATGTATTCGTAGGTCTTAATATGAGAGTGGAGTGTGCGCGCGGTGCGGTGTGTGAGTCGAGGACATAAAGTAAGCTTCACTTTTCAGTGGCGCCCATTTGCTCTGTAACCGAAAGTGCATAAATTGTTGCCCGATGTCGAGGCAGAGAGGAAGACGCACCGGCATTAAGCTCAGCAAACCGTGCGCCAACGCGCTCTGAGTGCTTCAGGAACTTGTCTGCGCAATGCGACAAACATTGCTCCTGCGACGAGAATGAGTTATGGCCCAAGTGCACGACGGACGGTGATGCGTCATACCTCTTTGGAAGACAGAGCTTTGCTGGTAAAGTCATTACAGCACGCGGTAAAACACCGCTCGACCAGGTTCGAGTACATCTTCAAAAAGTCCTGCATCTGTATTTGCTTGACCGTCAGGAAACCAGGGGTGACGCGAATATCGACTTTCAAGACCAAACCTGTTTCTTCTCCAAAATCTTCGTCATCTGAACCTGCTCGGCCGTGCTCAACTGTGAAAAGTCCATGTCGTTCGGGGATGCGGGAGCGTGTAAATGAAGCAAGTGGAAGTTTAAGGAAGAAGATGTGGAGGGATGAAGTTGTCCTTGCCACGTGAACCTCGCGGTGTTTCCACTTCCGTCCAATGCGTCGGCAACTTCGATCACTGCAGATTGCTTTAAATTTGCCGATTCCCCCGTTCGGAAAATATCGAAACAGAGCGGCGGCTTTTGACTCCATCCCCCCATCTGCCTCTCTCGCATCTCCTACTCTGTTTGCCAGACAGGCCTCATTGGAGCACTAAAAGTATTTCTCGCTTTCGTGGAACCTTGACATCTGACGATTGACTTGACCCTGATCAAACAGTGGGTGACAATACCTTGATCCCTTTCAAAGAGGCTTTGCTTCGACTCGAAAACAGGAGGGTCAGGGCTACACGTCCCTTGATCCCACCCCAGATCTTGCAGGAAGAGCTCCCCTTGTACGCCTCAAGAGGTGTAAAATCGATTTGGCACATTTAGTGTTAATTTTATTGGCAGAACTTTGGCCGCTGCCCAGGCGGTCATCGAGGGTCGCAAAGCTGTCGAAAACGTCATGCGAGGAAACGATGACCGTCTCGTCGTTGTCGTTGGGTGAGTCAAGTTTGTCCTGGGTCTGAGTCATCTCGGCGTCCGTTGATACGTTCACCAGACCATGTTCAGTACACAACGTCGAATCTGCGCTTGAGTACGCACACAAACTCCACGCATACGCTCGACAAGCAAATGGTGACCTACTCATCGTCATGCGCGTCTACTTCGAGAAACCCCGTACGACGGTCGGCTGGAAAGGTCTCATTAACGATCCGGAGATGAACAGCTCTTTCCAAATCAACAAAGGGCTACGAATCGCCCGAGCCCTTCTCCTCGACATCGCCAAGTTGGGACTTGCAGCCGGATGCGAGTTCCTTGATACCATCTCCCCCCAATATACTGCAGATTTGGTCAGTTGGGGCGCCATCGGGGCGAGGACGACGGAAAGCCAGGTTCATAGGGAGCTCACGAGCGGCCTTTCGATGCCGACTGGTTTCAAAAATTCCACGGATGGATCTGTTGGCATCGCCGTGGACGCTTGTAGGGCCGCTAGGACCCCACATGTCTTCTTGAGTGTCGGAAAGGAGGGGTTGAGCAGCATTATCGAAACGGAGGGGAACCCTGATGTGCACGTTATTCTGAGAGGTGGATCGAAAGGTATTCTGCAAGAGTACCCACAACTGTATGTGACTCATTGTGCGACTAGGACCAAACTACGCCTCCGAGTTCGTTAAGGACCTCGGAGAAAAGCTCAAAAAGGCGGACTTGCCGCAAAAAATTATGGTCAGTTACTACGGCCTCGGTAAAAACTCTAGCTTCGTCATTCATTCGATTCACTGGCGTTTCAGATTGATTGCAGCCATGGAAACAGTCAGAAACAACACAAAAAACAACTAGATGTCATCAATGATGTCGTGAGTAGCGTCTCCCTTCTCCTGAAATCAATTGCTCACATCGATGGATAGGTAAAACAACTCTCCTCACCCGAAACGGGATCACTGATCATGGGCGTCATGCTGGAATCTAACCTCGTCGAGGGACGACAAGATATTCCCGCTTCAGGTCCCGCAGGACTGAAGTACGGGCAATCGGTTACCGACGCCTGCATATCGTGGGAACAGACCGTACCTGCATTGGATGCGCTCAGAAGGGGCGTCCAAGGAAGAAGAGAGGTGGTGTACAGGTTGGCTAGAGGATTGTCGCTTGATGAATGAGATACCACGAAGAGTATGTGGATCTAGATGAGTAAAACAACCTGGCCCTATGGTCCCCGGTATTGTAAAATATACACGCCCAAGTACCTCTTACCGTGAAGCCGGAACGGGGGAGGAAACCGCATAACGTTCGCCACCTGTCGGCCGTTGACACCGATCGGGTCAGCAGTGGACCCGCCGTTCGAACACAATTCGCTTGTGTGTTGATGCGTCGCGAACGTTCCCAGAGTCAGATGTCCTCTTCGGAGTGACATACGAAAAATTGGAACGATACAGAGAAGATTAGCATGGCCCCTGCACAAGGATGACACGCTTTTCCAGAGTGGAAGACCTTCGGGTCTCAATATTTATTGCTTCATTTTTGTAAGGTAGGGCTCAATCGGTTCCGTCGGTTTTCGCGACTCCAAAATCTCTGTTTGTGTAAGAATTACGAACAATCCGGCTTAAAGGAACATCTCTCCAAACGGGTCCCCAAGGCGATATTCTTCCGGTGTGGGAAAGAAGGGAGATTTTGATTTTTTCGTCAAATTGAGACCAGTCGAATCTGATTGAGCCCTACCTTACAATGTTCTCTCACGTCGCTTCGTACTTCCTCCTTTCACCTATGGCACACACACTCTGGAGTCTGAAATTCACATTGAGTTTTCATTGGTCAAGTGCGATGAAATACTGGTGTGTGATCACGCATCTTTTGTAAACTCCTAACAGGTCTTTGGTAGTATATCGGTTAGTACACCCGCCTGTCACTAATAACGTGCGAGCGCGGGAGAGCGGGGTTCGACTCCCCGCCAGAGAGACTCCTTTTTGGTTTTTGCACACTGTTACCAACAAGAACCATACGCGATTCAAATCACTGGTGGAACACCAGCGACCCCCTAAACTTTCATGAGGAATTACTGGCCAGCACTTACAAAAACAGATAAACATTACGATCGAGCCTCCAGTCCATGAACTCGCCGGGACTTTCCGGACCACTACGCTTTCGACAATTTCAGTCTGTTCCTTCTAGCGACCTCCGCTGAGCTATGCAGTCCGCTCCTTCAAAGTTACAGCGTCTGGCCAGTAGACCGCTCAGGGTAAGCCCACGCTCTCCGACTCGTCTTCCGGATCCTCGAATCCACAAACCGTCCCGTCACAGAGAGGCTACCATGACATTGTGACCAGCAAAAACCCCAACAAGCAACCAGCCATCCAATACGGTCCTCCCGGTAGGAGCGCGATCTCCAGACAAGTAGCCACGGTTTTTGGCTGCACGGGATTTTTGGGAAGGTACTTGGTGGCTAAGCTTGGTACGTTCCTCTATTTCCGGGAGACCCGTGTTGTTTTCTGAACGCACGTTTTTTTATAGCCAAGGTTGGAACCCAGGTCATCGTTCCTTACAGGGACGAGGATGAAAAGAGGCATTTGAAGGTTATGGGAGATTTGGGTCAGATTGTTCCACTGGTACGCCCCGCACCGAGCCCTAAAAGGTCTCTCAAACGCGTCCGATCAGTGTATGCTCACCCGTTCGGGTTGGGTAGGAATGGGACGTGAGAAACGAACAACAGACCGCAGAGTGCCTGCGACATTCGGACGTCGTGTATAACCTTGTCGGAAGGGACTACGAGACCAAGTATGGGGGGAGTCAGATCATTCCGACAAAGCCTGGTACTCACTCTTCATTTCAAGGAACTTCAATTTCGACTCGGTGCATGTCGCCGGTGCAAAATCTATCGCTCATATCGCGCAAGAGAGCGGGGTTTCGAAATTCATTCACGTGTCCCATTTGAACGCGTCTTTGGACTCTCCCGCTCAGTTTTACAGGAGCAAGGCTGAGGGTGAGATCGCCGTCAAGGAGGCGTTCCTCGATGCTACGATCGTTCGACCCGCTGCGATGTTCGGGTACGAAGATAGGCTTCTGAACAACATGGCTAGTAAGTTCACTCCCGCTCTCGCGCGACGTCTTGTAGTCCTTAACGATGACGTGCAGTCTGGCCGATCTGGTGGAAGCTCAACCACGGTCAAACAAACATTCGGCCTGTTCACGTTATGGACGTCGCGCAAGCATTGAACAACTTGGTTCAACTTCCCGTACTCGCTCGAACCCTGAACCTTCCCGGACCTTCGACCGTCACTTACGAATACCTCCTCGACCTGATCGCCTCTCTCACCTATAACCCTCCCAGTCGCGCTCCCACCGTTCCTAAGGCTGTCGCTTTGACATTAACCAAGGCTTCCCGGGCTCTTTTTTGGCCAGCTCTTTCTCCGGATGAGGTTGAGAGGAGGTATATAGACGACTCGCAGGTTCAGGGTGATTGGGACGTCGTTGGAGTTACCCCCGAAGAGATTGAGCCTCATGCCATTACCTACCTGAGGCGGTACCGTTCTTCGTGAGTTATCTCGCCTCTCATTTTTTCTAGCACATCTACTGATGGGCAATTGTTTGTTCAGGGAAAACTACACACGTCCAGTAGTCTTCCCGGAATCACGGCCTGTGATTGTAAGCCCCTTTCAAATCCCCAAACATCCCGGTTGTGTGGTCACTGACTGGGGCTCTACAGAACTAGATAGTTTACCACGATGAAGATACCTGATCTCAAGCATAATCCATACATAGATGCTTTCTATGACAAATATCCGGGACACTGACTGGACTTGAGATCATTATCCGGACCCCCAAGAACCAACCCTTATATGTTGTACAATTTCGAGCTGCGGCCGGGACGCCGCTAGAGCCAGTCCTTCCAACGGCTGTTATCCCACCCTTTCTCGAACTCCTCGTTTGAGAACCTCTTGACTGCCCATACTCGGGCTCGTTGTCGGAGGGCCAAATCCTCTGATTTTGGCAGTCGGAACACGGAGTGGAAGGCCTCTGCGAATTCTTCTGGAGTTTTAGCATGGTATCCTGGATAAAGGAACGTTAGGGAACCACGCTCCCGGACTCGATTGTTGTGGAATGGCCTACCTGTTCGTTTCCCATCAACGGGAACGACGATATCTTTCAGAGGGCCACCTGATGCGTGTGTTACAGGGATCGCCCCAGCAGCCTTTACGAGTCGATTAGCTCTAAAATCTGAATATGGGGTTGTTTGCCTCACCATGAATTCAACGATGTTGATACCGAAGTGTTCATCCACCATAGTGCTCAACCCTATACTTGCTTTTCCTAGCCATGCTAGGATGTCAGGGAACGGAGCGTTGATGATGAACTCAACGTGATCCTAGAAGGGTAATCTCACATACCATCCAAGGGTGGTTGCGTAGGAGATGACCTACCTCAATGTGGAGCTCCTTCGCCAACGTTCGGAGCTGTTTGACCCGCTCCGCGTCTTCCACGTTTCGACTTCCTCCCATCAAGATCACCTTGATCGGTGGGTCGTGGTATTCGGGGTGAGATTCAAGGAGAGAAGATAGAGCAAGGAGTTGCGTGCGGTGGTCTTTCTCTGGCCGGAACTGGGCAAGACTGACAATCGTTCGTCCCCTGTCTTCGAGCGGTAATTCGGCAAGTTCGCGTGTGTCACATGGTGGGTACACGATCTCTGCGGGCTTCAGAGCAGCCAGTGAGGACCTCAGAAAGACGAGGGGTGGAAGATAGGTTAGGATATTAAGGAAGCCGTTGTCGTGGTACAGTATGGAGTCGATGTGGGCTTTTGTCCACGAGGAATTTACCATTAGGAAAGAAGCTTTCCGAAGAGAGAACGCGTAGAAGAACATGAATATGCGATAGTACCTGTGGCGAAAAACGCATCAGCTTCGTTTACTCGACTTCAGATACCGAAAACAGGGACTCGCAGTAGCTTTCCTTGTGTCAGAAACATCGAAGATGAGACGGAGGCTGAGTTGTTATGCAAAGCTACGCGAGATTCGACACGGTGGATCATCTCGGTGCTGATCGTAGGGTAGTGGACGTATGCACCGATGTTAACGCCGGTGAGGATCGATACGACATGGAAGGTGAAAGCGTAACCCATGGTATCTATCATCATATGATCAATCTCCGTCATGTTCATAAACTACGATAATGTCTTACCAACAAAAAGGTCTGGGAGGTGTTTCGAGATGGCCTCCCACGCGAGGTACATCGATCCAAGGCTTTGCCCGAGTAGAGTAAACATCGGCCACGTGGCATCTTCGACGAGGTACCTCGATTTTAGGAACACGAAGTGAAGCGATTCTGGAGAGAGTTCGATATCGAACCTGGACTGACGAAGGATTAACCCTACCACCTCGACATGTGCAGAACGGTTCAGCCACTCACCTTGACTTTGGAGATGATTTGTTCTTTGGTAGCGTCAACGTCTCCTGTATATACCACGTTCACAATATCCGATTCTGTGCGTTGGGTGTGGGCGATAGCCGTCCACAAAACTCGTTCTCCACCGCCACCTGCATTACTTCAAGGGGAACAAAGACTTCGTGAGATCAGCGGTCGAACAAAAAAAGGCTGTACACACCAAAATGGGTGAAAAAACCCAACCACTTTCTTGTCTCTCAGAGCGAGGGTGGAAATTCCGAGATCACGAGCCAACTGAACCCGCTGGCGAGGTTTCCTTGAGCGCAGCTGTGTGACGTAGACGAGCAGAAGTAGTGGCCAGGCGAGCGCGTTTGTCAGGACAGCGGTGAACACGAGTGGTACGACGATCCCGACGGCCATCTTTGGTCGTCGTCGTCGGCTTGAAGTGGAGAGCGATCGTGGCTCGTCTGTTTTCGGAACACGTCTCCATGTCGGAGCAACGTCATTCCGATCAACCACTGAAGTGATCCGTCGTGGGATTGTTCCAGGACAACCATCGAGGCTTTGGACACTGTTGAGGGCTGCGGCTCTTCCTCTTGTGGAAAATCACCCCGCCAATTCCATATGCCTAGGAAATGAGGAGGAGGGAAAGGCAGGCTGTCATTCTATCGAGAACGGAGGACCACTGTGACTCATCAAGCCTGAGGGTTCTTCTACGTAGGTGCGACGACGTCCCTCGGTGTGGTAGTACGTGCTATCACCTTAGCAATCTTTCGCCGATGATCCATTTATTCCTGTTGTTGGAACTTGTTTCACTGCAGCGTTGGTACCTCAGGAAAAATGGGTATGGGCGGTCCGGATTTCCAGCTGCTCTCACATCCTTCATTTCACTCCCATCCCGCGTTCTCCTGGGCCCTGGCAGTCAACACCCCCGGCTTCGATCAGATCTACAGCACCATTCGATCCCTTTAGGGTACTAGACTTGTGGATCCAAGCTCCTCCGCACAGACCAGCGGATCCACTCATACAATCTGTAAGCTACTGCTGCACACCATTGTCCCACGACGCTCCTGTTCGATGCTCCAGGATCCTCGGAAGATGAGCCGACGCTTGGCCTCTCAATAAGTACCCGCGAGTGAGGCGCACACGAGCGTGGGAGGTGTAGCTGGTATTCACCTC
>Ga0307514_10006466_pt1 | contig 10212 bp, 11 predicted proteins | sample 16_EM_MG_FD_203088 | JGI IMG/M metagenome (GOLD analysis project Ga0307514, IMG submission 203088) | Populus trichocarpa ectomycorrhiza microbial communities from riparian zone in the Pacific Northwest, United States - 16_EM | ecosystem: Host-associated > Plants > Roots > Unclassified | place... | reverse complement strand
AGTCCATACAAACAAATATAGTCCAAATAAAGTCCATGTGAATCATCTTCCGGTGCCTCATTAAAACCCTCCTCCTAATGACTGCGGTAGGCAGGGAAAGAGTGCAATCCGTAGCCTGATCTGGGACTGCCATCCCGTATAATCAAAGAAATCCAAATACAGTAAAACCTTAAATCCAACCTTCAATCAACTTCCGTCTTCCCATCAGTCCATTTGGAGATTGTATATTATGAAGTCAGTCGTGTGCATTGCCGTTGCCGTTGCCGTTGCCGTTGCCGTTGCCATTGCAGATGAAAAAGAGTCGAAATTGACCATGAGTATGAGATATCGGAGGACACTTTTGCGGTCATACATATGATTGAGCTAATATTTGCATGGTAGCCTTTGATGCTTTCGAAAATCGTTTGGTAATCTCTTGGATCATGTCGAGGATTGCTTGCTAGTCTCGACAACTTTGTGCTCCGTCTTGCCCCTGATCCTCAATCAAACCCAGCTTCACGTTGCGATAAATGTGAGTTGTAGCATAGGTCCATGAGCATGTGATTTCGTCGGTGTTTCGATAGATTTGCGTGTGCCTGAGTCGTGGTACGTGAAGTAGTCTTATATCATCGATGATTGCGGATATGTAGATGCCCTTCCGGTAGTGCTTTCTAGTAAGAATATCAAGTATGTGGATGCATTTCGGCAGTGTCATGTGGATATCATTGTCATTGATATCAGTCGTTGTCATTGATCTTGGTCGTCATCATTGATCTTGGTCGTCATCATTGATCTCGGTCGTTGTTATTAATCTCGGTCATCGTCTTTGATCTTGGTCGTCATCATTGATCTTGGTCATCATTATTGCTCTCGGTCATCGTCATTGATCTCGGTTGTCGTCATTATTGATTTCGGTTGTAATCATTGATCTCGGTTGTGATCATTGATGTTGGTCATCATTATATATCTCAGCCATCATCGTTGATCTCCAGTTCAGAATCGCGGTGACAATATATATATTCGATTTTCCATCCACATCTCACGAATAGAGAGATGAGATATCAAATAGTAGTTAGCATTTCAGTAGTAGTATAAGTCTTACTGAGATTAGACTGCTCATTGCCTTTGGTACTAATGCCGTCAACGCTTTCGTGGAGGCCTTGTCTTGACTTTTCGTAACATGATTCGTGGCTTGGTCATTTCATGTGTATATCCTGGGGCTTTCTTGACAGCGATATATATCTTTATTTATCTTCGTATGGCTATTGATCATAACCTCCTCTCTTGATGGGGCTGGTGCATGAAAAGGAGGTTAGGACAGTGACCGCTGTGTCTTGTGTGTATATAAGCGTCCTCGTCAGGAGCCATATATGGTATGATGGCCATCTTTCGCCCCTGAATCAGGTGGACTTCGATCTTCGTGCCCATTTGTATGCCCAGTTCAACGAAAGATTGGGATTTGCTCCAGCCAGGGGTTTCCTGTCATCTATTTGGCGAGCATCTTCGGTGCGGCCATAAGACATGCTTCACCCATTCCACTCATAGCGCGAGTGTGGCCATGGTCCATGCTCTCACCCATTCCCCTCAAAACTGTATCAATTTCTTCAATTTCTTCCTGCGGTAGATCGAATGAGTCAATTTCGGTGATCTCTTCGTTAATTCCGGTAGCCATATCGTAGTCGATTATCGTGTACACTTTGTCATTGCAACCGTTGTGGTATGAGGTGTATGAGTTCAATTCAAAATGTGTATGGTATCTCATATGGTATCTCGTATGGTATTTTGTATGGTATTTTGTATGGTATTTTGTATGTTATTTCTTATGGTATTTCTTCTGGTATTTCGTATGGTATTTCTTATGGTATTTCTTATGGTATTTCGTATGGTATTTCGTATGGTATTTCTTATGGTATTTCGAATGGTATTTCGTATGGTGTCGCGTATGGTATCTTGTATGGTTTTTCGTATGGCATCTCATATGGTATCTTGTATGGTATTTCGTATGGTAATTCGTATGGTAATTCGTAAGGTAATTCGTATGGTATTTGACACGGTTGTCACATGATTCAGTATTCATTTAATAAAGGTAGATTCCGGTGTTGACTGCTTCTTCCTAGAACTTGAGTGGCGATCAAATGTTGATTATCGTATAGACGAATATATGGGTACAAATAGCGTTGAAGTGCAGCTGTTGCTATAATCTTGACTTGAGAATAATGGAAGGCTTCTGGGTGGACTTTTTGACTTCTTGGTAATCGCAGGTGGGTTTGGAGATAGGTGGGAGGAAGACCTGTAGGAGTGCTTGATATGGTAGCTGTAGGCTAGTAGTAGGTACGGTGGTGAGTGCGCTTTCTTGTACTCTTTATCTGTTTCTCTTTCTCCCTTTCTCTTTTTCCCGTTCTCTCTTTTCCTTCTTTCTTTCGCCCTTTCGAAGTGGACTTCGTATTCCGAGAAGAGGTTGTAAGCGTAAGTGTATTTCAGATACGGTAGTATGTATCAAGATTACTGCTGTGGGAACGGGAGTCTGCCGTTGGAGTACTTCGACGTCGTTGTGGACTCCAATTCATTGAACATGGCAGTTGGTTAATCAAGTAAAGTAGTTAGGGATCTTCTCGTTCTTGGCAGAGTGTGTAGGGGTAACGCTGTATAGGATGTCTACACGGAATCAGTGGTCTGATTAATGAACTTGTTGGCACTTATATCTCATCCATTTGTTTGTGACATTGGTATTTCTCAGTATAGACGTCATAATTATGGCTGCCTTGGTAAGAGTTCGGTTCCGGTGATGATATCATAGATCTTGTAGATTTCGGTAGATATTGTAAAGAATAAAGATAGTAGAGATGATAGAATTGGTAGAGATATTTGATACTGGCGGTAATGGTGTTGAGTTTTAGACTTGTTTATGCAGGTGTTGCTGCGGTTACGGTCAGGGATAGTTGTATGGGTTAGGGTCTTTGAGGCTCTCAAAGATCGTGAAGTAGAAATAGAGTTTATAGAGTAAACTAAGATGGTTGCGATCGCCGGGCTCATAACCTGTTACTTTGGATGCTTCTTTGACTTCTTGATTTTGTTCTCTATCCCGAGGGCCAGAGGCCCATATATGTATAATCTCCCATATGCGTACGTGTATGCTCTGACATGAGACACATCACCCTGGTCCTGATGCATATCCTGATACAACCACCATCTTCATACAAGTCTTCATTCTCATACAAGGCATCAGATGGTGCGGAGACTCACGATCCAAGTACACATGCAACAATGGCTACACACGGAAAGCGAGTGGCAGTATGTGTAGAAGAAAGTGGTAAGATTATTCATACAGATTCAAGGTCCATGGCGATCACTATTTAGAGTTATGATTACCTGGCACAAATATATCAGGTACAACCATAAGTAGCCATAACCACTAATTGACCACGCTGTTACAGTTTTACTTAAGCCCAACATTTGAACCTATATCTTAACCTCACATTTAATTCTGTATATACAAGTAGCTTCATTTATAATAAATGAAAAGTGGTCTTGTGCCGCCTACTCTTCTGGCGACACTAAACGCTTTACTCACTCCTCATGTGTTTTAGCGTTGGGGCAGCCTATAGTCGATTTGCATTTTCACTGATAGAGTGATAAGAGTAATTTGCCCTGTAGAACAAAGGTGGCAATTGCAAGAATGTTCTAGAATCCACTCAAAATCTTCAACAACTTAGTCGCCTTTCACTAAAGGATATTATGTACCAACCTATTAGAAAGCCTATAGTTGAGCCAGTCACCCATAGTTATTCTTCACCTCTTTAAGATTCGATCTGGCCTACACAGATTTTGTGTCATGTGGCCTCATCTGGCTCAGCCTGTCGGGAACACTGTTAGATATAATACCCTTTTATGACAAGTTGATATTTATTTATTACTGTGCACGGCAACTGCAGAGGTGCTAATAATATCTGGAGTGTACCGAATCTATTATGTATGGTGCACGCAGTTTAAACCTACAGCTTGGAGGCTGCCAGTATTGTAATATTACTGTACAAGCTGCAGCAAAAAGAGTTGTAATTATTCACTCTATACCATGACACAGTACTAAGGTCTCTACAATTTTATAGAGCAGTTTCTGTTCTAGAGGTCTGGTAGTGATGCTGTGGTGGTTTTATTTTATATATATAGAAGATTGATGTTCAAGTAAAGTCTCAGCTTTCATGGTATACCCAGTTGGTTGGAGTTAATTTATGTCCCCTACTTGTTGTTGCTCACACTCCGAGGATTCTGGAAGCATATTCTAGTCATGCAATTTTCAGGGATGAGAATTACAAGAAGGTACTCAAGTATATAGAAGAGTCACTGAAGCAGTAAACGCTCAAATGGTCACTGGTACTATCGAAGCTTAATTTAAAGTTTCTTAGTAATGATGGTTAGTTCCTCCTGCCTCCGAGTTGTAGGTTTAAAGCTGCGTGCACCATAACAGCATAAAAACCCCACCCCGAGTTTACTGATACAAAAAGATAATCATGAACAGATGCATGCACATGTACGTATGCAGGTATCATGGCGCCCCGCATCAGCTTGAGTGAACGGCAATTTCCGTTGGTTCGCCGGAGAAAAACGCATCCTTAATGTGATTGACCGACGCACCTCTCCATCTATCGCACTCCTGCCCATAATTTCTTTGTAATCGTGCAACGTGTGCAATCCCGTCTATTGGGAAGCCAATAGGACAGGTAGCTACGGTCATTTGCTATTCTACTTCGGGGTTGCATAAATCCATAAAACAGCGAACAAATGTATATAATTCTCAATCCCAGTACATAACTAACGCATAACTCCGTGCGCACACCTGTTTGTTGGCTGGACACTTACGCCACTACCATGAGTTTTACCACTTATCTTCTGACTTCTTTTTGCGCCATTTCATTGATCGAAGCAGTGCCATGGGATGGAGCTCAATCAACATCTCCCACTTCATCCCTAAGCTGGAATCTAAATCCGACTCCAGCTCCACTGTTGGGCCGTGATGCTGGATTACTACGTTCTAACGACCTCCGAAGACGACAGATTCAGGGTGAACTTTGTGGATATGTAAGTGGAACACTGAGTATGTACCCCCACCACATCTTCCCGTGCCGCAGTCATTAATATTTTAACTCAGGCCGTCCACTCCCTTGTGCTAGGGTCCCTGTTGTAAGGAGTGTTTGTACACCGTTCTCGAGTCTCTCTGTTTTGGGCTGTTGCGATGAGTGGGGTGGAAGCCAATGCGACGTCTATACTGACTGCATCGACTACTACGAGTATTCCGTATTGTGTCTCAACAGCTCAGTTTCATGCCCTACAACGACCATGACAAAGACTTGGTGGGTGGTTGTTATTGTGAGGTGAAAGACAGGCTAACCGGAAGAAAACAGTACAAAAACTTCCCATCCCTACTGTCTCCGGTATACATACAGTGGATACAGTATTTATGCTTGTAACTCATATCCCACTGTTGAGTCACTATCCATGACGTTTTTCTCCTCCCTCGCAACGAGTACCCAACCCTCACCTAATTCAACAACCGCCACCACTACCACTACACATATCAATGAAAGCCCAACTAGTACTACCCCTGCCTGCCCGAATCGCATCTGCAACCCCGTCTCGCCGGGCACAATTGCTGGCTCGGCCCTGGGGGGTCTAATGGTTCTTGTTATGGGAGCGGTGGGGCTCACGCTGTTACTCCGACAAAACCGGTACCGGTAGTCTCCTCCGACAACTTTAACACAGGCAACGATTTCTCACAGAAATCATTCGGGATTCTAGGGAGACGCCAGGAGATAGTTTGGGCCTGCGCTGCAGAATTACAGACACGGAATTATATAGAGTTAGAGATCCGGGAAACGCGAGCCCCATACCGATGGTACAAGCTTTTGGTGCGGCGTAGCTTGCATACAAACAACCATGCGTTTGAATGTTTCAACAAAACAGTATAGTGCATTTGTTATCCATATATTATTTCAATAAATCAGTCCAGCCACCACTAATGGTGACTGTAGTGGCAATTGTCGTGTTAATTGTAGTGGTGTAGTGTCAAGTTTTATTAATAGTCTTGCTTTATAAACATGATTGAAAGGTTATGAGCATAGCATCTGTATTTCAAGTTTTTTAGCAACGGTTTAAGTGTAAATGTGTCGAGATGTATATCAACGTGGCATTAACACCATTGCACTACCTTTATTTATCATCCCCGCACCAAACACCATCATAATGACTTTTCCGGAAGTGCGGCACACATGTACTTTCGAACACTATTTATATGTATTGTAAAACTAAACGCTGACGTAGACATGTTCTTAAAGTACTCCGATATCTATAATCGTTGCATAAACGACGAGGGGTGGCTTAAACCCCGCACCAAAAAAGAAAATATGCATACATGACTAGAAGATTATGATTGAACGTAGAAGGTAGACGTTTCTGTGCTGCTGCATATCACCCAGGTGCAAAATCCCAATATCTTTGCGACCAATAGGCCTTGCGGCTTCGCTGGCACCACATCGAAAAATCCGAATTTTTGCTGCAACTTCGACCGCCATGCAGCTGACCACAAATTTCATAAAACCACAGCAGTAATTGGAGATGATAGCAAGTAACCCGTAACGTCTATGCTAGTTGTGCGCATTTCCGTTTCTAGCCTGTATTCTTATCCGAAAACAATCCAATCAATGGTTGCCGGCATCAGCTTCATCACCTATCTGCTCATCGTTTTTGGCGCCATTACATCCATCGAAGCTCTGAAGTGGGATGGGGTTCAGTCAACGTCACTTAGTTCGTCCCCAGGCTGGAACCCGCTACCAACTTCAAAGCCACAGATTGGTACTGCAGCGGTTCTGCTGGGCTCGAACAACCTTCGGCGAGGACAGGCTATGGGTGCTATTTGTGGTTATATAAATGGTTTAACAGGTAACTATAAGAGTTCTTAAGTTTTTTCAAAATAATTAGTAGACAGAATCACCATTATTGGTCTGACACATGATATTTCGATCAGACAATCCATTTACATGCCACGGTGTAACTTCCACGATTTGCTCCCCCATCTCAAGCCTCGGGGTCCTAGGTTGTTGTGACAAGTGGGATAGTGGCTCTTGTTTCTCCCATACCGACTGTATCAACTCTTATGAGAATTTGATTATATGCAGCGGCTCCAGAGGTTGCCCACTTAATGATAGAGTAAGGACATGGTAGGTAGCTGTCACTGCTTTAGGCACGCAAGCGACGTACTGACAATGACATGTTCTCAAAGTACATCGCCTGACTCGCCTTTCTGTCAGCGTTATACCTACAGCGGATACAGTATTTTCGATTGTGGCATCTACCCTACTGTTGAGCTGTTATCGATGACATTTTTCTCCTCAGGAGCTGGGACAAACGAGGGCACAACGACTGGGGTGGCGGCTAGCGAAACCGCACGTGCACACACAACTGCAACCAGCTGCAAGAACAGCAACTGCCCAGTAATGGTTTCTTCTGCCACTATTGCGAGCTCAATTGTGGGAGGTCTACTCATTCTCGCTACCGGTGCCGTTGGTGTCATCTACTTGCTCCGGCATTCTAGGCTGAACGTAACCGAGCGAACAATGCGCCATAACAGATCTTCAACGTCTCCAGGCTCGACAAATCAGTCATCAGGACATTTCCCCGCTGTCCAATATCAGCAGCCCACCGCGGCAGAACTTCCGTAGCTCACCGAAATACTGAGTTAATCTGCCTAGAACTACAATCAAAACACCAGCTTAGAGTTACATAGTGATAACTTATGTGCTACTAGAATGTGAAGGGTAGGATTCTGTTTGAGATGATCCTAGGTGTGATATTCATTAGTTTATCTTTTGTTCATTGACTTGCAAGTTTTGACTATCTTCTCCGTTGAATTACGCCTTTGGTATCTTCACCCCCACGCTATCTCTGATTGTTAGTTTTTGTTAGGAATGGGACATAAAACATTCAATGTAGATAAGGACTCTCAAGTTGGCAGCACTAGTTGAAACAATGATCTAGATAACGAATAACCGTGAGTTCTTGGCCATTGCGGCGTTATCGCGGCCACCTGTTTGCTGGACGGCATCATCGAATGCCGAACATAAACATCTAATACTACTTTAAGTTCTTTGATATAGGTAGGCGTGGTGTCGGTCAAAATCAGCATCCACTTTGGAGCTTGGAGCACCAGAGTTGTATCCATCCTTTAAAGAGTTAGTGATTGCCACGCGATTATAAAGCTTCGGTAACGAATTAAACTTTAGCAAAGACAGTTTTATTTGTCTTCTTTCGGAAAACTATAAGCTTTGCGGAATTACATAACTTGTTAGAGAGCATTTTGAACGCTAGAGCTAGGTTAGATTAGGGCCAGTTTAAAACTTTGCGCATCGTTAAACTATCGCTCAGCCATTATTCCAGCAATTTCAAATAATCCTGATGCGTATGGAGTGATACCATTTCGTCGACCAGCAAGAGGTAGCCACAACGTCTGTGCTGTGGGCCGCCCATGTGGTTTGTATGCCTGCTTTCAACAACGGTACGGCAACTACTTAGGACGAATTGGCTATTTTGCTATGCATAACACCTGGCATAATAACCAAGAAACAAAATATGGATACATGTACACAACTAGCTAAATTGCTATTATATTTAACCATTCAGAGCCCAGTCTCAAACGACAGCCCACCTTACGCCCCGTTCGATCGTCATTATCTTAGGCAAATAATTGCAATTATCGGCTAGTTAACTAGGCAGCTGAAAACGATCCGGTGCTGCAAGTTCTCCCATGGCTGGTTCCTCAGAGCCTGGAGAGCTAGGATTATCCATTGCGTCTATTGGTGGAGGTACGGGTGGAGTTTGCCAAGCTTGTTGGAGCATGAACGCGATCCCCACAACTCCGGCAACTAGAATGAATAGACCTCCCACAACGGAGCCCGCAATTAAGCCAGGAGAAACGGTCCTGCAGTTATTGTTTGCGCAGCTAGTTGCAGTCGAGGTCGATAAACTGATCGCAGTCGGGGTGGATAAACTGGTTGAGGTAGATATTTTTGTCTCGGTTCGCGGGCTCGGAGAGAAAAAGGTCATGGATACTGAATGAACAGCATGGAAGGTATCACAAGCAAAAACGCTGTAACCGCTCTGGGCAAAACGGCGACAAAATGGACTGCTGGATCCACTTTAAGATCAAGATTAGTCTAAATCGTATGAGCACCTAGAGCAGTAGCCACTACCCACCATGTTTGTTTATAGACATCGGAGGCACAATGCGCGGAGGTGATGTTGCATACGAGACCTGAGGAACAGGGAACAGTGCTGAGACTACATAATATCGAATACGCATAATATCCGAGACAGTCAGTGAAGACGAAGCACTGATTGCCGCCCCATTCGTTGCAGCACCCAATGGCAGAGAGGCTGGAGATTGGAGAGCAAATGGGGCTAATTGTATCGCCGCAAGAAACTGTTGTGGTATTTCCTGAATGATATATCATGTGTCAGACCGAAGGCAGTGCTTCGATCGAAATGTTGGGTCGAAAGCCGATAATATTTACCTAATTCATCACTAAAATAACCACAAACGCTTCCTCTAGCTTGTCGTCGTCGGAGGTTGTTTGAGTGTAACAGTGCAGTTTCAGTACCCACCCGTAATCCTAGAGTTGTCTTTGGATTCGAGCCGGGGGAAGAACTAAGAGAGCTTGAGGTTGACTGAGGTCCATCCCAAGGCACGGCTTCGATAGGTGTAATAGCGTAGAATGCGGTGAGAAAATACTTGATGAAATCCATGACAACGGCGGTTGCGTGGATCGTAATTTGGCGAGTAAGTGGTCAATATGTAATAGAAATGTGGACACCGGGGAAGCTGCAGCAACGGTTGTGATGGGTTATGCATTAAGATTCTCGAGTGTGCTCTGTTAATTCAACTGCAATAAGTTCGGTATCGAACCTAAATTCGAATTTTCTTTTTTTATGTGGTGGTGACAGCGAGGCCGGAGGTCAATTATTTACTCCGTTTTCGGCACTTTGCACGCTGTACAACTGCATGCGCCAACGTACACTACGAAATATAGAAAGTGCAGTTTATTCTAGTTTCTATAATGATACTAGCACTGGTGGCGGCTCTGCCGCCCCCAGAGTGGCAAAGCCGGATGGTGTGGTTGATGGAATCTTCCCCTGAAACTTCTACCACATACCCATAACAACTTCACAAACATTTGTCCAATAAGG
>Ga0307514_10006465_pt1 | contig 10215 bp, 11 predicted proteins | sample 16_EM_MG_FD_203088 | JGI IMG/M metagenome (GOLD analysis project Ga0307514, IMG submission 203088) | Populus trichocarpa ectomycorrhiza microbial communities from riparian zone in the Pacific Northwest, United States - 16_EM | ecosystem: Host-associated > Plants > Roots > Unclassified | place... | reverse complement strand
CTTGGCACAATCACCTGACCTCTTACATAATCAACTATCTTAATAACAACTATCTTGAAGATTACATAAGATAAACTTATGATTATATAAGTCCTTACATAAATCTCAAGACCAAACCTTTACAAATAGGGACAGGATCCATCTAAGTATGCGATAACAAAGGAAAATACATGGTGTGTGCATGGAGTTCATCCTGCCTGTGGTATGACTATGTCCTCCTGGATAGTTCCTCGCAGTCCGACCTTGTTGAGGGTGAGTACTTCAATGAGCTTGAGTAGGTTCGAGTCCTCATATACCAGCTCCCTGAATGTCAGTCCGTTCATTAGGCAAGCGGTAGGGTGTGGCATGACGTTGTATTCCATGATCAAGTATTGTCGGTTTGCGTCATTGGCATGGCACCAGGGACACTTTCCATTGTGCCGTCCCAGGCGTTTGAGGTTCTGAGGGAACCAGCCATGTACAAGTCGGATGCTGGATATCTAGTGGCAGAGTCTTCGAGGGAGGAGGCCCTTCGCGCCTGTATTGTTTGCTGCCCAGGGTGGGTATGTGTGTGGTAGGTTGGCTCTTTTGTCGAAATCCTCTAGGATGTACTGTTGGATATATGCGCGTATTGCGGATCTCGCCGGAGGTGTCGGCTAGGTTGTGTTCTCGATAAGTGGGAGGATATTGTTGAGTATTTCATCGATTTGGAGGTGTGAGGCATGCCCCTGGTTCGCCGTCCAGGGTCGTGCATAGTTGTATGTTCCTGCTTTCAGGTTGTAGGCCTTGGGTCTGTTCCAGGGCAGTAGTGAGTGTAAGAGGTGTGTTGGTGGTCTGTCCAGAAGACAGGCTGCCCCTGAAATGGCGCACTTCTTGATCAGAGGGTAGAGAGCGTGTAGGCCAGCTTCTACACAGATCGCATGAAGTTCCGCCTTCTACTACCCTCCCGTGACTATTTTTGCTGCCGCTTTTAGGCACATATTCATTGGTACCACTTCTCGGTTGTTGATGTGGTTCCTCGGGTATATTTCCAGTCCAAAGGTAAGGGCTGGGATCACTGTTGCTTTGATGAGTTGGGACGCCATTTCTGGCTTGAGTTTCTTAAGGAGTGGTGCGAGCTTGTACAGGGTCAACCCAGCTTTGGCTGCGCATTTATCGATGTGCAGGGTGGGTCGCAGTGTCTTGTCGAAGTAGACTCCTACCTATCTTTGCTCGACATCATTTGCTATGTGGTGTTCCCCGAATTGTACCTCGGAGAGGTCTGCCATTAGGAGATTTTTGCCACAGGGGAAGTGAAAGAGTTCGGTTTTTGAGAGGTTGAAATTCATTCCTCCTTGGTTGACTTCGAGTTGTAGCTGACTTCTAGCAGCTGTGAGGGTGATGGCATTCCACTGCCATGATACTGAAATTGCCAGCAAACAGTAATCATCGACATAGGATATCATGAGGTCCACACCTAGTCTTTGGTGGTTGTAGTACAGTGGGGAGCCATAGACGTTGAAAAGGAAAGGTGATAGGGGCGAGCCTTGTAGTATGCCCACTTGGGTTGGTGTGAAGGAGGGTTCTGAGGCCGCACCATCTATGATTCGGACTGACCTGTCCGATAGGTATGATTGTACCCAGTCCATTAGGTATGGTGGGAAGTCGTTTGTGGTCATGATTTGGGCCAGCCGGTGGTGAGGTACCTTGTCGAAGGCGCCCTGTACGTCTAGGAAGAGAGCTGAGCTGTATAGCTTGTCGTTCGAGACCTTGTGCACTTTTTTCAATATTAGGTGCACGGCGTCAAGTGGGGAATAGCCTTGCCGACAGGCGAATTGGAGTGGTGAGAGACAGTTGGGTGCGAAAACTGTCATTCTGGTGAGCGTGACATGTTCGATTGTTTTGGATAGTGTCGGCAGGAGGGATATCATTCAGTAGGCTTTGGGTACTAAGTAGTCTGGTTTTCCTGGTTTGGGTATGACCATGGTGAGTACCCATTTCAGGATAGTAGGGAGAGTGCGAATGCGTAATGACCAGTCTGTCATGTTGGTAACTATGTCGGGGCGGCTCCTATGTAGTCGGATCCAAACTGAGGGGGGAAGGGCATCAGCAAAAAAACTTGTGCATTGCAACGTGCCACCTGGCTTTGCAATGGCAGTTCTGCCTTACGTGTGCTCTAACTCTTGCCAACGTTCCTCTTCCTTATGTCCATTCCTAATTCCTACATGCGATCGCGTGCTCTTGCAATACATACTCTACGTTATGTCAATTCACAATTACCTCCCCCAATGACTTTATTTTGCAATGCTCTATGTTGCTTGACTTAGTAAAATTTCGTCTCTTAATGTGCTGGCTAGGTATTACTTGGTGGGTGGGGAAATGAACTCACCAAATATAGGTATCTACTCTACCATTACTCACTTGATTTCACACAGGATAGCTAATAACTCATACAGGTCTTAACTATGTATAGCTATTTACTCTCCTGGTACTCGCTGGCTGAGGCTGCGATTTCACCAGACATAGGTAATAACTCTCCTACTACTCAGCTGCTGGGGTAGTGCTTTAAGCAACAACTCTCCCAGTACTTGGCAGGTGGGGGAATAAACTCACCAGACTCAGCTATCTACTCTGCTATTACTCACTTGATTTTGCACAAGATAGCTAATAACTCATACAGGTCTTGACTACACATAGCTATTTACTCTCCTGCTACTCACTGGCTAAGGCTCTGATTTTACCTGACAACTCCATTCGCTCGCCAGATACCTATCAGCTGTGATACCGAATTCACAATTACTATATTGGGATATTGCCATCTGGAATTTGGAGGTCTAATTTGGGATCAGTTCTATCAGATGTGATGGATCCGAGATCAGTTCCACTAGATGTAATGAATCCGACTGGCCTGGTGGGAGGTTGGGGAGGCTGAGTGTAAGACAATACGGCAGGAGGGTGGATCCGATGCAGGATAGGTAGTCACAGATACCCATTTTTCTGCTAGGACTTAGAGAATTTGAAGAGCCTGGTTATCCTAGCACTCGCTCACATCTCTACTAGTACGTACCAGCTGTGGCAGGTATTTCGCCAGGCATAGCCAACAACTCTCTCAGTACTCGGCCGGTAGGGAAATGAACTCGCCAGCTGGGGCAATCAGGTCAGTATTTACTCTCCTCTTACTCAGCGGCTAGGGTACCAATTTTGTACAGTATTAGAAATTTCGTACAGGATAACTAACAGCTCTGCTAGGACTCAACGGCTGGGGCAATCAGATCAATATTTACTCTCCTGTTACTCGGCGGCTGGGGCAGCAATTTCGGGCAGTATCAGAAATTTTGTACACTTTAGCTAACAGCTCTGCTAGGACTCAGCGGCTGGGGCAATCAGATCGGTATTTACTCTCCTGTTACTCAGCGACTGGAGTAGCAATTTCGTGCAGTGTCAGAAATTTCGTACAGTATAGGTAACAGCTCTACTGAGACTCGGCGGCTGGGGCAATCAGATCAGTATTTACTCTCCTATTACTCGGCGGCTAGGACAGCATATTCGTGCAGTATCAGAAATTTCGTACAGTATAGCTAACAGCTCTGCTAGGACTCGGCGGCTGAGGCAATCAGATCCGTATTTACTCTGCTCTTACTCGGCGGCTGGGGTAGCAATCTAATGCAGTATCAGAAATTTCGTACAGTATAGCTAACAGCTCTGCTAGGACTCGGCGGCTGGGGCAATCAGATCGGTAGTTACTTTCCTGTTACTTGGCAGCTTGGGCAGCAATTTCATGCAGTATCAGAAATTTCGTACAGTATAGCTAACACCTCTGCTAGGACTCAGCAGATAGGGCAATCAGATCGGTATTTACTCTCCTATTACTCAGCGGCTGGGGCAGCAATTTCGTGCAATATCAGAAATTTCATACAGTATAGCTAACAGTTCTGCTAGGACTCGTCGGCTGAGGCACGCAAATTAGTATTTACTCTCCTGTTACTCGGAGGCTAGGAAAATAATTTCGCTGCTAATAGATATGAACTCTGCTGGTACTTGCCACCTGGGGCAGCTATATAGCATAGGATATCTAACATGGCAAGGTGAAAAAACTAGCGGGATCATGCAAGTACTTGGGATAGGAGAATACAGGAATATGGGTTTTACAGAATATGTGTTTATTATATAGATAGCTTTAGACAGGATTAGCATAGAAATAGAAGCACAAATAAAAATATATGTCACAGATTATAGAAGTGCCAGTAGCGCGGATGCCGCCAGTGATAATGTAGAAGGATTGGGAAAGGTAGTAGCAGGAGAGAGAGTGTTGGCAAGGACGCGATGTGAGAGAGAGTATTGGGAAGAACTTTGTGCAGGAGGAAGCATTGGCAAGGACTGTGTGGGAGAGAGTGCATTGAGAAGGAGACATGCCGCCTCCGATAGCGCAGGGAGCAGGTCAACTGCGGTGGGTGTTCACAATGCAAGAGTATTGGGAAATGGTAAATAAGGCAGTGCAATTCTTGCAATGCGCCAATGTGGCAGAGTTTTGCAATATGCCGTTGCGGCCCCAGCGAGGTCACAATGCAAACTAATTTTTTTGCTGATGAGTGTCATCTCCTGGTGCCGAGTTTGGCAGGATGCCTTCCAGTGCCTCGAGGACTTCTTCTTGAGTGACTGTATGGAAGCCTTTGAGGCTGTCCGAGGGTTGATATTGTGATGGTGGGCCATTGTTTGGGAAGAAAGGTTGTCACAATCATCAGGAAAAAATATATTCTGTCTCGAGAGCGTCAGATGCCCGGGACACTCGTGACGCGTTCTGCCAGTCAGTGACGCCCCCGTTCGGACACCTGTCTCCCTGAGTTCCCTGTCCAGACTCTTGTGTCCCGTCGCCTCTCCCTGAAAGCCTGTCTCCGGACGCACATGGCTATCTACTGTCTCCCAGCGCCCCATCTTGTACATATGTCTCCTAGAGCATGACCCTATCTTGTGTCTCCTGCAGTCACATCTCGAAGCTTGTCTCCTGGCGTCACATCTCGAAGCTTGTCTCCTGGAGTCATATCTCGAACCTTGTCTCCTGATACCTATTCCACACCCTACGCCTACCACAGTTTGTTCAGAATCCCTTGCACTAATTTTATTATTTTTTTTATTTTGGCAACGGTGCTATCGGAATTCACTTCGGGCATTCATATATTCCCTATCTTCTAAACTGCCCGCCTTCCACCCTCTCTCACCCATGCGTAATAAAAATAATAACAACAAATTCCCAAAACACAAAAAATCCCCGAGGCCCACTCAGTTCCCCCCTCCCAAATAAAAACACAGATTCTACAGTCCACAACCGTTCTCCTTGCATTTTCATAGTCTCATATCGATCGTGTCCATACTCTACACAATCCAAACCCACTACCCAAACAATCACAAACAACTACCAACACCTACAAAAGAAAAACTCTTTACTCCTCATCCTCCTACTCCTCCTCGCCCTCTCCATCCTCCGTATCATCCCCATCCTCACCCACATCATCCTCAAAGCTCCCATCATGTCTATCCCTCTCATTGCCAGTCATGATTCTCGTAGTATCCTTCTCGTCCTCGTTGTCATCCGGCCTCATCGTACTGTCTCCATCCTCCTAACCAGGTACTAGATCCTCCTCCGCCACCTTCTCAAGATTCATACAGAGCTGCTCAGCATACAGCTGCAACTCTGCCTTATCCACTGCGTATGCCGTTTCCTGCACACACCGAACCTGCTGGCTGCAGTGGTGCTTTTTACATATCCTCACAACCTCCGCCCTGATGATGCCAAGCAATGTTTGCTGCATGCTAGTTGGCATGTCTTTCCATTACCTCAACAGTCTTGTGTAGGTCCCTATCCAGTTCATCAGCATCCCTACGGATCTCTCTGGAGTCTATGTACCCCCAGAATTGTGATGATTGAAGTCCCCACACACGACATACTCCTCAGTCTCATAGCACTGAAGTGTATGATACAGCACGCTAAAGATCAGGCACATGAATGGACCACTTATCTTGGTGATAAATGCTTGATCATGATTCCCCAACTTCTTTGGCCCATGATAGAACTTGTCGTAGATGAACTATATTGCCTCCGCTGCACGAAACTGGAAGCCACAACCCTGTAATACGTTAGACCCTCATTGTCCAACAATGAATAGTCACTGACTTGCCTCTCGTCTTACCACTTCGCATCTGAATCGATCCTTGGCCAGTAGCCAGTTTATGCATTTGTGAATATATCCTGGTGAGCAATTCTGGTCAAACTCGTACAAGCTTGATATCCTCTTCTTTGCATCATATATCAGGTGCGCATGTGTCTGGGACTGGATGCTCCACAGCTATACTCGGTTCAGTAGTGATCTCTTTCCCTAGACATGCTGGCTACTCACATAAGCAACAATTTTACCTTCCTTATCCACATCCTTCTTGAACCTGAGTTCCACATTGGTCCCCACCATCTCCAGAACCACTTGTGAACGTTGAGGATCTGGTAGCGGGTCCTGAAATAACGTGATAGATTCCACCTCATTAGTAGCAGCTTCGACCATATCTCTGACTGGTCCTTGAAACTGCGTTATACTTCAGTTCCTCTTTTTCCCGGTACGGCCTTTCCGTACAAGCGCTGCCTGGCCGTACAGGAGCAGATCTTCTGTGTCCGATGTAGCTCTCACGTCGATGTCCCGCTATGGCTGTGCATTAGAGAGTGCCTCTATCGGCGATGATGGTAGGTCCTGAGCAGCCGGCAATGTCATGCTGACATTCGTGAAGGAATTGCTTAATGGTGATGGTGATGGTGGGACAGATGTCCCTAGTATCCCACGGAACTATATTCCTAATCATTATGGTAACAGTCCAATCATTATCATTCTGCACTTGACTCACACTATTTGAGGCCCGCAGTACCAATGGGGTTCCATGCCTCTCGACACCCCCACCAGCTCCTGACGAGCCATTGCCAGCAATGGCTCGCTGGGTACCGCTACCTCGGACATCGTGTGACCACACACTTGTAATTAGCATACGACTCTATATACTGCCGGCAGGTTTCATACCTCATCAAAGTTCACTCTTGCTCTGAAATCTAGTGTTGCTGGTATGCATACCGCACTGGCACGCTTGGCTGGTGTACTGCAGTTCGTGTCGATGTTGGATGAGATGGGTATTGCCGTAGACCCTGAAGACCCCACACGAGATACTGAAGGGCGTGGAATGATTTTCCTAAAACCTCCACAAGGGTTATGTTGCTCTGCTGGCCACTTACCTTTGCCCTTGCGGGTCACCGTTTGATTCCGAGTATTTGCCATTTTTCCCTGCCTGCTCTTACTTGTGCATTGTGGACTCATGAGCACTATCCGTAATTATATCCTCACGAGCACGGGGGGCTCCCTATGCATTTTTGCACACCCTCTTGATCTCCCCTTGTACGTTCATCGTCCGAGTCCATTTCTATGTCTGTTCGAGATCTGGTTCTCGAATTGCCTTAGTCAAAACTTCCTGCACTGGTGGTAGCATACAAGCATACAACTACCATACCGGCCTCCCAGAGGCCTCTGCCACTGTCTCAACCGTAGTTGCATATCTGTTCTGGATCTGGTTCTCAAATTGCCTTAGTCAAAACTTCTGGCATTGAGGGGGGGGGGGTAATATACAAGCATACATTTACCATACCGGGCACCTAGAGGCCTCTACTACTTTCTCAACACTATGTATTAAGTAGCAGAAATTATCGGAGGCATGTGCTTACAACGTCGTATATCAATAGCATGACACATGATATCGTACACCCATAAAAAAAACTCCTTGATTTCCACCGATGCTATCACATGGTAGACTCGTATCTACCTACACATGCTGGTGTACCAGTCGGGCCAACCCTAGAGTATTCTCTTGCCAGCCCCCTGCGATCCGACCCAGACCTGGCCTGGTTCCTCGCCTGTTCATAAATGATCCAGTAGCTCCCCCGCCACATCCCGCACCAGATCCACCCACCCTGCACCTCTGCCAGCACAGTACCAGTAGCAACTACTGGTAGCACCTCTTGTGGAACCTCTTGTGCAACTTCCGTAGTAACTCGACTTATTCACTAGTGTCTGATTTTCGGTGGTGTGTGAACTTGACCAAACGTAGAGTGAATCTCAGCGAAAAACTGCGGGAGGACAATGCATGTGTCTGTGACCCCAAGCCTGATCCACACTCTTAAACCAGATCAGGCTTCAACCAAGTGACATTTGGTAGCGCTTCGTGCTCCCACCATCATTGCCTATATAATTCTACCAGACTGCTCCTCTGCATGCGTGCCAAGACGTTGTTAAACTATGGTCGGATAGTCACAGTCCGACCTCAAAACATGTGATGCAGGTGTGCTCGTGCCCAGACTATCGCTCATGACTCATAGCACGCGTTATGGCACTCGAACTGAGGCACATGAAAGGCAACGCTATGTATGCGTATGTTGCGTTTGGGAGCCTCGAGAGGCCTTCCACGTACCCTCTCCAAGAGTCGCGTAGCCTTCACCTACGCGACTCTCTAGATTCATAATGACTCTTTTCTCATCAGGCTCTTCTACGCGATAATATAGATGCCTGTCCCACCATCGTCGCCTGCATAATTTTACCAGACTGCTCTTCTGCATGCCTGTCAAGACGTTGTTAAACTAGTCACAGTCCGAACTAAAAATATATGATGCAGCTGTGCTCGTGCCCAGACTATCGCTCATGACTCTTGGCACGCATTGCGACACTCGAACTGAGGCACACGAAAGACAACATTGTAGAGGGACGAGTTCTTGATCTATTCCATACGATGATGTAGATACCTACCCTATGATTTGATCGTACCCTCTCCTATGCGACTCTCTAGATTCATAACAGTATGACTCTTTCCTCATCAGGCTCTTCCATACGATGATGTAGATGCCTACCCCGTGATTTGATCGTAGCCCTCTCCTATGCGACTCTCTAGATTCATAACAGTGTGACTCTTTCCTCATCAGGCTCTAAGTACCTAACTTCTCTGAACTATCATACAGCTGTATATCCTCCACACCAAGCCTGTCATTTCCTATCTAAGTTCGTTTCTCCAACAGATGACTATAGGCTAGCTCTTCACAGTCAACTACGCGAATAGGCACAGCCTTGTACTAGCCCTTCATGGTCTAGGCTGGTACCCTCGCAGCGGTTAGTTGTCAGGTATGGAGTGTTCATATTCCAACAGCTGCAAAAATATATATTGACTGCAAAAACATACAAGTAGATAAAAAGACATATTCAGTAGCACCCAGTATATAGATTCCTTAGAAGAAAAAAAAACCAATGCAACAAAACAAAACGAAACACAACAAGACAACAACAAACTTAAGAGTCCCTTGCTCAATCCCGCACAGCCGTTATCTCCCTCGCGGTATTAGACGCACTTGTTGCGTTTTTGTAGGTTTGGCTCACTTTGCTAGTGGCCTTCAAATTGCAAGGCATGTAGGAAGCCTGTATAGTTGGCAGTCCCAGCTCTTGGGCATCTGGCAGTGGCCACTTAGGAGGCTCTATGACACGCTCCAGATCTGGATTGGCGGCCGTATATGCAGCCCGCGCCCGGTAAATCATGTGCCACATAGATTGCCGGCTGTTCCGAGCCTTTTTCGCTTCATCGTTACACAATATGCAGACATTCCACCGAACTTCCTCCTGACTATACCCAACCAGACCCCGAGGGGCCATGGTGGGCTGGCCGGCAGCCCACTTACAAAAATTATTCCACTGGTTAGTGTCTGCTTCAGCACTGCCAAAGCAGTTCCAGTTTTGGATGCCCCTATGGACCTGCCCCCACCATAATGTATAGAGTTGTGATGGGACCCCATCGTCGAAAAATTCGACCTTGGTAGCCGCTTCCTTGACCGTCCTCTCAGAATGCGTCCTGGGCCCCTTCCTGCCTGTATCCGCTGATGCACCAGCAGACATGAAATGTTATACTGGTTGTAGTTAGTCTGTGCACAGGTCATCATGATCTAGTATAGGCTTACCGAAAGATCGTAGTGGTTCACTTATTATGTATGTATGAAGCGAAGTTCAAATTCGATCACATATGCTAGTTCTAAATATATAAGGCACCCCACCAAGATCCATCAGTATGTCACTCATAATCAATCCCAGAAAGGGAAGATACCTATATTGGTAGCAGTACCTAGCTCAAGAAACCAAGATGAATTTAATATATATTGGCCTGGATATGAGCCTCCCTATATAGGCTTCGTGCCTGTTTACA
>Ga0307514_10006464_pt1 | contig 10215 bp, 13 predicted proteins | sample 16_EM_MG_FD_203088 | JGI IMG/M metagenome (GOLD analysis project Ga0307514, IMG submission 203088) | Populus trichocarpa ectomycorrhiza microbial communities from riparian zone in the Pacific Northwest, United States - 16_EM | ecosystem: Host-associated > Plants > Roots > Unclassified | place... | reverse complement strand
ACTGCCCGGACAAGTTTGAGAGATAAGCTCTAGGGTGGCAGTCAACTGGATGGCGGCAAGGGACATAAGCTCGAGGTGGGTACTTGTCACATCTGATGGATGGCACCGAGGCTGCTGCGGGCTGCTTCAAAGGACACAAACGGCATGGGTGGCTCCGCTCAAGAGGATCGGGGGGGGGAACTGGGGAGAGTGGTGGAGATGCCTCCGGGCCCATTATAGGGACTAGAAGCCTCGTCGATCTAACCTCACATTTTTGGTAGTGATAACCCTCTTTGAGTACCGTGGTTGGTGGTGAGGCGCTCATGGGGCAGGAGTCAATTGCAAAAAGTCCCTGCTCGGGCAGGGGTTCCATTCCTCTTCTTGCTACTGACCAGGGAAATGGCTATTGCTAGATGGAGGGACGTGCGTTGGCGGCAAGGTCTCGAACAGGACTCTTGGTGTTTAGCAGCAAGGAAATTCTGAGTGCACCAAAGTCGGGCAGGAAGGTGCCCCAGCCTGCAGAGATGAGAAGTAGGCACAAGCTACCACATGAATGTAGTTGGGGATATAGTTGGGGAAAGGGGGGGTATATTCTCAGAAATTCCAATGCATGTAAGAGGGAATAGTCGGAGATCAATGGGAGGTGTTCTGGAAATTATTGATAAATATCATGTAATGATAAGATATCAAATTCCCTGCTCCATGAAAGAGGTCGAGAATTCCGAGCTGGGGTCCTCGGGAGTTAGGTGGAAGTGTGGGGTGACAGGGAAGAAGGGAGGGAAGAGAAGAAGGAGGCAACGGGGTGGGGTGGGAATCCCGTGGGTTTTATATAGTCGGGTTTTGCGTGGGTGCTGGCTGTGGACCAATCAGCGTGCACCTCAGGAATTCCTATGTTAATTGCAACCTACCCCACAACCCCGGTCCGCGTCCCCCCCCAACCCACACCTGCATCATTCTACATCCATAGAACTGCCTCTACTCCAGGAGGGAATGAAAATTCTGTGCCCATATCATGACATCCTGTATTCGAGATATGTTGAATCACGTGTCCTCCTCTCGAGGCCAACGTTTCGTGATATCAAAATATGCTGACTGCCCAGGATCTGTTGGTTTGCTTGAATTTGAGAACCACATCAGGAAAAGGCGTCTTTTGTGAAGCCTGAAAACTTCAACTCTCCTACAAGTAAGGTAGCATATATAATATTCAATGTTATAACAACTAGGAGCGCCAGCTTAGTATCATATCGAGCTAGCTGCTTGGGGCTTAGTGGGGGATCATGCGTGTGGCTGAGGCATCCCTCTAACCAAATCTGGGCGTTTCCTGTCAGCAATACCAAAAAAGTAATTATAAAGACAGCTGTAAGTACAAGTCAGGCTGGGAACCACAGAATGATTTAGTGGCCATTGTTGCATGGAAACCTGAAACTTGGCTAGCGATGTGAATTTACTTGTTCATGTGAATTTGCCTGGTAATCTGAATTTGGCTAGGATACTAGTACTACTAGGGGGGGTGGTTCGGACTACCGATATACTCTCATCTGGCAAGTACTGTACCACAACCGGACTACAATCTCGTAGGCTATACCAGCATCTTTTAACTCCCCGTTCCTAAAGATCCATGTGCAAAGTCACCACCACCAGCTGTCACCATCATAATGTGGTTGGTACCTATCCTGTGTAAGTGCGAATAAAGTTTGGTATTGTATATCGCAACTTCTACTTCAACAAGCGTTGCATGCGCAAGCTGACCTGACCAAGAGTATGGCCATGTAATACTGATACTCATGCCGTTGAGCGGAGCTAAGTATGCGGGGAGTATACGATAAGTATATTACAATGGGACGCCTGATCTTGACATTCACTGTTGAATTTTGTCCCGGTGTTCCTGCTTATACAACTACCTACATACGTATTGTAGACAGAGGGCGGCAAGTGTTCAAGTTTGCAGCGTGCAGGCTGAGTTTTTCATCCAACAGAGGCGTGTGCATCCACCATGCGTCTGATATTTACCTGCGCTTGACACTTGTTACTACTTCCCTTACTGTAATGCCACAGATCTTCGGTCTGTAATTGGCCAGGAGAGCAAGGGAAGTGCTCAGGGGGTAGCTCGATGAGGGGTGCCGGAGAACCATCATGGGCACCCGTAACTGTGTTTGATACAAAAATACCCGCTAAATTCGTACGTACGGCAATGTATAAGTACCAGCTAATACCGCTTGCCAAAGTTGTCTTTGGTAGCTTCAAGATTACACAGTCGGGCCCAGGGCATTTTGCTAAGACTCTGGCGACAGGGGTAGCAAGGTGCTTTTTTTTTTTTTTGAGTCTATACGGCTATGGAGCCTAAGGCTATGTGACGGAGCAGCAAGGAGCTCGGACTCACATGACTCGAGACCATACCGGCACCTGTGCAGCTGTCGGCTACTCTCGCCCACAACTCTCGAGATCTCAGTACGCAAAATCCCTCGGTTAACAATTCCCTAGCTAGCTCAGTCATCAGCTCTCAAAAGTCTTTGGTGTATTTTAAAGCATCATATCAATAGGTGATTAGGTGGCCGACCACAGTCTGTTAATGAGGTGAAAGCAATTTTACATGCGGGAGGGGTTAGATATCAGTATGTGGGGGGGCATTATTGAGAGTATGTCAGGAAGGGAGAGGGCACATACTCCGTATCTACAACATTTTTGTATGGGCAATTATATTCCGACCAAATGGCTGGAGCTAAAAAAGAAACCCACAACTGACTACTTAGTAATAGGCGTATAAGAGTTTTCAAAAAAAAAAGTTCTATAACAATGCTACACATGATAGACAAAGACACTGCTACCCCGCGCCGACTATTGATGCTTGGGATTACTAGCCGGTATGGAAACTTAAGACGTCGACTCCTTATGAGTGCACATGGTATACGCCTTCCTTCTGGGGGATCCGGAGTATCGATATCTTCGCAAGGAGATCCCAATTACGTATAGTCCAATACCTAGCTATCAAACCCACACACTCCTCCTGTTACGGGTACTCGGGGGCTAATGGTCTTCCAAGGAGCGCAAAGGCTACAAGGCACAACTAGTGGACAAGGGACTAGTAGGCAAGCTTTGTATACAAGTAGGATACAAGACGTTGCGTGAGGAAGAGAGCAATAAGGAGAGCATACGGGTCTTTTATAGACAACGTCCTCGTAACCTTCCTCACATCTAATGCATACCTATCGCATTGCCACATCCAACGCACTGCCACATTGCACTGCCATATCTACGCACTGCGCCTTGCCATAATCCCTGCTGCGCCGTGACAGTATCCCCCCGCTATGGCCGAAGTCCCTTGAGGCCTAGTTTTCAGGCAACGGCCCTGGTTTCTTGGGGTAACGCTGGTGGAATACATCGACCGCTTCCAGCTCATTTACCTCCTCTGCTGCCTTCCACTCCGTTTGGTCATCTCCCACAAACTTCACCAGGTACTGCAGCTTCCTCCTGTGTAACCGGGCATCTAGGATCTCTTCCACATAGTGCTCTTCTTCGCCATCCACAATTACTGGCGGGGGAGGTGGGTTGTGTTGCCCAGGCAGGGGGTCATTGTCGGCTGGGTCTAGTAGGGAAACATGCTGTACTCTGTGGTGCTTCAAAGTCGCTGGGAAGTCAATTTCATAGGCATAGGGGCTTACCACCTTGGTGATCTTGTAAGGGCCTATCCTTCTATGGTCCAGTTTCCTGCTAGGGCGCTGTGTCAACAGGTTCTTTGCGTTGAACCAGACTTGGTCTCCCACCTTGAATGCCGGCGCTGGTTTCCTCTTCTTGTCCGCTTGTTCCTGATGGGCCATCTGTGCTCTGGTTATTTCTGCCTGCAGGTGCTCTGTGATTTCCCGGAATTTCGATACCAGTTCAGTTGCCTGTCGCTCCTCAGGTTGTTTGCTTGGCCTGATGTCAAACTGCCAGAGCGGGTCCTGACCATAGTTGGCAAAGAAAGGACTCATGCCAGTGGTCTCGGAGGCATGGTTATTTCCTGCGAATTCCGCTAGGTGCAGCCAGGCTTCGCAGTCATCCTGCAAGTAGTTGACATAGGCACGGAGGTATTGTTCCAGGATGGCATTGCTACGTTCTGTCTGGCCATCTGTCTGCGGGTGGAATGGTGTGGATAGGAGAGCCTGTATTTTCAACGCTTGACAGAGGGCTTTCTAGAATTTGGCAGTGAACTGTGTTCCTCTGTCTGATATAATACTTTGAGGCAGTCCATGGAGGCGGAAGATATGGCGGGCATACAGGTCGGCCAGCTGTTCTGAGCTACAGGTATCTCTGCATGGGATTAGGTGGTGCATCTTGGTTAATCTACAGACTACTACCAATATTGCGTTGAAACTATTGGACCAGGGAAGACCTGTGATGAAGTCCATTGATATGTGGCGCCATACAGCATCTGGAATTGGGAGCGGGCGGAGAATGCCAAAAGGCGCATGTCGGCTAGTGTGAGATCACTGGCATATATGGCAGTTACGGACAAATCTGCCTACATCTTTGTGCATCTTGGGCCAATAGTAGCTGCGACCTAGTAGTTCCAGGGTTTTCGATCTTCCTGGGTGTCCTCCCGCTGGTGTGTCATAGTGGTCCTTGATGAGTTGGAGCTTGAGAGGTAGGTAGTGTGGGATGTAGACTCGATCTCGATATATCAGGTGGCCATTTTCTTCTTTGCATTCCGCTAGAGACAGTTGCTTAGATCTAGTTCTACCTTCCCGAAGTTGTTGTAGGACGTCTCTTGGGAGTGGATCTTCCTTGTAGGCTTGGTCAAATAGCTCTTCAATGGTGATGGCTGCTGGGGTAATAGCGTTAAGAGTCAAATTCCAGGGTTTGAGTACTGTTTGCTGCTGGAATTTAAGTCTTTCATCCCCCTCCTCAAGTGGGAGATCTCCTGATCTCCTAGTCAGTGCATCTGGTTTTCCTCCTGCTTTTCCTGGCCTGTAAACTATCTTGAAATTAAATCGCAACAGAAATTCATACCACTGGGCTTGTCGGCGATTCAGGAGCTTTGTAGACATGAAGTACTCTAAGTTCTTGTGATCTGAGAGTACCTGAATAGGATGGGGGGTAGATTCTAACTCAGCACGCCATTCTTCGAAAGCTCTCACAATTGCCATTAGTTCCTTGTCATAGATCTCATAGTTGCATTCAGCTGGGGAGTGTTTTTTCGAAAAGAAAGCTACTGGGTGAAGTACTCCATCATGGTATTGTGACAAGATACCAGCACTGATATAGTCTGAGGCGTCGGTTTCCACTATGATTTCCAGGTCAGGGTTGAAGTGTCTGAGTATGGGAGCGGAGGTGAAGGCCGACTTGAGACTCTGAAAAGCATCTTCACATTCCTGGCTCCATGAGAACTTGACCTCTTTTTTAGTTAGTTGAGTTAGAGGTGTGACTACTTGTGAATATCACTTGATGAATCTCCTATAGAAATTAGCAAAGCCTAAAAATGCTCTTACGTCTCTTAGGTTTTTCGGTGATTCCCAGTTAATGATAGTCTCAATTTTCCGTGGATCCATTTCGACACCCTCATTGGAGATAATTACCCCTAGGTAGTTCACTCTTGTTTGGTGGAATTCGCATTTTTCTGGTTTCAGGTGGAGACCTGCCTTGGAGAGTACCTCCAAAACCTTCTTGACATGGATTTTGTGTTCCTCCAGGGTTTCTGAATATATGAGGATGTCGTCCAGATATGCTGTACAGAAATTGTCGAGAAAGGGGTGTAAGACATCATTAATAAACTGTTGGAAATCTGCAGGAGCGTTGGTGAGACCAAAGGGCATGACAAGTGATTCAAATAATCCATAGCGAGTTCTGAAGGCTGTCTTCCACTCCTCGCCTTCTGCCATTCTCAATAGATTGTAAGCTCCCCTAACATTGAGTATGGTATAGTAACGGGCCTTGGAGAGTTGCATCAATGTCTCACGAATTAGAGGGAGTGGATAGCGATTCTTAATGGTTTCTTCATTGAGACCCCTATAGTCAACGCATAATCTAAGTGAGCCGTCCTTTTTCTTGACAAATAGGATGGGAGCGCCAGCAGGGGAGGAGCTTGCTCTAATAAATCCTTTGGATAGATTTTTGTCAATCCATTGGCAGAGGGCTTGCAGCTCCAACTTTGATAGAGAGTATAGGGGGCCGAAGGGGGGCGTGAATCCCTCTTTCAAGGGGATCTTATGGTCGTAGGGGCGGTGGGGTAGTAGCATTTCAGCTACAGCCTTCTTGAAGAGGGGTAGGTATCCATGATAGTCCTTAGGCACAAGTTCTTTGATTTTGTCCTCCTCCGTAAGCGGCTCCTTATTCTTATTTTCATAATTTCGGAGAGCTCGATCCAGCTCGAACAAGGTCATTTTGAACGCAGCAATGATTCCCTTATTTTTTCACAATGTGCGAGTGAAAGTTGAACTAGCTATCATAGATATATGAATTATCTCCGGTGGGTCTGTAGGTGCATTGATTTTCTCCGGGGGGTTGATGGAAATACCCATGATTGTGACAGCATTCCTAGGCCAGCAATGAGAGAGGCAGAAGTTGGAGTTGAAGGTGAGGGAGTTTTTTGTGAAAGATATATCGACATCGTGGCGACGGAGCCAGGGGAGTCCCAATACTATGGGGTAATGGCCAACTTTGGTGATGAATATTGGGATGATTTCCTTGTGGTTATTGATGTTCATTTCGACCTTTGTTAGATGTGTGATCATACCTGATTCTACTGGCTGGCCATCTATGACTTCTAAAGAGCATGGTTGTTTTAACTTGAACAATGGGAGGTTGTGATCACGGGCGAATTCTTCATCTACAAAGACATATCCTGTCGTACCACAGTCTACTAGTACATGGGTTAGGAGAGAAAGACCATCCTTCAATTCAACAGAAATAACTATGTGATTCCCATCCAACACATCTTCACCCGGCACTTCAGACTGTAGACACAACGAGGAAATAGACAATGTAGACAAAGAAGACACCTTACCCACAGCAGAGTGATCTCGCTGGTGTGGGTTTATTGAAAATCCTGCCCTTCAGGGGTAGCGGCAACAGCGACTTCTGGAGGTGGGACAGGAGCAGAGGCAGAGGCAAGAGCAGTAACAGGAGCAAGGAAATCCATAGCAGCATGAACTTGAAGACCCAAAGGACAATCTCTAACCATGTGGCCTAGGCCACCACAACAATAATATCTGCCCTCAGCCATGCCACGGGCTTTCTCTTCTACTGATATATGGCGACGGGTGGCGGAGAGGTCCATTGGACCTGGAGCAGTGCCACTGGCTGTGGAAGTAGCAGCAGGTGCGAGAACAGGGGTGGGAGCGGGACGTTGTTGTTGCTGTTGCTGCGGGACAGGGCGGCGTTGTTATTGCTGTTGCTGTTGTTGAGGCCTACTCTCATTCTTGAGTTGGCGAATTCTAGTGTCGATGCGGTTGCAGACTGTAAGGAAGACATATATTTTCCTAACATATGCCTTTTCCTTACCCTGAAGTCATGTGAAGAACCAGGTGGAAAATGTCATGTGTCCCCTGGAAGACAATGTATTTTCTTAAGAATCAGATAACTTAGAAGTCATGTGAGAATTTCCTTATCAGATTATAATTCTATATTTAGCTATAAGAGATGAGTTATAGAATGACTCAGGGGAATGACTTATAAAATGAGTCACAGAATGAGTCACAGAATGACTCAGAGATGGAAGCTATGACATCACTAGTATTGGAGATCCCTGCCAAAAGCAGGATACAGAGGGATCAATGCCCGCCAGATAGCTTTTCTTTTAGATCATCAGTTTATTCAGATAGCAACAAATACAAGAGATCAACCTGTTAAAACTCTTGTGCCTCTTGGCATATCACCTGACCTCTTACAAATCAACTATCTTAATAACAACTATCTTGAAGATTACATAAGGTAAACTTATGATTATATAAGTTCTTACATAAATCTCAAGACCAAATCTTTACATTTTTTAACATCAGAATCTCTTACCTAAAGAGGAAGGACTGATCACCCTTACCTCAGCATCTGGTCAGCAAAGCCTTACTAGTGAGCCAACCTGGTAGCAACTCAGTATATTCAAAACAACTAAAATAACTACAAAAGAACAACCAAGACCAGATATAACAACAAAAGAAAACAAGGAAACCCAGCTTCCCCAAGTACTAAACCAACAAGAAAACCACCAAGACTACCAGAACCCAAAACCCAAGACAAACCACAGTGATCACACAACATATAATATAAAAAGAAAAAGGAGAACCCACAAGACAACCCAACATAGAAACAAATAACCAGAGTAGAAAAGAAAAGAACAAGAAAAGGTCATCTAGGAACAGATGCCTGACAAAAACAATCAGAAATACATCCCCCAGAAGGCAGATCCCAAGGAGCCTTCTTGGAGAACCTGGCCTCATCCAGGAAGTACTCCTTATCCCAACCCCAACCAGTCCCCAAGTCATACCAGTACTTGAGGTTTCTATAAACCTTCCAAGTCTGGTTCTCCCTATAGTGCTCCATCCAGCACTGCACTACATACTTGGGTGTAAACACCCTCTAAGACTAAGGAACATCCCCCAACTTCTTCCCCTGGTACTGCAACACAGGACCACCCCAAACAAATCCAGCAGGTTTCTTCTCCACCTGCCTTCCAACCTTCTTATCCTCCTCCCCCAAAGAAAACCTCACCCTCTTTCCTCTCCAACCCACAGGCTTGGAGCCAGAAGGGAGAGGCTCAGAAGAAGCCCTACCCCTCTTAACACCTCTGTGCAGACTGGAAGGCCTGCCAACAGGAGAAGAACAAAGGTAGTCAGAGACCTCATTAGGATCAACCCAATTCAGCCTCTTCAAAACCTAGGAATCCTTAGTGGTGGAAAACCTGATAGACATATCTGGGCTAGAAGAAGTCAACTCTTTGTTTAGCAGCAGCTCAACAGTGCCTCAAACACTACAAAAGAAACAACAACAAAAATCCAAGAAAGGAAGAAGATATGCAATGATAGAAGAAGAGATAACAGCATTGAAAGCCAAGGCACAGGAAACACCAAGGAAAAAAAGACTAAGACTGCCATCACAAGAAGATCCCAGAGCAATAATAAAAGTACTAGAAATACCAGATAAAGGCAGCATACAAGGAAGAATCTTCAATACACCAAAGATGAATGACTTGGAATGGGAAAGATACAAAATAATATGGGAATATTACATGGACCAAGTAATAGTCTATTGCATCCTCCAACAAAACATGTACACCACAGAGGAAATGAAGATAATACAACAAGGGGTATTTAACTACATGACCTAGAATACAATAGACATATGGGATACAATAGAAACAAAACAAACAACAACAATAACAAAAGCAATGCCTGCACCACACTACAACCCACACAAAGGAGTACCATGGCTGGCAAGAGAATGGCCAAACATTGAACAATATCTCCAGATAGGAGAAATAAGAGAGACAATAACAGATGAGACAGCTATAGAAATGAGCAAAGAACAAATCCAGGAAATACAAGAACTAGCAAACACACTACAAGAAGAAGAAACCAGTTCAGAAGAGGAAGATGTTATTATAACATCACAACAAACCACTACACCAAAAGACAAGAAGCTTAAACAAGACCTGGCAAAGAAAAATAAAGAATACCAACAAAAGATAGGACTAGGAAAAACCAAGTCAAAGAAAGGAGTCCAGTTTGGAAACTTACTAGAAGAAAAGCCTAAAAGGGGAAATAAAAAGCCTGATGAAGGCAAAGGCAAAGGCAAGAAAGCTGATAAAAATCAATCTACCAGTGGTAGAGAAGATCCAGGAGATGATTCCAGCAGCAGCTCAGAAAGCTCTGATGGAGAGAAGAGTGGAAGTGAGGATGAATCTGAAGATAATACCAGAAAAGTTAGACAACTATCACCTAGTGAGAAGGAATGGGAACAAGTAACAAGGAAAAAGACAACAGCCAAAAGAACCAACAAAATGGGCAAAAACAAGAGTCTGGTCAAACTACCAACACCAGAAAAGTTTGATAGAACAAATAAAAAATAGAGAAACCCAACAACATTTGACCAGTATATAGCAAGAATGGCAGAATGGTTAACTTACCAGGAACTGGATATCCAAAAGGGGGAAGCACTGAGCAGGTTCAGTTGGATGTATGAAGGTCCAGCTCTGAGTTGGTATAAAGAATATTGTAGCAGAGTGCCAGAGAAGAAGAGGAACTACCATGCTTTTATCCTTGAGCTCAG
>Ga0307514_10006463_pt1 | contig 10215 bp, 9 predicted proteins | sample 16_EM_MG_FD_203088 | JGI IMG/M metagenome (GOLD analysis project Ga0307514, IMG submission 203088) | Populus trichocarpa ectomycorrhiza microbial communities from riparian zone in the Pacific Northwest, United States - 16_EM | ecosystem: Host-associated > Plants > Roots > Unclassified | place... | reverse complement strand
GACCACCCACTCCCAGGAATGAGAGTCGAACGCTACTTCGGTGAGTTGTCCCGTTGTCTGGGGCATACCTCCCTCCGAACAGTTGTCACAGCGGCAGGATCTATTTCTCGATATTGGAAGAGGTTCCTCCCAACCTCCCAGCGTAAACTGCAGCGGGCTTCCCCCGCCACAGAATGTGCGAGCAAATGGAATTTTCTCCCGCCAGAACTCGTGGACGAGATCCTACGTTACCTATCGGATGATCTACCCTCGTTGAAGGCGTGCTCCCTAACGTGCAAGGTCATACTCGGTTCCGCACGCCCTCTTCTCAGAAGCTGGCTTTTCCTTGCCCCAGCCCAGGATCGGAAGTCGAAAAGTCGATCCATCAAATCCCTTTTGAAATGGTCGAAGGGAGGCTCCAACCGTCTCGAGAGATTGGTCGCCATGGATCGTGAAGGACTCCTACCACACACTCGGCATCTGGTCCTCAGCATGGACGACCTTTCCCGTGTACCGCAATCCTTACAACCATACACTCCATACTTTCGTTCCATCAACAATCTTCAAACCCTCGTTATAGACAACCTGGACTTTTCCGCATTCATGCCCATGTTTGACGATTGCCATGGGACGTTCACCCATTCATTACGGAGTCTCGATATCAAACACATGGGACCCGGATCGCGAACTACTATCATTTATTAGCCGATTCCCGCTGCTGCAAGATCTGAGCATACGGTCTTGCTGCGCCCATGATTTCTTCCTCGGCCCTTCGTCCCCTCTTCTCCGAAACCCCCCGCCCTTTCGAGGGCACCTGAGGCTGTCACATATTATGGATTCGCAAAGCCTCTGTGAGGCAATGGCCCAGCTCCCAGGGGGGTTACATTTCACCTCCCTCGAGTTGGAAGGATGTGAAAAACCAGAGGCTATCCTCACGGCATGTCAGCTCACTCTGAGGTCTGTATCTTATACTTGGACCACTATCCGAGGTGAGGACTGCTGTATCTCCTGCAAAAAATCTGCATTGACAATTTCTTTCAGCCGCAGGTCGCGCCCTAGACCTCGTAGACAATTCTGTACTCGAGAAATTCGAATTCGGGGCCGACTTAGCACGTCTCCCTCATACTCCGGACTGGCTTTACCGAACCCTTTGGAAAATCAATTCCCCAGCGTTCAAAGAGTTGATCATCTCGATTTCAAACTGTTCGAGTGCTGCTGACCTGCGCGCGATTGTGAAGGGGGGAGATTGGAAAAGCGTTGACGCGTATCTTTGCGTCTTGGCCAGGTTTCAGCCGAGTTTCAAGGTCATATTCCGAGTGGGCTCCGAAGGCGATGAGGATGTCAAAAAGGCAATCGGGGAGTGCTTTCCGCTTGTTTCGAAGAAGGGAATTGTCAAGGTTGAACGTACCCGACATCTGGAGGCACTTACGGCGACGGAGATGAAGATCGGGTGGTCGGACACAGTGTTGGATGTGCTATAATTAACAGGGGGAACCCTATCCGCGACTTTTCGTTACCCTCTTCAACGTCGAAACACATTTAGGATTAACATACATAAATACAAATAATTCTCGAACGATGTTCTGCAAGAGAAAAGCCGAGGTTAAAAATCGTCCGTAACAAAGGGTCCTAATTATTATACTCTTCCTCTTGGGTTGTGACGATCCCATTATTCTTATTCGTGATCGAAAACGTTAGGGGTACGAGGACTGATTCATGAAAATCCGTGTTCATAAAACGTAGGCTACGCAAGAAGGATACCCATTCGTAAGTCAGAGTACGGCACCGTCGACTGACGCTAAACAACTCACCAATCCAACCGAGCAACGGTGTGATACTTAAAAGGTTGAAAGAGCTCTTCGAAGTAACCGCAGAGTTGACACTGCCAACCCCGGTCGTGGAAGTACTCGTTGGTCTCGGAGTGGAAGAGAAACCACTTCCAGAAGGGTTTCGTGTGCTGGTCCCGGATCCGCTGCGACATTTGGCAGCACCAAAAGCGTCCCGGTAACACTGGTAACCTTCCGCTGGAAAAGATCGAAAATGTCAAGAGCTGGTGTTGAGGTACAGAAGACAAAGATCGTGAGGAGGGAAGGCTTACGGCAACAAAAGCTTTCTCCTTCGCAAGGGACGTATCCACTAGTACCGCAAACTGCTTCGTTTCCGCAGTTTCTTCCATTCCTGCAACAGCCTTTGACTCCGCGTACGACAGCGCAATAGTAGCTGGGATCCAGATGTGAATCAGGTATAACGAAGAGCCACGTGAACGCACTCACCCACTGCTGCAACATCCTCCACCTGAACCTGGAGAGGGCATGAACATTGAAGTAACTATGTCCGGCGAGAAAGAAACGCACCTTTGCAGCAAGTCTGACTAGGTGAGCAACATGAGTTCCCTTCGCATCCTCTGTCGCCTAAATAGCAACAGCCATTGCCATAGCACCACTTTCCAAGGCCACAGCATTCTACGAGGAGAACCATTCAGAGACCCCCCAAGTGTGAGTGGAAAAATCAAAGGACATACTGCGGCTGCCACAGCAGGCACCTCCAGAGAGGCAGCACCTTCAATCACAATGAGGTTTGATCCAACTGCAGTCACGTACGACTCACCCCCCGTCATTGCACATAGCATAACCAATGGGACACTTATCCTGGCGCATAACCAAGAGCCCACGTATCACCTTCGGGTTGTCAATCGCGTCGTCGGCGTTTTTGTCAGCGAATTGGCCAGCAAGAGGTTGAAAAATGATGTTCGGATCGTCGGCGGTAAGGATAACTGGAGGTGCATAGTCTTGACCGACGACAAAGATCGCCTGAATCCCAATCACGAGAATAATCGACAAGAAACGAGACAACATCGAGGTGTGAGCGCTGTGGAAAGGGTAAAAGTGGGCAGGACAGGGAGGGCTCGGGGGTAGTGGGGCTTGTAAGCCTCGCGAGTTAAAAGGTCCTCTCGAACACCAAGCTATCTACTGGGCTGACACGTTACCGCTAGTTCGTTTCGCCGCCACCCAGCACAGCCGAATATGAGAAGGATTTCGATAACTAGCGGGAGGACCTGAACGCCGCAATTGATATCCAATGTAGATCCTCGAGTTTGATGGATATGATAGGTACGTGAGCCCTGTGATCCGATCTCACTCCCCGGGCGGGTGCTTGACAAGGGCGGGGGACACGGTGGGCGAGTCCTTGCGCAAGGAGAGAGCGCATACGACGAGAAACTCTGAAAAACCTATCTCACCGTCAGCAAACCTGGTCAACCTCATTATAGGCCATGGTTCACCGATGCCAAGAACGACCGGACGCGAGTACAAACCACATCTGTCATCACGACGTCAACAGCCAAAACGAAAGCACCTTCAGAAATGCAAATACACTTCAACAGGATAATAAAAGCCGCAATGCTCACCCGTCCAAAGAACGCGTGTTCTTGTGACAACCGCAAGTTCGACCTTTCATCAATCGCCGTACTTGGGAAACAAGCGTTTCAAGAATAAGACCTTTGGAACGAAAGGCTCATGGGGTTTGGCCGGAAATCCTTGCGGTGGATGAAAAGAGAGGTCGATCCTATGATGCATGATCCGTCACGAGTGATGATCACATACTTCCAAATGCGGACTGCGAATTGCGAGCAGTTAGGGGTCGGAAGCGACTTGGCGACACCTTGGCAAAGAAAATCGGAGCGCTGACATATCCGTTGTGGGTGCTTTGCATGGTCGTCGGATCATGATCGCATTGGTCAGGGTTTTCATTGAACGGAAAGAGAGTAGGACATCCAGTGATTCGAGATATTGAAGGCGGAAAACTCTTCAATTGGTACTGGCTTGGGGTGAAACGGGTGAAACGTGAGAATTGTATGAGCATGCATAGTACACACCGCTCTGCCAATATATAGGACGGACGGTGCCTTACATCCCCTGCCACACCAACTCTATCGCACAGCTTCGAGCGAGAGGCGATCAATAAGAGGCGACTGCAACCCTGGTGCCTCGTGTTGACCTTCCCTCTTCCGGGTCCCCATGCTGTTGTGGGATTGAACAAAGGCTGGCCATTGCCAATCTCCGATACCTAAGCTGTGTACTGACGCGCTCCTGACACACCTGATCAAGTGTCCGTGTCCAATACCTGTCACTTATCTCCTCAGACATGCCAACAGGCTTTTCGTGCTTTTGTGATCCTCCCTAAAGGGTCGGAACAACCCCCTGGTGAGTAACGCGAGCAGCAATGGAACTGAATTAGATCGTGACAGTGTTCAGAACATTGGAAAGTGTGGATGAATACCTTGGGCTAGCGGTTGGTCCCGATTTTTTTTACCGGTAGTGAACATGAGGGATAATTCACGATCGTTGCGGTATCCCGCCTCGCCATGCTCGCCATATTTCGAAAACACGGGAGCAATTTGGGACGCACGAGCATTTCCCCGGCAGGGACTTGTTGAAAGCACTGCACAGGGAGACCCGTCAGCGAGTTTACAAAATTCGGTTCAGTCCCTGCTTACATCCACCAAGAGGAACGCTATAGGATCAACTCCCTCGTTTGTGCAGTAAGTTCCTTGCACTATGTGGAGAATGCGTCATTCGATTCGAGGTGGTCAACTGGTCCTGAACTTCGCTAGGATAGGGTGAGGAAATAGAAAGTCAGGGCCGGGATACTCACCACACATACAGTATAATCGCGCGCTCAAAGCGGATCGTGGCAGAGAGAATAGCGTTTGAAGGAACAGAGGTGCTTGAGAAACGTCCGGTCTGCGGAGGAAACTCATAAGATGCCACCCCGAAATGAAATCCTCCCGTGAGCGAAAGCTAGCTGGGTGTCCATGAAGGAAAATTATCTGATCGAAACTTGACATCTCCGTGACAGATTCGAGAATTCGAGAAGAGAATATCCCGTGAGATGCTTAACGGGTTTCACCCTCGAATGCAGCGACACAATAGGCCCGACGTTGACAGGTCTTTTCATCTCCTACTCAGCGTGGCTGTCCACGCTCGTTACCAGGGCTATGTGGCGTCGGGTATATGCTGTTTGCAATTCTCCACCAGAAGTGATCAGAAAAGCTGTCACCGAAAAGCCATAGCGCATACGTCACAACCGAACCACGCGGGATTCCCCCTTTACATGGTTCATCTAACAGGAATCACTGTGGCCACGCAGAAGGAACTCGAAGGCAGGGAAGCGAACAATCAACGTACGGCGTTGTAGGCGGGGATAAAAGAAGGGGGTTGTGTCCATTGATCACCTAGACCGAACGCGCAGTCCACAACGCCCTTCATGGTATCCAAGACGATGGGGTTGGTGCAACCCGCCGTTCCCACGGAGGACGGAATTCTGTGTTCATGCGAGGGAAGTTTAGATAACCCTAGGTATCCTCTTGGTCGGCGGAGATCACCTCAAGTCCGGAGGGAACGATGTTCGTGCCATGCAGAAGCCCGCACGAGGACGTTTATCGCAACCGCGGTGGTTTTCCAACTCCCATCATAGGAGATAAATGTGTAGGGAGAATGTTGAGTTCCAATTGGTTGAGCCCAGGGTCCGATCATCTCGTAACCAAACCCTCGGCTCAGCTGACCAAAGTCCGCAAGGCGTAGAGAGTGCGGAAATATTTAGCATCATGCTCGCTTCTGACGACAATTGTACGACTGAATAGGTCTAGCCGAACAAATACACGAGTAGATCAACGATAGTGTACATGGGTTTGGTGAATCCCCATGTAGGTGGATGGGAAGGTCCTTCCTGATGCAGGATGGGCCGAAAGTAAGGGAAAAAAATTAAGCAAGCAACAAGACCTGTTGAAAGCTAAGGGGAAAAAGAAAAAGAAAGAACGCATGGAAGAGAGAAGCCAACTCGTACAAAGAGGTCCGTGCAGACAGGACTTGACAGTCTTTAGGTCCTCCCATTATTAACCGATTGCGGAGGACATTTGATCCCGGGAGGACCACTAACGGTCCCGACGAAGGTCGGCTTCACCGTATTGATATTGATCCCAGCATCTATGTCAATACTTGGACGATCTTCATGCGGAATGATTGCGTCAACAGGCGATGTCATGCGCTTCAAAGGCACGGTGTTCGTCAGCATCGTCCTGGCGGTCGCACTCGTGACCGGGTTCTTGCTTGCGAAAGTAATCACCGCCTGAGCGTACGAGTTTGTCGATGTATCGGTCGCCTGAGTAGCCAAACTGGGAGTGTCCTTCCTCGAGCGGAGTTCGTTGTATGGAGCTTGGAGGTAGGCCTCCGGAGGAGGCTGAATCCAAGATCTTTTCTTGTCGCGAGTAAAGATGGTGTCCTTCGGACTATTTCTGTCGGTGGGAGAGACATGGTTCGCGGGTAGAGACCCGGAATCGACCTTCACTGGAGTTAAAGGCCTCTCGTTACCCTTGTTCACTGTGCTGGTTACACCGGGAGGATGGAACGCTGTCAAACCAGAGGTCTTGAAACCACCGGCCGATGGCTGGAATGAAAGATTGTGTAGGGAATATTCGCTTGAATCGAGGGTGTATGGCCGGATGTCCATCGGTCCTTCTTCGCTACCCTCCGTAGATCCCTTTCGCGCCTTTTCGGCGTCCAGAAAGCCGAAGGTGAATGACTTTGGCGAGCCGTCGCGAACGTGCGCCGAGTCGTCTGTGAGACAGGTGCCTGGGAAGCCGCCGTTCGTGAAAAATGAGCCTGGGAAGCCGCTTGAGCTCAAAGCAGCCTCCACCCTCACTGTTGCCAGAAAATCAGATGATGGCGTGGAAGGAGATGAGAGGTAACTTACAGAAGTGCACTAAACCCCTCCCAAAGTGCAAGCGACAGATGATCGCCATGACCGTAGTTGCGACCACGAACAGGTAACTGGCGATGGAAACGCAGGCGAAGAATGACCACGCCCCAAAAACGTATCGAAAGATGGTACTTGCGAACATTGCCGGCCAAACGAGAAGGAGGAATAAATCGAGGGCTCCAAAGAAAACGAAAACCCGTTTGCTCTCTTTGAAGGTGGCCCACCAACCCTATTTAATGCGGTGAGTAAAACCCACATGGGGAAGAGGAAGGACCATACGGATATAACCCATGGGGGGATGATCTGCAACACTGGTGAGTCTAATGAATCGCAGCAGGTCTTGAAACCAGGGTGCTTACTACAGCGAGGACAACAAACGAGGCTTGGTATGCCCGAATGTCGCGGGTGAGGGTGGCGATTGGACCGAAAGAGATGCGATCAATCCACATCCCAGCCGCCAGGATTGTGAAAAATGCTGCCAGTTGTAGGAATGCCAAGAGCGCTAGCGCGATCTGCCTCCACCGGGAAACGCTAAGAATAACGTATGGTACCTCGAGGTGGCAACGACCGCACCTTGTACATCCTGGTGATTTTTGCGGAGACGCCAACGCGACTGAAATTGACCTTCGCGTACCGCTGCAGTGGGTTGTATTAGACCATGCATCACCCGTCGACAGTCAGTGACGCTTACTGGGAACAAGATAGCGGAAAGAGCTCCAAGCAAGATGAGCATGACCACGTTAGTTCCAAACAAAGGTGCCTACCGATCGAATCAGTGTGAGAGTCATAGAAGCGTATCACTATGAACTCACTGCATGAGCCAGGCGATGATTCCACCAGTTCCCTAGAAGGTCCTGCCCTCCGCATGCACTATTAACGACGAATTTGTGGTAGTTCTGTCGGAGGGCGATCGTGCTTTTGATCCTGAATCCAGCCCAGGCATCGTCGAGTATGTGACTTGCGATGCAAACGGCACTATTGGGAAGGGTGAGGGGGTTTGATTTATGACGAGCAAGGAGAGACCTCATACAGGTGAGGGATGGAGTCTTGCAGAACCTGTTCGACGTGAGAAGCGGAAGTGGAAAGAGTGGGGTCCACTTACTGCCAACAGAGACACGATCAGAAGCCAGAATTGGAAGCAGATGGTAGCAATGTCTTCTGCCACATTATCCCGAAAACTGACATTCTGTCAGACGGAGTAAGGTGAGGATGGTTTTGATCACCCACATGTCATGAATCCATTGCAATGAAATGGCACATCTTCCAGTTATAAAACGCTGGCTCCCGGATATTACGATATCATGAACGTCGTCCAAATCAGAATCCGTCAGATAACTTGTGTTCGAGCCATTCGAAGATGTCAGCGGCAGCCCATTCATCGAGGCGATGAGTGTACAGGTGACGTCTTTTCGCCCGGGGATTCCATCGCATATGCTGAGGCCATCACCTCGTAGCAGTGGTAACCCAGTCGGGACTTGTGTGAGTGAGAGACAAAGGTCGGTCGCATCCTTCGCCACTATGTTGTCTCTTAATGTGATGCCTTGCAGCGCTACCTGAACGATGAAATGCACGATGACAAGCAGAGTCCAAGCCTTGGATATGGGGCAAACCATAATGTGCTGATACTACATGTGTGGAAAACCTGTCAGGGCGAAGTCGCATAGTTGAGACGATTGTAACGCACCCCATTTATCACTCGCTGCCGGATACGCAATGATGACATTGCGGTAAGGTTTGGAAAGGAGCGTGGTGTTCAGCGGAACGGTGCAGAGTTGGACTGAGATGGACAGGGTCGAGGGTGGGTCGGTTCGACTGATGCGAAACGAATTGCTTTCGCTCTGGGCGAGAAAGAATGATTCCGGGGTGTCCCAAAGTCGTGGTGAAAGAGAAGAAAGGATTGTAGGCTGAATGATAGAAGCGTATCGAATGCGGGTGAGGTGCTGCGCGGTGAACTTCAGAACATATGCCCACAGAGGGAACGAAGGAGCTTGTTTGCTTGGACCGATGCAGGAGCCTCTGGGGCTGTTCAAACGGCACAAAGGGTATAAATGTACACCCAAGGGAACCCGGACCAGCCAAATACGAGAAGAGAAAAAGAAAGGAGGAGAGAATAATAATACAGATTATCACGACCGAGGTAACCATGTCGTATCACGCGAATGCGCGAAGGTCAGCCGGCCCGATCAGGGAACACGGCAACGCTATGGTATATCCGTTAACAGCGACCGAACTGGTTGCCGGTCACCAACGACTTATTTATGTCCTCGGAGAAAATGTCGCAATGCAACGTTGGCGTCGTGCTCATCCCAATCTGTCGTGGATGGTCGTGCGTAGTCCCCCGCGCGCGCTGGCCGACGGGTTTGTCCTTGTTGCCAAGTTACCGAAGGGAATTCGTATGCATCTGTTCTCCCCCAGGCATCATCCCAGTCGAACCGGCGTATTAAGTCTCTCGTTCACCCACCCTCGCGTACTACTGACACATCGATCAACTTCGAAAACAGTCGATTCGGAGGTACGCAAGTCAACCAGGAACAGAAACTTTCTGCACGCGTCCTTCATCCTAGCACCCTACCTCTCCTGTCGATTTGCAAAGGAATGGCCAGGAAACTCCTAATTGGAGTGGTGTTGACTTAACTGCGGCCGGGAAACAGGCTAATTCCATTTTGCGGGTGAACGTTGCGGGAACGTGAACTTTTAGAGGGTCCGACGACAGGGTATGCCCCATTTCTCGCGAGCTCCTTGATGTCACCCCGTTCGACACTGATCATGCGGATGTTAACATCGACCGCTTCTTTTGATGTGGTGCTCGCTCACTGCTCAGGGGCAAACAGCCTTGGCAGAGGTCAGACATCAGTTACGGAACGATGGACTGACTATCCTTCGTCAGGTGTTCATTGGAACATAAGACCCGGCCTTCAACCGCTGAAACGACCAGCTCATTCCTGGAACCACCCCTCGTGAACCCATCCGTTTTTCTGGGTGTATGCGATTGCTCTTTTCGCCCCACGTCCATTGGGTCATCTCATTAGACTCGAAGGTATTCTGTTTTGCATCGGACTTTGGAATGGCACCTCGACAGGTCTTCCTATCGGTGACTGGCATGGCTATTGCAGATGCGTGTCCATTGAATCTCGACACAGCCATCGAACATCCCCCATTGCAACAGAACTGTTACCTTACCATTGTCGCTTGCTCTCTAAGTCATACTAGCTGCTGTATTTGACACGGGATAAACCCTTGACGGAACACACAGAACGTTTGTTTCCTCTCCCGACTCCTCGATAGTTTTCGCGCTCTCTCTCGAACGCCGGAGTTGCCCATCGTTCTAGCACCTTCGCCCACCCGTTGTGAAGCAGGTCAATTTCCAACAAAAGGGACATTTGGCTGACAGATTGATTCCCATTCCCACTAAGTGACCTCCATCGTGTTTTGCCTTGATGACTTGCCGACCACCTCTCAAATGCGGCCCAGCGAGCAAGC
>Ga0307514_10006462_pt1 | contig 10216 bp, 12 predicted proteins | sample 16_EM_MG_FD_203088 | JGI IMG/M metagenome (GOLD analysis project Ga0307514, IMG submission 203088) | Populus trichocarpa ectomycorrhiza microbial communities from riparian zone in the Pacific Northwest, United States - 16_EM | ecosystem: Host-associated > Plants > Roots > Unclassified | place... | reverse complement strand
TTTAGGCCGCTTTTTGCCTTTTTGGGTAATTTTGTATATAAATATAGTGGGACATTTGAAGCGGGCTTCCACCAAAATAGTTCAATTTCAAATGACTAAAGCTTCTTGAATTAAATAGCTAAATTTTTTTTTTTTTCTATTTTGTGAATCTCCTTGTTAAGATCTGTCGAAATATAGAATAAAAAGAATTTTCGGATTTTTTTGCTGGATTGAGAAGAGGGTCAAAGTGGCGCGCCATAACCCTCCGGGACTAGAGTTCCCCAACCATAGCTTTCCCTCTACGAGGGGTTGTGCAACCACGCTACTAGGAGTCACGTGCTGAGGCGGTGCAATTGGCCAATCGGATTATAAATACGATATTTGAGACTTTACGAAGAGATAGTTGTGAGACATGACTGGAATATATACAGTCGCGACCGTGCGTGCTCGCCTACCCATGGCCAGAGAGTACAAATACCGAAACCAGCAAATAGAACGGCTCGACTACATACAACTGTAGCAAATATCAACTTCTACTCCCTCCATACAATCACATAAATGTAGTTACAAAGCCCCTCTCTGCCTACCTCTCCAGAAAACACGGAAACCGAATTCACCCCCATATGCATATGCACAACTCTAGTTCTCGCCAAACCAAGTCTTCTTGCCCTACACAAATATATAAATTAGTAGCAATTCGGACAGTCAAAGAGAAAGAAAAAAAGGGGGGGATATACCATGACCATCCTTGTCATGCAGTACAAAGACCCAATGGATCCGACACCAAGGCAGATAAAGTATGGGTAGAGCATGTACTTGGAGCGGGGGGACTAAAGACTCATAACTGGTTAGTTATTTACATTTTCTTTGCCTCCTCATATATGGGATACATGTATGATATGAGAACGGATCCACGAGACGTACCTTCCACCACAACCTCACACCATCATCCCGCTGGAACAGCCTCTGGTAGGAAGGGACTCTGTTGGGGCGATCAACCAAACTACCCGGCAGTCGAGAAAATGTCAGTGACAGCCTGAAAATTCTGCATGCCCTCTAAAGCGAGGTCTTGCTTCTCTTGTTCCTTGGAGAATTCCAGATCCCTCAACGTAACCACCCCCCCCACCCTCCTCAAAACTCCTGTCTGCTCCCTTCCCCGCACCACCGCCCCATCCCATGACCTCTCTTTCTCCCTCCCTTCCCGCCAACTTCGAAAGCGAGCCATGGCAAGCAAGATTGATCCACCTACCCCATTGTGAAAGATTTTTTGTAGACAAACTGCTGAGGTTTCGGATGGGATTGGTGTTCGATGTTGTACCAGACTGCCAAGAAATACGTGATGCAATGACATAAGTGATGACTTGGCGAGGCTGGTTGTTATGCCAACGCGGTACTTACGCAGGGTCTAAACTTTAATTTGTTTCCCTATCAGTAGTGTGTGTGGTCACGACAGAATGTTTTGATTGCTCACATTGGGTCAAGCATAAGCGACAAGCCCTTTGCATTCTGCAGCTGGGGCTAAGTTCCATTCCCCTTACACCAACAATGGCGCCCATTCCCATTTCAGATGCCCTTCCAACACTCAGCTCTCTCCTCCACCACATCTACTCCCTTGCCGCCGACACCACCCCCGAGTTTGAGTTAACCCCCCGAGACCTCGAGCCCCGCGGCTCCCGCCCCGGCTCAGTCAAGCCCGGCTCCCTCAGCGCCGCCATCCTCACTGTCTTCTGCCTCCTCGCCACCTTCCTCGCCCTGCTCGTCTGGTGGTTCTTCCACATCAAAGGTGGCTTCCTTTGGCGACCCAACGACTGGTCCGACTATCAATCCGCCGTGCTCCGGCGACCCGATGAAATATCCGATGATGCAATCACCGTATTCACTGATGGCTCTGCACGGCGAGGAGGGGGGGGGTCCTCCGCTGGTGCGAGAACGGAAGTATTATCTGCAGTGTGGAATGATGAGCAGAAGCTTGAAGCGGCAGACAGGATGACAAGTATCAGCCGGGGTGGCAGGGATTTATGGGGAGAGTTCAAGTCGCGGTTAGGGATTGGCTTGAGGGGTGGAGAGGCACCGCCGATGGATACTTGGGGTGGGAGGAGTGAAGCTGGAGGAACGAGTGTTAGTACAAGGACAAGGATTGGAAGACATGTACCCGGGCGACTACCGGGTGTCTGCGAAGTGCAGCATTTCGGGCTCGAGGACTATGAGCGTGCAGTGAAAAAAGCCGAAGCCCGGTACAAGGAGAAAATGCGACAAAAAGAACGTGAGCGCCGGGAGAGCCTAGTGACCAGGCAACAAGGAATCCCCCTTCAACCTCAAAAACCCCGCAAAAAGAAGAAACCTGTTCGCCGGGACTGGGATAACCGATCCTTGGAGACGACCACAACGCTGGCTGCCCCAGCATTAACTGCCACACCGGTCTCTGGGCGCAGAAAGGATTACGAATATGAAGCCTACTCCCAAGAGACACCCGCAAGGCCGAAAGGATGGAAACCCGAAGATTCGGTGCTCCCAGAGGTGTCGTATGGGTATGACCCTAAGGCATATGTCAACCCGAAACACCTCAGCCATCATATCTCTACCAGGACAAACAGGAGTTATGTCCCAGGGGACGACCCCGGCGATGTCCCTCCGCCGATTAGGATGAAGCCCAAGCGGCAATCCATGCCCCCACCAACGATGAAAGCCGAGCCCGTTTCCTTGAAGAAAGAGTCAACTAGGAAGGGCAAGCACAGGAGCAGTCACGGGGGAGGTGTCAGCAGGGAAAAGAGCCATCGCCATCATAGCAAGTCGGAGGGAGTTTCTGGGGGTAAGATGTACAAGCTCGCTAATACGAAGGAAGTCGGCGGCAAGGGATACGCCGCTGCCAGCACAAAGGAAACCAATCAACCCGCTGGACATGGGCAGAGCAAACACCACTCCTCCTCAAAAAGACACATCTCTGAGAAAACCGAATCAACTGAATTCACCTCTTCTGGAGAATACAGCAGTTCAGAGGATTACACCGAAACCGACTCAGACGACTACACCACCGAGTCCTCTTCCGACGATGAGAAAGGCTCCTCGAGGAAACCCGACTTGGGAACGAAAGTCTACCACCACCCGTTGCCACCAAAGCGAGAAGTACGGAACGAGCCTATCGCAGTAGGAAGTGCAAGTGGAGGATCAAGCTCTGCTACTACAGGCGCGATCACCAGGAATACCCGTGCAGAGAATATTGCCTCTCAAGCTCCACCGGGGAATAGGCATACAAGGGCGAATAGCATCGTGATGGAGCGAGTACAGCAGTTCCAAAGTAGGGCGAATGCTTCAGCGGCACCAGTTCCTACGGCTAGGGCTCTCCCGGCGCCGGGGTCGTCGTACAGCAATACTGGTACTTTCGGGAACAGGGGAAATACTGGCTCTGCTCCCCCAAAGGCGCTGGGGTATCGCAGAAATGAGAATTGATGCATATAGGAGGTGGTGGTGATGTGCTAGCTGAATAATTAGAATGGTGGTGGTGGTGGACGATGCACTTTTTTTACACTCTGGTTTCTGGTAGGGAGGTTTGCTTGATTATCCAGTGCTGCGTTTTTCCTGTGAATATTGCGCCTAGGTAGGTACCTCTGGGTTTCGGAACATGTATCACTTTTTGCTTCTTGTGCTGTTTTTTGTTTTTTTTTTGCTGCGGTTTGCTGTGGGATTCTGGAATGATGGGGTGCTACACCTGTACCTGTGCGACTGAAATGTGTAGTGCCATACATACTTGATGAGGAAATGTGATTACAAGAATATATCAATGCACTACAAGTAGGTATCAATGACCACCGTTATATAGGGGTTTGTGTGCCAAAGGATATCTTCTTCACATCACTGTATGGACACCATTAACGCGCGAGGATACGAAAACGTTGCAAGTGCTATTTTCAAATGGTGGTCGGAAGAGAGTACTCCGTAAACTACCAAGTACTCTAGCAAGTCTGTCATGACAGGATGTGCCTGATAGCTAGTTCAGGGTAATATCTAATCCTCCCAACACGAAAAATTTATCAAAGCCCCCAGCCATGATTATTAACAGCATACAAGACAAGGGTATCGCATATAAAATAAGAGCATCTGCGTAGCCAGCATGAACATTGATGCCTATGGCCCCCCACTGTGAGCTTGCTGTATCCTATCCCATAACCTATCTGAAAATGTGGTGCTGTTTAAGTAGTCTGTAGGATTGGGTGCGACTTCTATGCCTCTTTCCAAGGAAACATGTTTAAATCATGCACCATCAAATACGAGGTGCTCCAGGGCTTGGATTTGAAGGCATAGTCACTGGGGATAAAGCTTGAACGTAATTTTTGGTGTGGCAATGAAGCTTGAAGTGAACCTGCCGCGACTCAGAGCGTCACAATTTCCGACCGGTTATGGGACTCTACAGGCTTAATATGGACAGATTTAGCATGAAAAAGGAAACAAACCAACAAGCACATAGAAAGACTGACCTCTTTGCCCAGGCCACGATCTAGGGGCCAACCCCTACCCGTACAATCCCTGCAGGCCTTTACCGTCAGGAATAGCTGCAAGACTCTACAGGCTTGTCAATGGGTCACTACTATTTGCACCCGCCTCATCATCTTCGTCATCATCCCCCTCCTCCTGCCCCCTCATCTCACCCAACAAACTCCTTCCCTGCTCCGCATGTGTGTGTTGCGTACGCCCCTGTCCAGGTCTCCCGCCATGCCCATCTCCATCACCTACTATACCCGCACTATCCGAATTCATCACAAACGCCGCATCCTTCTTTGTCAACAAGCCCTGTAACTGCCCATGTGTCGAAAATAGGATGTACCTCAACCCCAGCTTCTGGAAGAGTGACATGGCGAGTTGAAGGGAACTACGTTGTGGTAGAGTAATTGGAGTTTGATCCATCCAGGGGCGCAGATCGAGGTATCGTTCACCAGCGGTTGAAGTTGGCGGGAGTGCGGAAAAGTGGCATTCAGTCAAAAGATCGAGGTTACGGGATTGGTCGAGGGCAGTGCGTAGCTCGGAGCGGGAGATGTATCCAAGTAGAATGGCTTCTCGGGTGTCCGTCACGACCGGGAATCCTTTGTAGGGTTGGCCCTGGAGTAAGCTATCTACATATGGACATTAGTACATCTCCTCAGGGCCTCTCCGCGGTGGCAACTCACCCAAACTCTCGATAGTATGACCAGTAGCAGTGATAACAACTAAATCTTCAATCCTAGTCATTATATCCGCGGAGGGTATATCAGGGACGGGGTCGTCTCTGTTTTCTAAAAATGGATATTCCTTGAAGTGAATCCAGGACTCGTAGATCCCCCGGCGCCCAAACGCATCACCTACCCATTTACTTATCATAACCGCAATCATTATGGGCAACACGTAAGTGAGTGCTCCGGTAAGCTCAAACATAATGACAACAATGGATACTTTGATCCGAGTATTAGCCCAACCTCTGTGCCGAGATTCACAGATGGAAGATGAATTTACCAGTCATTCTCGTCACTCCACCAAGTGCAGATGCAGCGCCAATAATAGCAAAGACTCCCGGAGTGATACATTCAACATCGGGCTTGCAAGAGGCAAAGAACCATGCTCCTGGGTAATTCCTCTGCCATGCCTGTACCAACATCCCCATCGCACGCCCATAGAGCGCCCCAATCGCCATCGTCGGCAAGATGATACCCGCCGGAATTTGTAGCCCAAACGTAACTGCGGCTAGCAAAATTCCTAAAATTGCTGAAAGTAGCATAAGGAGGATGGGTCCAACGGCTTTCCCTTTCCTAAATAGAATAAGCTATGGATTCCATTTCTGAAGGGAATGAATACCACTCACTGGCACATGCCAACGAGGTCACTTTTTGGTGTACATTCTTGGAAGAGAGTTGCCACCAGTGCAGAGCATTGTAGTCTTGAGTTCAGTGTTAGACGGTATCCACAGAATTGCTAGGGCTGTTGGGCAGACCTCATGAATATTATCGGATAGTTAATCAAAGCCGTGGTAATCGCAACAAGGAACACCTCAAGTATAGGGAAGAAGCGAAGCTGGGAGCTCTTACGCCATTGAGCAATAGCCATATTAAACCTAATGAAGAATGCCCCGTAAAGACCCTTGGTACGTTTAGTATTGCCCACCGTACTAAATGACATATAGAGCGCTTACCCCTAATATGCCGAGAATACAGAAAGGGATCATCTCAAACCCATGCCAGCTTCGCGTGTATTTCACCTGATACATGACCAATTTGCCAGTCCTAAATGGGTTCATAAACTTCACTCTCCGTCAGCCATGGGAACCCTCTCAGGAGAGAAATCCGGACCTGAAGTGTCACCGCTGCTATCATCGCGGTTACGAAGCTTTGCCACATGGTCTTGTCTGGGAAATAATATGACAATTGCTACGAAGAAGTTAGCGAAGCACATCCCCTTGGTATCCCTCAAGTCAAACCTCCAGACTGAACAAAACGCCACCAATTGGAGAACCGAAAGCCACAGAAATACCTGCAGCTGCAGCTGCAGAGAGCACCTCACGCTTCCTGGCTTTGATCATGTTAGTGAATGTGGGCTACGTTGACTTGGCCCACTTACCCTCATTTTTCCGTAGTGGCTCAAATAGCTTCATCATTATATTGGAGCAACAGCAAGCAACATGAACTAATGGGCCTTCTTTTCCCAGCCATAATCCCGATGCAACAGCAAGACACTGCTGTATATTAGCATGAAATCTTCCAGTGAATGGAAGGGTAAACATGCCAGGCCAATTGACTTAATCAACAAAGTCCATGCCCCCATAAAATTCCGTATCACAAACCCTCCCAAGACAGTTTTAATTTCAGGAATGCCACTATGGCGCGCATATATTGCAAAAGTAGTCACCAGAACACTTGCTGTGACCGCGAAAAGAATCTAAGAGGAGGCGTCAGTGGAAATGGAGGCCCGAGGTCACTAAAACTTACGGAAAATAAGCAATAAAATATATATTTTACAACGTAGGATCCACCCCGGGCCGTAATAGCGAATGCCTCGCCCCAATCAACCCAGTCATGACATTGTGATAAATCTACATTAAGAAGTCAGAAACCGTGTAAACTATTACGCTTTGATTTCCTCCCTACCGTCGATCTGCCAGCAGCAGAAATCCTTGCTTAGGTAAAATGATGGCCTGCAAAAGCCATCTTTCAGATCTCCAAGCCAGTTTGTGACAACGTCGATAGACGCCGCGATCAATCCAACCATAAGTCCTGGGTTTGGTTGTTAGTTACCCATTATCCAAAATCACCTCTACCGATGTGATCAATCACCAGTTCCTATTAAGACCAGCCATATCTGGCTGGAGTCATACAGCATCTTCAGGTGACCTATCAGTCCTCCCTGCCGCTCCAGCACTCTTATTCGTAGCCGCTCTTTTGTGTATTCGAAGATCCAATCGATTGCCGTCAAATCATCGTACACTCTCCTCCCTGGCCCCTCGGCAACCCAATCCACGACTCTATCCTTCCCGGGACTGCCTAGGTTGGATCCACTACCACCAAAGGCCCCTAATAAATGTGCCCCCGGGGTGAATGCCCGGGGAGTACCATCTCTGGAGGGTAGCAGCGAGCTGAATGATGGTGAAATGGAGTCGAATAGTGAGAATCCTAGAGTTGTTGATTTCGCGCGGCGCTTGAAGGACATTCTGAATCCTTGGTATTAGCTATGTGTCTTGATGTGTCCCTTGGTAGTCGCACAACCTGTTACTAGGCTCACTGAGGGTATCTGGCTGTGTATATCCTTCATCTTCGCCATCGCCAGCCTCAAAACTGCTCAGCGGGACCCCTGGGGAGCCCTCACTGTCGGTCATGGCTAGAGTTGGGACTTGGGTGTTGGGGGATAATGTAGTTGAGGAGGACGGCTCCCCCCGGTCTCTGAACGGACGCCGTGGGGTTCGGGTAAAGTATGACATTGTCCAAGGTTTGCGCTAAGTATGTACACTTTGGCATAAAGTTTCAACATAATCTGGTTTCGACGTAGGAGGTTTCAACGGTCAGCGCCAAGAACGCCCACACCTCGAAAAACAGATTCAGAATATATCCGTATAGCTGGAAGAATCAAGTGTGTGCCTAAACCCTTACATTACCCTGTGCCCCCCGTATTTGTAGTTGGTATTAACACTCTATATAGGGATACTACTGGCAGCTTTAATTTCGGAATATCCAGGCCAGAACCCAATGCTGCGGGGGACTAAGCTCAGCCTTGTATATTAGAGAGAATTTCCTATGGTAATGAGGAGGAATGCTTCTTATACCTTGAGTATTTTTCAGATTACAGTAGGGTATCTGCACTATCAACTCCAAAGCCGTTGGAATTTTCCTTTATTCTGAATAGCACCACTTGGTAGTGCATGATGTCGCTTTAGCCCTTATATACTAAGTAGCCTGTCACATTTGATCAGTTACCCTGATTATCATGTGATTGGGTTACTCGAGGGTAGAGTCTATCTAGGCGTCTATAAGCAAGATAGAAAATCTGCCATGGTATATAGTCCCAGGTTAAAAAAAATTCCACACCACTTCACCCCTGTACCACTCCCTCTTCTTCCTCCTCCTCCTCTCCCCCAATCCTTACCCTTCCCCAGGCCCTCCACACCCTTCACCCCTTTGCTCCCCAGATACAAAAACGCTTCGCTCCTATAACTATCAATAAAGCTCATAAATGCATGAAACAGCCCCGATGTTACGGGCGAGCCGTAGACCCCGAATATATCCCTACTATGGCCTTCAACCAGCGCGATAACCATATATAGGGAGGCCTATCGCGATGGATATACTTATTATGTGATATCCCGCGAAAAGCGTATACTGGCGGATATATCGCGAAGGAGGTAGATTGGGTGATATATCGGAGAAGGGGATATATGGATGGGAGTATATATACACGAAGTCACAGGCTCGGGCGTCCTTAGCTGGCACACACAAGAATAATTATGTGACAGATAAAAAGAGTCTTGGCATGAGATCAGGGCGTAAGGCCGATAAGAGCAAAACTATATGGCTTGGACAGAACACCGTGATTCTTTGATCTCGTGCCCAGAGAGAAAATATATATATATTTTTTAACTTTCTACACTAAAATAAATACGCTGCAATCTAAGTATGAAACTTCGCGGGGCTTAAATAAACCCCCAACTCATTCCATGGGGGAGTGAAAGGCTTTTCTCACAACTATGCCAGCCATCATGCGATCCCCCTTTTATCAGAACGCATAACCTAGAGGTTGATCAGGCCTCGTTGTAAGTATATGGCTTATAATCTGAATTGGGTAGAGGTATCCCCATCTTGGGTAAGTCTCTTACTTGAGCCGTAACACTCTCTCTCTCACTACCCCCACCAACCACTCCCCATTCCCACCTACCACCCATACTTCCCCCCCGCCTCCTTCCGATTCCGCTTCCCCTCCGCAAACGCCTCCTCCAACGCTCCCTTCTGCTGTTGCGCTGCATTCAACAACTGCGTCAACTGATGCTTCCCTGGCGCAATACTCCTCACCGGATTCACACTTGCCACTCTCTGTGCCTCCTCACTCCTAGCCAGCAACGTATTCGACTTATACTCTGTATTAACATCGAACGTCGCTATTTCCGAAATATCTGGTATATTGTTCCGACCACGGTGCTGCCGGCCGAGAAGTTGGCGCATTGCTGCATCATCGAGGCCGATGGCTTGCGCGATGGATTCGAGGGAGTTAGGGCTGGATGAAGGCTGTGAGTGCGTTTGGTAGGTGAGGTTTGGATCGTATTCTTCAGAGGATAGTTGTGGGGTGGGTTCCGGTGGTGCTGGGGCGGAAGAAACCAGGAGGGGTTTGTATTCTGTTCCGGGGTTTGCTGAAGGGGTGGGCATGGGTTCCGTTACTGCGCTGAATAAGGAGACTTTGGGTTTCAGTTTCTCTAGTACTGGAGCCGTACTCGCCGGTCTACCTCCAGCTCCTCCCCCAGGCCCGGGGGTTTTCTTCTTTCGAAACGAGCTCATGGGTTGTATTATTCTTCTCGCGACACTCTGTGGCATAAACTGCGTCACTGGCTTCTGTGGCGGCTGGTTGACCTCTGCGTCCTTCTCTCCCTCCCCCAGTCGCGGCCCAGCTACATCACCATCACCACCCCCATTCCATCCCCCTGCCTCTTCAGGCATAACAACCAACCCCATATCCTCCCTCCTTGCTGCCCCACCCCCCAATACCCTCCCCTTCCTCGCAGCACCCAACCCTACAGCCC
>Ga0307514_10006461_pt1 | contig 10217 bp, 9 predicted proteins | sample 16_EM_MG_FD_203088 | JGI IMG/M metagenome (GOLD analysis project Ga0307514, IMG submission 203088) | Populus trichocarpa ectomycorrhiza microbial communities from riparian zone in the Pacific Northwest, United States - 16_EM | ecosystem: Host-associated > Plants > Roots > Unclassified | place... | reverse complement strand
GCTGAGTGTACGTACATGCCAGTACATGCACATACTTGCGTGCAGAGCAGAGAGTTTTGTAATTTTTGACTGTCTCCGCGAACGAACTAGTCAGTTCACGGAGGTGGGGTCTGCACTCCGTGAATGGGCGGTTCGTTCACGGAAGGTGGGCCTCCGTGAACTGACTAGGTACTCCGCGGAGGAACCGCCTCCGCGAATGGACTAGAACACTCATTCACAAATTTTCACTTGCCACGCACCATTCGCCACTGCCAGAGCCACTCTACCATCTCCAGTGAACCTCAGATTTCTTAGGCATATAAAGGCACGGATTCTACCATTAGATAGTTTGGTAGACAATCACTTTTGTACGATAGATAATTCAATCTCTCTCTTTGTACTCAATTGCTCTCAACAATACTGCAGACACAGTGGCTGATATACAGTGGCAGATATATATACAGTGGCAGATACACAGGGGCGGATATAATGCCAGGTACACCCTACCGGATCAAGATACACATTCACAGGGGTGGATACACAGGGGCAGAGACACAGCGGTGGATATACACAGTGTCCCCGACAGGCCGGGCCGGCCCGCAGTTGGGCCTGTGGCTCGCAGGCTGGGCCAGATGAGGCCGTTTGATTTTTGAAACTGCGCAGGCCAGACCGATGATTTGACAGCCTGGGGCATAACTGTGGGTGACTGGGCGGACTATAGGGTTTTTAGTGGGTTGTTTGTTGTTGTATATTCATGCTGTATTCACTCTTACTAGAGTATGACAGAACCTATTAACCCCTCCACCTCCGGGCGAGCCGGCTAGATGGCAGAGACTTCTTAGTGGGTTGCATATGATGACAGTCGGCGAATGGTGACTTACCATTGATAAGCTGTGAAGTTTCTCGTAGTCGCTACTCTGATTAGTCAGTGCAAGCTGACATCTCGCCCGAATGGCACTTGCGGTTCTTAGCATTCCAGCAATGTCAACCGAACCAGAGAGAGTCTTCAGTGGAGCGAAAATCACAATTTCAGACCGCCGATGCCGTCTTGGTGATAATATAATTGAGGCATTAGAGTGCTAGTTGTGGGAACGAGAGGGTCTAATTTCTGGAGCGCATTCTGAGATCAATGAGATGGAGCATATGTTGGAGGCATTGTATCAGGAATCGATGGCCAAGGAAAAGTAGACTCTTGGAAATATATTACTAGATGTACCAATTTGAAGTTCAACGCCTGGACCATAGTTACCTATAGTTACGTGTAGTCAAACTGCAGGCTTTTCGAACCATGGTTTACCTAGGCACCTGCAGTTCCCACCTGCTCAAAGCCTGCAGGCGTGGGCCGCTCCAATGGCCTGGCCTGCGATGCGCGGGCCCGGCCGGGCTTATTCTGAAACTGGCCCGCCTGGCCCACCAGGATTACTGGATATACAGCGGCAGAAACAGTGGTGGATATACAGCAGCAGATACAGCAGTTGATATACAACACAGCAGACACAGTGGCTAATATACAATAGCAGATACAGTGGCAGATCCACAGCAGCAGATCCGCAGCAGCGGATACACAGCGGCGGATACACAGCGGCGGATACACAGCGGCAGATATATAGTGGCAGATGCACAACAGCTGATATAGTAGTGGATATACAATACAGTAGACACAGTGGAAGATATACAGTGGTGGATACACAGCGGCGGATACTCCGCGACAGATACTCAGCGGCAGATACACAGCAGCACCAAATGATGATACACAGTGGTGGATACACAGCAGAAGTCTCGGTGATCTGCCTGATATGGCAACAAGTTTACTATGGTTAAATAGGGCTTAATAAGTTGCCGGATCGAATCCTGGAGGCGGCAAAGCCGCCACCGGTGCTAGTATTGAGTAAGGAGCTAGTCTTGGCTCTCGTGTGAGATGATATGAATGACTGTACAAAGCAGTCACGTACATACAAACAGGACCTTCTTTGTCCCATGCAACGATTTATATACAGAGAATCATCACGGAAAACTGCGATGCTTCGCCACTCCGAGTTGTTGGACCAAATCCGGGCGCGTAGGGAAGCGTATGGCGAGATGTGGGTGCAGCTGCTAATGTGTGATCTCTGGCTGTGGCTTGAGGTCTAAGTCTAAGTAACACGTGCACAAGAAATGGAGTCACTGCGGCTCCGCCGCTCAATCCTAATCCAATGTCAAGTGAACACCGCACTCAAAATCCGTCCAACACGAGTTACTTGCCACTCTGAGTCACTTGCCACTGATACTTATGTAACACTTCCCCCTCTTGCTCCGCTCCATAAACTGAACTGCGGCAGCAAGAACGTTTGAACTAAGAAAACCAATAGATCCACGGACGAAGGACCAATCTGGCCGGCTGGTAAAAGCCGTGATGCAGGAAACTCCCCAGAAACCTGTATCATCCCCGGAAACACAATGATAACAATAGTAGCGCTCAACAGAGAGACAACGGATAGAGCTCAACAACAACAATATGACTGCCACTCTGTTGCAGACACAATAAACTCAATATAGAAGAACTGATAATACTTCCCTCGGACTCCGTGAACCCAGTCAAGCCGGTAACAGCAACACAAAAGATGCTGTGTGAACCCACAGTCGAGCTGGTGATATCGAGACGGACCTTCACATAATCTTATCTCTGTGAACCCACAGGCAGGACGGTGAAACCAACAAATATTTTAGAACAGATCTCGATCTCCTGGTGTGATGCCAGCTGTTGCTAAGGCGCTCGAAGCTTGAGCATGTCAGGCTTGCTTGCCATATCGTGATCCGGATTTTTTTCTGGGCGAAGACTCCAACAGTTGTCTTGCCGGTGTCCTGCTTCGTTGCAGTAGTTGCATATAGGGAGTGGTCGGTCGCGGCCAAACAAGTGCCGTGGTATCTTCCGGTTCGAATACAGAGCTGATCCAGTACTACGATCACCGATCTCTGTAGGTGTTCGGCCAGCTGCACGTCGGCGGTCCTCATCGTATAGTTGGCTGACCAATTGCTCCATGTGTCGTCATCGTCGGCTGTCTGGGGGGTGGATTGGCTAGTTGAAACAATGAAGCTTTCGTAGCCATCATCAAGACATTGAGGACTACTGACTCTAGCTCCAGAACTACGAAGCTGCTGCACATGCATGCGGAATGCATCAAGGTAGAGATCCATCGCATTTGCTTCGTGTTTCCGATAATTAGCCAGCTGTAAGGTGAAAAGCTTTTGCCAAAGATAGAAGCGAGCTGAGAATCCTTTCCATTCGTAGAAGGTCAGCAGCTTCTCCCAAATCTCCACAGGATTTCGAATATCGTGGACACGGCGTTCAACGCGTTCGTCAAGGCAGAGGAATATCACGGATGTAGGTCGTTCGGCATCTTCGCCCCACTTGAGTACTGCTGCGTCATCAAAGGATAACCCGGTGGTGTTGCCACGAGTAAGGCTGCTGCTGAAGCTGCCGCCAGCAGCTGTAGTAGGTGTTGGGCGTAGTTTCTGCTGAGAGACGATTGGCCTGAGGCCTGCGCGGATAAGTAGCATCTCCATTTTCGTCTTCCATGTTGTTGTTGTTGTTTATTCATACTGTATTCACTCTTACTAGAGTATGACAGAGCCTAGTAACCCCTCCGCCTCCGGGCGAGCCGGCTAGATGGTGGAGCTCCCACCCGCTACCCTTCGTCCCCGCTGACAAAAGAAAGATAGAGAGATGTGCAAACGTTGCCTGCGCTCACAAGACAGAAGGAAAGAGAGAAAAAGACAAAGAAAGACCGCCACGCCCCGCACCTGAGTCAGCCTCCGCGCCCGCTCCGTACCGCCATTCATTTCGGCGGGAACTTCCCGAGTTCAGTGGCCACCAGGAAATTCACCACCGCTTGATCGCACTTTTCCATGGAAAACAGCTCACATTCCTGCACGTGTCGGCATCTGCCCGCTTTCCAGCCCATCACCTTCCCCACTGCTCTCCAGATCACTTTGTGCTGGTCTCTGTACTAGCTGCAGTGGCGGAAGAGATGCTCCCGCGCCTGGGCCACTGTCCCTTCGCACCACCAGTATTTGTCGTCTTCTCGGTGACTCAGTCGTTTTAGGTCAGTTCCAGTCTGTCCATGCCTGCACTTTAGTTGGTATAACGTGGCAGCCTGCGACTTCACCCTTGCCATCATGATAGCTCTCTTGGTCCCCGCCTTGTCTTTGACTCTGCAGCTGAAGTGCTTACTACACTTGTCGGCTTCCCACGTTGCCTTGGCTGCTGAGCTTACCGCAGAGATCCGTCTAGCTCTATTCAAGCCCAAGGTGTACAGCCGCTTTATTGCCATGCTTCCGCTGGTGTCTCAAGCTATGTTCGCCTGACGGTCTGCCACTTCGATACTGGGGATATCGGAGTGTCCGGGTGTAAGGTCACGTGCCGCCGTTACACCGAGAACCAAGTGATTCTGCGCTGAGAAGCTGTGGGCGAGGGGAGCCTGTGCCCGTTGATTGATCCACCTCACTAATCGCTGCCCATTGCCCGGCTCCAGGTGTGCTACTTGTCAAATTGCAGCGGGTGAATCGCTAAAAACCGTCACCATTGTCACACCGTGCCGTTGGGATGTTTCTCTCTTCATGACGGTGTCATGGAGCGTCAGTCTCAGGCTTCCCAACGGTCCGGGGCGACTGGCGTCTTTCGGGGCCCCGAATGACGATCCCGTCCGGGGCATGCATTTCGGAGGCCTGGTCCGTCCCGGTACGGAATCGGAATACCTAGGGGCCGATATAGATGACTGTAGTTTTAGGATACGGTTTTAGGATACGAAGCTAGGGTCTATACGAACTCCAAATCCTGGATGCGTCTGAATGCTGCGGCTAGGTGCCTGAAGATGCAAGGGTCCACATACAGATGGAAGCGGAGGAGCTACAGTTGTGAATGGAGGAGGCTTGGTAGTGAGCAGAGGGTCTTGTTTGTTTGTATGTTATCATGTTTGTATTATAGTATCGCCGTGCGCAGTGCGCAGAGCTAGACTGCTGGGCCCTACAGTCTTTTCGTCCGTGGCTCTGCTGCCCTAGTCCTAAACAGTCCTTAGTTTGCTTGCCCCGAAAATTGTCGTCTGGTCCGGGGCTTACATTTTGTTGACACGAGAAGATGGTGGAGAAGAAGATAAATTGTCTGTCGATGCAAAGAGAAGGAAAACTATGGACTTATATATGAAAGATAGAAGGAAAAACCCAATGCCAACTGCCAAAGCCGGAGCCCAATGCCGAGTACCAGTGCCGAGCCCTCCTCCTCGCCATGGGGGCAAGTGAGGCCGATGGGGGCAGGCGAGGACGATGGGGGCAAGCGAGGCTGGTGGGGGCAGGCGAGACCGGTGGGGGCAGGCGAGGCTGATGGGGGCAGGCGAGGCCAATAGGGGCCGTAAGCCTCCGGCCTTATGCCGGAGCCCGCCAGCACCAAACACTAGGGAAGCCACCGGGCCAAATCCCTAGTCAACACTCGCCCTTTGGCCCAAGGCTTTCCAGACGAAACAAAACCAAAGAAACAAACGAAAGTCTGAGATCCTCCTCCAAGTTCCAAATCCCATTAGATCCAAATCCAAAAAAACAAAATCCAAGCATACAGTGTAGATCCAACCGGAATCCAAATAAACAGTGCAAATCCATTGTAACGGCACGGCTGCACGTGACGTGTCCAGGGCCGGGTAACGCCCATTTTATATAGTCGGCTCGCCACTAGCCTTAGATCTCTAGCGATAATCTTACCTACACATCTACGCCTACAATCACTCGAGTCCACGTGTGCAACCGTGATCCTACAATTACTATCCCGGCCCTTACGCAGCCGGACGCTGGCGTACACGCCCTTACACTATTATCGCTCTTCAGTAAACGGATATGTTTCGCTCACGGGATTTGCGAGTTTACCCCTATTTCGACAAGGAAGAATACGAAGTCAACAATCCAGAAATCCACACGATTCTAGAGACCTGCCGATTACACGAGCGATTAGTCTTATGAAGTTCAATCTTCAATCAAGTCCTTGATGGCAGCAGAGATGATTCCGATGATCCAATGGCCACAGAGACGCGTAACAGCCAACATCGACAATTCCTACGAGTACCGAGAAACGAGTCTAAAATCCCTTAAGGAGATATATTGCATGCAATCAACAGAGAAGATTACCTACTGATGGCTGTAATCGATCACCAATTGGCGGAGCAGATGCAATTGCGATCATGTGACCCCTTAACGCGTCGACTCACCAGCAAAGAGCCCTGCACACAGTTGGAGACAATATTCGAGTCAACACAGCTACGTCACACAATGAAACACACTGACGAAGCACTCTGACAAGACGATCTACGAAGCGCAGTTATGGGAAGCCAAATGAAGCCCACATAGGAATGAGAAGCAGCCTACCGGGAATGAGCAGCCTACCCAGAATGAGCAGCCTACTGGGAATGAGCAGCCTACCAGGAATGAGCGCCTACAAAACTGATGAAACAAAGCCTACTTGAGGAGACGAAAAAGAAACCCCCTCAACGTGGAGAATGAAGCCCACATAGAGAGCAGAACAATTGCACAATCGAAGTACACCAATGGAGGAGATGCTTTGCAAGAACGAACGAAATGCGCCTTGAAGATGAACTTAACAATCGAATCACACCTAAGGCAGAGGGTCATTTAACGAGAGAAGCGCACTTACAGTCGACACCATGACGCCTCCTATGATCGACTGAGATGATTGGGAATGAGAAAAAATAAGAGATGAACTGCGTGCACGCAGTTCAAAACCCATCATCTAGAAATCTATGGCCTACGGAACAGTAACAATGCTAAGCATGCCAGGGTTCAGAGAGCCGAGGTCAGTGTTCAGAAACCCGTGAACAGGTGAGGGATACCAAGAACTAAGCTACCATTGTGAGGGGAGAACCCGAAGATATACTCATCGTGAAAGCGTTTATTGTTGTTGCCAATCCTAGAGGTTGGCACGGTATTATGAACACCCAACTCGGTCAACCCGAAGAGAGAGGTGTTAGCAGCATGATGCCTTCGGCCACAAATTGGTGATCTGCTTGCTAGTGAAGAGGTTGCCATGGCTTTCGCTGTATGAGTAGAGGATTTCATTAGATTAATGGGAGCTACGGTTGAGCGGACTCATGAGAAAGGTGAATACCCTCGTATGCTGGATGAGTGAGCAGGAGCAGCAGCAGTAGTTCCGGCAGAAGAGCGTTCACATGGGAATCTTGAATGAATGCTACTGGCTCGCCGAGACCCGAAGGGCGAGACTGGACGGCGGGGCTTGGCTCCCCTGGAGCGAACCGCTAATGACAAGACCTACTGGATTTTCCTCCTGACCGCCTCCATCCTTTTCGTTTCCTTTGGCTAACCCGGATAGAACAGATCCGGTGTCGTACGAGCGAGTGCGAGTTTGAAGTTTGGGGTGAATTCTCACACACTATTGAGAGCAGTCAAGCGAACTTAGGAGCACCGGAGACTTCTCAAGATCAATGTTCAGAGACTCATGAAATGATTACCATAGATAGATGACCAGAGATGAATCACGGGAGAGAGACAATCAGTCGTTTTTGTTATATGACGATATCTAGGTTATGCGAAGTTATACCTTTTTGAGATCACTGACTACTGAATTCATATTACGAAAGTTTCAATTGAGCACACACATGCGGATACAGGATGTACCGGTGGCATGCCTTCACCGAGTACGATCTAGAGCACGATTTAGAGATACTCAAGGAAGCAGACGCATGCCAGAGTTACATAGCCGACTATGATGAAGAATCCATTTTGGGAATACAAAGCTACGAAATTAGAATGCCGAATGCGATGCCGACTCAGCCTCGGCAATCCCGACATTGCAGATGCTACTGCAAAAATCAACTTCTGAATTAACACTGAATCAAGTCTTGCAAATCAATACGGCACCTGACAAAGCCTAACGAGATTTGTTGTCGTCGGCAGGGCACCAACATTCCAAAGAAGGGGATGACCGTCCCGGATTCAAGAACCCCTACCGCAAACTATCAACATACTGGAAGTGCTGGATCGAAGCACCGTGAAGTGCATTCACCAATAGAGACGGCTAGCAGCGATAAGTGCACCCAGACAAGTCAAGGTCAGCAAACCTCGAGATGAATCGAGAAGCCCCCCTGAAGTAGACTTCGAGCGTACCAGAAGACGCCACAAGCGCACCCCGTGATTGGTGACAATCAGTGCACGTAGCATACGATGGATGTCAAGTGTTCCTACATATACAGCGTCCGAACGAGATGCCGAATGACTCTAACACGGCTTCTGTAGCAGTTCCGAATGAGATACCGAACGACTGCGATATGGCTACCGGATTGGTCCCAAACAGGATTGAATATGACCACTGAATGTACTGAATAGCCTACCGAATGGCATCACGAGAGACAGTCCAGGTAAGTACCAAGTGATGATCATCAAGATCTCACAGCGACGGATATCACTGCTGAAGGACTTCACATGTAGATCGAGAGGATTACCGGGAGCCCTACAGTAGAAAGCCATTGCCCAAGACGTTTACCGAATGGCGTACCGAAGGATCAAGAAACTATCGCCGAACGGCATACTGAACTAAATGCCAATCCTCCTTACCAGAGGCCTATAAAATGACTACCGAGAAGCAAACTGATATTCTACCGAAGCTGCCTAGGGAGATGGCCACAGAGAAGTCAACCGAGAACGCACCAAAGCAATCATCCGAATGACTTTTTCCAAGAAGCGGTCCACTGAGACCCTACTGAACGTCGAATCAAGAGATGGCGAGATCTACAAATGCAATGTACAAAGCGGCTTTCCCAGAGCAGAAGCGATCTTGTTACATGGTGAGTATGACCTACCGAGATGATAACGTGTTAGATATGGATCAATGGTATGCCACCCACGCCGGATGCAATTGGCGTCCATTGTGCCACCCCTGAGTGGTCACCACGAGGGCTATATGCCAATCACAGTCACATTGCCTTAAGAGGAACCGCACAGCATTGTCCGAAGTCAAGACGGGATTCATGTGATGATCGACTATTTCACCGACTTTACAATGCCCAATTCCGATGATGGTGTATGCCTAGAATCAACATTACGAAGCGAAAGCTGTATCGAATTACATGTCGAATCATGAGGATAATATGATTTCAATCCCGAATCATGAGTACACTGCTACCGATCCACGATGGCCATCGACAATCGATATGATGACGAAGACCTCGACGGAGCAACGAGTTTTCAAAAGGGGGAGATAACCACTTGTATACAATCAAATCCTACCAACAACTCAAAAGCCCACCGGGAGGCCATCTACCAAGACACGGACCGTGAAGTCGACTACTCAAATCCTACCAACAAGTAGACAAGCCCACTGGGAGGCAATTTACCGAGACACGCACCGAGAAGTCGACCTAGAAGTCCATCGAGAAGTCGACCAAGATTCTCCTCAAACCGCCTGTTGAGACCGCAACCATGGAGTCGACCGAATGGTCACTGCGGTGGACAACGAACAAAGATTACTGGATCAAGTTGAACTTACGAGTCAATGCCAAGTACCGATGACTGGCTACAAGATATACTCTTCAGAGCATGCGGAAGCACTGCACTGCGCTCAGACAGCGCTAGCGCGCTTGAACTTGGTAAGTATAACCATTTTAGAGAAGCTTACGTGTTAGATGTCTACAAATGAGACTACACACAATTAGTGTATATGATCGATGATCACGGATGGCTACGACCGATGCCAGCAGCGGAAGATCCGATCCATGCCTAGTCATGAGCGGAAGCTCTACCACCCTGATGAATCCCGACAATGACCTACGCTGAGATATACGAGCTACGGGTATGGATTGTCACGGCGCAGATAGGTACAAGAATACTTAGAGGGAATGGAGGGAGATTTCTGGTGGTGTCAAAGGAATTGTGTTACGGAAGGTCGGAGACGTGGGAAGACGCGGAGGAAGCGGTAAGAGGGTGGCGGTATAATTTACTAAGATAAAGAAGTGGTCTGAGGTGTTGCGACGTCGGGTGAGGTGGCGTGGTTGTTACGATAAGGAATGATGGAGTGGTGTGTAAGATCATGGGATGAGATTCGGACGGTACATCGGAGCATGAAGAATGGTTCGAGGGTGGCGGACGGATTGTATATAAAGAGAGTGTTGTTGGCGTTGGAGGATTTCCTTTTCTTCTCTCTTTACTCGTTCTCTTGTATAGCAAAGCAAGTTACGACTTTGAAACAGCTC
>Ga0307514_10006460_pt1 | contig 10218 bp, 7 predicted proteins | sample 16_EM_MG_FD_203088 | JGI IMG/M metagenome (GOLD analysis project Ga0307514, IMG submission 203088) | Populus trichocarpa ectomycorrhiza microbial communities from riparian zone in the Pacific Northwest, United States - 16_EM | ecosystem: Host-associated > Plants > Roots > Unclassified | place... | reverse complement strand
AGGTGCTCGTACCTGGTAGGTACTTTACTTGATGAGTGAGACTGAGGGGTTTTCTGTACGTAAACAAACACGGAAATTTGGGATGAATGCAATTTTGGAGATGCAGGATGGTAGTCTGCCCACAACTCTCACACACACGCGCACACACACACACACCACTCGCTTCTCTTCTTTACCGTACACCACAGTTTGGGGATTAATCCTAGCAACGACTTTACTCCTATTGGTGTGACTCTCCCGTGGACCCTGGTAGCGTAGGGATACCTACTTACTGGTAGGTAGGGTAGGCACTGGTAGTGGTGTCAAATGTTGCGCCAATGTCTGAAAGTAGGTCTGGTTGGGTTTGTCCTGTACAGAGTGCCGTATTTATGTGCCCGGGCTGGTGAAGGCTTCAATACAGTAGATACCTACTCTGTACTGTATGTACCAAAGTGTAAGTATACTGTATATATCTATTCAATTGGGGATGCGGATTTCGCCTCAAGCTCCTTTCTCCCCTTCTGCCGCATCCGACGGGCCCTCACGATGTCCTCCCCTACCCCCACGTTACTCGCAGATGACAGATACAGGTACAGATACAGATACAGATACAGATGCGGATGCCGATGCGGATGCGGATGCGGATCCAAATTGTCGGCCCCAGTCCCGTTTCCCGTTTCCAGAAGCAACCGAGCAGGTAGGTAGAGAGGGAGGTATCACCGTATATACAATCGCAATCGCAATCGCAATTGCAATCGCAAGGGCAGGAGGAGGTACTGGTAAGTAGGTATCCCAAAACAGAACCGCATCAGCAAGTGAAATATGTAGAGAGAGTACTTACTTGTCGTACAATCGTAAAGCGTACCAGTTGAATAGAGCAGAGTGCCCTCGTACCACGCGCGTGTGAGCCGTCAAAGTATTCCTGTCGTCACACACACGGACCTGATTGGCTCACTAAAAATTGCAAAAACCCAAATTGAGTGAGACAAGCAATAAAAAGTGGTAACAAGAACCCACCCCCGTGGGGTCCTGGTACTGCACTGCACAGCCGCAAATACCTACTCCGTAAACAAACAAGCTTATCGCCCCCCCCCTGAGCTCGGAGACTACATGTACGTACCTAGTTAGAAGAGAGAGAGAGAGAGAACTAAATATAAAAAAGTCGGGCATATGACCTCTGTAAGTGCACAACTGATGGCAAGTGCAAGCAGACAAACAAGACAAGCAGATGACCAAGTACATATGCCTCTGCTAGCCGCTGCAATGTGAAGATCCCGTGGGAAGTAAAAAAGATCGATCAGTGATCAGAGACCGATTACGGGCACAGGGCGTACTTACTTACTGTATATGGCCATCGGCCTTTCTTTGTTGTGGAGGCTGTAGCCGCAGCTAGAGCGAAACTAAATATAAAACCATTAAAATAAACACGAGAATATGTTGTAAGGGCCGTTGTTAGCTGGCGTGATGGTGGACATTGATGCATTGGTTGTTTACAGGATCTGGCTGGTGGAGCTGGGGGATGATTTGACTACAAGTGAGAAGGCGTTCTCAGGTGCAATACCCTCTTTTTAAATACATCGTGAGCCTTGTCGAGCCCCCAATCATCATATAAATAAAGAAGCTTACTTTGTGTTAGATCCACGTGACTATTAAAGTTCTGTCACATGACGCATGATTACACGGTACTGTGGATGTTTTCTATACATATTTTATTGTAATCTATACTTGCTGCGGTATCAGGGTAAACGCTCGGATGATATCGTCCATAGAGGATATCCCCACATGCAGTTTTTTCCACTATCATCAAGAGCCCTGTGATGCTGTTGATATCTTCTCCCAATCAAATGTGTAAATGCCTTGGCTTGTGGTGCATGACAGCAAGTACAGTAGGTAGGTATGTTGATATTCTGCTGACGTGTGTCTTGCACAGTAGCCATGAGCGGTGCAAGACCCAGGTACCCCAGATATAGGCACCACTACCACTCGGCTGTTGACTGTGAAACATCCATATGTACTAGGTTCTATGAGGCTTCAGGCTAATGCACTACTGCTGCTGCCGAGCCTCTAGCCCATGCTGCATGAGGCACGTTGCCCATCTACAATTGAACTAGTCTGGCAGACTACAATTGATCCACTGTGGTACATAGCTTCTGCACACGGGAGCAGATATAGTACTATATAGTACAGTTCATACGAGAGCTGTGTCTTTGGCAGGGAGGGGCTTGGGATGGGTGCTACTTGTGCATACTGCACAAAGGATCGAGACTAATGCACAAAACTTGTGCTTACTTAGTGCTTGTGCGAGGTGATTTCATGAGGTCCTTCGCTGGCGCCGAGACTTTGTCTAAGGTGGCCTGCTAGTATCTGTTCCGGTGTTCAGGGTAATCGGTTGAGGATACATAATTAATCAATTTGAGTCTGCACATACATGTCAGTGCCCTGTGCCTCGTCCCAGTTCGATTGACGAATCCAAGTCTACTCCTAGCAGGAATCGACCCCCTTTCTTTCTTTCCCTTGGCTGTAATCTGCCACTAGAAGAAGTGGAAACTTGGTTCAGGGTAACTTATTGCAGTTGTAGGTATGCATATGTAGGTAGCTATCCTTTAGAAAATCGACCACTCAAATTAAGTACCTTCTCACTCCATGTACAGCCATACGAGTACGATCCGCAAACTCGTCGGAAACCCCAAACTCTACCCAGCACCCCTACCAACCCAGGTTATGGTGTAACCAAAGCCATGGCCAGAGATGAAGATGCAGGGGTATTAATGAAGGGGGGTATTTAGTGGGTCGATGGCAAGGAACTTGAGCCGGCGCTACAGCTACCACTTCGAGTACCTGGCGGTTGGGGCTTCAAGCAGCGAGTGCGTATGTGGGGAAAACTGCTCCCGGGATCATTAGTCGCTGCGGCAACACGAAATTCAGACTAGCTGTGGTTTTAGACCAGGTGCAGTGATTACATGGCACATCAGAGCATTAGGCACGCTGGATCTTGTAATGTACTTTCATTTAAAGTCCTAGTTATACACAAGTTGGTCACGTTGATATATATGACAGGAAGTCAGGAATACAATACGGTAGGGAATAGCTATTATAAAAACAACTTGCAGTGCCATCTGCTACTAGTAGCTACAAGCTCGCAGAGCTGGGCTTTGTGAATATAGTAGTCTCTGTCTGCATTGGAACTAGAACCATACTCTACTCCCAAGCAATCCACTTCCTGATATACACTATATTCAAACCTTATTTAATGCTATTACAATACCTGGTAATAATGTCTACTATGATAGTATATTCTTTAAGGCTGTATAGGTACACCTTGAAATGCCAGTACCGCCTGAAAATGTACCGAATTTCCCGTCTGTTTTCCTTTTTTTTTTTTTAAGTCTGTACACCTATAGAGCCTTAGGTATAGATGTGCGAGATTATCGCCAATTTTAACACTTTACACTGTTTTATCGATTTGGGAGATATATCAAACTTGAGACAAGATGACCGAGTTAGTTATGGCACCAGGTTAAAGAATCCATCTTTAGCACCCCATCCTGGTAGGGAAGGGTTCAAGTCTCACTCTTGTCACTAAATTTTGTGCTTTTTACTAAACCACACAATCTCTGGAATTGGGCTTTTGTTGGCCTTTGCTATTCAATGCTACTGAAGCTTAGGGTTCCCCGGCGGTGGTACGATAGGTGCAAGTCTCACTCTTGTCACTAAATTTTGTGCTTTTTACTAAACCACACAATCTCTGGAATTGGGCATTTTTTGGCCTTTGCTATTCAATACTACCGAAGCTTAGGGTTCCCCGGCGGTGGTACGATAGGTGCAAGTCTCGCCATGGTTGGCCAGTCCCCGACCAGCTTCTGAACCAGTTACCCTGAACTCCATATGTGCACGTATACAGCACCACACCCATGAAACCTTTTCGGGAGCAGCTGACCCCTGTAGATTCACCTACAATCCACCTCCCTCAGCCATGCTAAAGTATTCCTTCACTGGATTTTCTGCTGGTATACCGCGCACCATCCAAACCAATTTATTTATAATAGCCCCTCTTGTCGCCCATCATTCGAGTGAACAGTAGTTGAGGGACAACTGCAGCACGCTGTAGCTGCTTTCCTTGGTATAATATTGTAATCCCAGCCACATGGAGCAGTTTCAAGACTGCGGGCTGCAGGTTATGTGTTCAATGCAACCATACTAGTACCGGCAGCATACCTACATTAGTGTCTGCATACCAATAGCATTTACCCTCAAGGCTATATGCTTATGCACTTGTTCAGCAACAGGGCCCGGTGGTCTAATGGTAAGAAGCCTGCTAGATAAGCCTATATGTCCAGTGTGTCTGGCACTAGGGGATGAAGTGGGTGATCTGGGTTCGAGTCCCAGCTGGGCTGTTATGTTTTTTTTTACTTTTTAAAAATCATTACTCGTATCTGCAACCAGGAATGTACATATCTATATCAACAGATATTTGATTCATTGCCGACCTGACCTGACCTCACCTTTCACAATCTTTTGGCTATTTAGGTTCAAGTCCTACAATCATACAACCAGTTCATACACTTGAACGCACTGCACTCTGCCGACCTCCAAGCGTGCCAGTTTCATGAATACCCGCACGTGAGAGGAATATCACTTGGTGCACGGAGCTAATTATAAGCGCGTTTATTTAGCATCCCGTGTTTCTTTTACAGTGGCCAGTCCCATACCGAATAACTCTTGGATATGTCTTTACTTCCCTCACAGTTCGGTCCCTCGGGGCCTCGTGGTCTTACAACTTCCCACAACTCTCCCTGACGTTATCCATCCATATCTAGGCACTCGCAAACTCCCTCCCTCAAGTATTCATCCATTAGACCTTTTGCTGGTATGCTATGCACCATCTTGGTTTATTTACAACAGCTTTTGGGTTGGTAGTGGTCCGATAGGGCCAGTATTACCCTCAACTATGCTTGACGCTGGCATCTAGCCTTTTCAGACCCCTCACAATAAAAATTTTGCCTTATGTGTTCGAGTCTGTAGGTATGTTGGATATAAATACAGTACCGGTATGATATCAAGCAATAAAAGCAAAAAGGATAATTCCGCACCGGGGAGTCGAACCCCGGTCTCCGAGGAGCTTGCCAATGAAAGCTCGGTATGCTAGCCGTTACACCAGTGCGGATTGAATAATTCTCAGGTTGACAACTAAGTATGCTGCCCTCTCCGGTGCATTGATATCATCCTGAGTTTTTGGCTCCTCAGAGCCAAATTCGTTCAGGGTAACAAGAAATTATATGGCAACTTTCAGCCAGCTAATCGACTGGGGTATGAACAACTTGACACATCAACCCATCCTACACATATGGTTTAACATTACAGAAATCCAGCAAGGGCTCACCCAAAATCCCCATTTTCATACAACAATAGGTAGGTACTCACTCGCTTAGACTCACTATCAGACTTTGGTTACTTTGCGAAACACTTTGGCGCTGTCCGAGTCCACACCCCTTTTCGCAAACCTGAACCTCGCTAGCGCAATGGCATAACACAACACAACCCGGTCACTCAAAAAACGCCTCCTACATACTGTACATCCGACTGGCGTAATGAATACAAATGTATATTCCCCGTCTGAGATTGGTATTATTCCATTCCATTGGACTGAAGGCTAAAAGTGACTTGCTCTGTAGTGATGATATCTTGCGTGGTGTATGTACTGTATATGCCTTTCAGCATTACTGATATCGTCAGAATCAGGGTATTGGTCAGTAGTTTGTAGGGAAGTGTTGAGCCGCCGGGTGGCTCTGGAACTGTCCTCATTAGCCTGAAGATCACTGTTGGAACAGCATCTTATAGCGCGCGTGCGTAGTCTTTCTTTAACTCTAACCAGACTACCTACTCTAACCCCCTCACTGGGGTAAAGGGATTTATTGTTACCTGGAAGTATTGGTTTTTTTGGTTTTTTTGAGTCTATACGTTTGTCCCCCGAATGGACCACCCCGTTCCCGGCCCTTTGAAGGTTTGGGTTCACGCACGGGGAAGTAGTTGCCAAGTTCCCCCTTATGTTACATAAGTGAACACAATATTTTGTGTGTGTTGGTTATAAAATTCAAAACCAAATAATGAGTAGATATCTAGAATATCCTCCTGCGCGCACTAACTTCGTACTGTAGAGTAGGTACATATGTACACAACTTCGTTGGCCACTGCCCAGTCACTTATTTAACATGACTGTACTCCGTACAAAGAATCATTGGAATGTTTAGCCAGTTCGTCAAGGTCACGGGGGGTCAATCCAATCCCTTGTCAAATTTGATCGTGGGATAGATAATACAACTATGTGTAGCACCCATCTGATAAATATTACCAATTGTTGGAAAGCTGATCTCCCCCACTCGAGCATGATCCGAATTCTGTATGTACCTGGTCACGGCTACCGTCCGTGAAACATGTGGTCCACATACTGGTACACAAACGATATGAAGTGGAAGGGTCTGCCTGAGACAGATTAGCAGTACCATACTGGGAACTCATCACTAGAATACCACCATCTTGTTCTACCCATCTTAGAAAGTGGGATAGGTAGGTAGGCCATTGATATGTATGTAACCATGTCAACTCCATCTCGTTTTGTACAACATCCATATCCTGTGAATCCCGAACACCCCATGGAGGGGATAAATGGCTGCCGAAGCCGAAGACCCACTTTGGTACACCGAACTTGCGATGGATAATCGGACTAGAGGACCGGTTTTAGGCGTATATATTTATCAATCAAAGTTCAAAGCACTACAATGTCTGGGTAAGAGTTACATAGTTACTAATACATAGATCTTTAATCTTCCATCTCATATTCAACTATTAAATTCAAACATACGTATACAGGCTTCAAGGTAGGTACTATAGTAGTTCATCGTTACGACTCCCCAAACTCTTGCCCGGCCGGGGCCCGCTCTCCGCGCTGGTACTCATAGTTTGGGATTAAAGCGCCTATCATATAATGCTCTCGCAGAAGGTCCCTGTTGCTGATTTGATTACCAAGTCTTCCTCTATCCTCCTCATTCAATGCCCTTCTATGGCTTTGTTATCCTATACTTACTCATTCCACTCTTACCACTTTCACATAGCTCAAACTACCCTGCCACTCGCCCGACGCTCGCGTGCCACATATCCTGACTCAGGTCTTGCCCAAGTCAGCAATTAATTATCTTGCTCTTGATAGGTCTCACTCTCATTTCTCCCGAACTTACCCTGTCTCGACACTCCTGTATTTGAGAGTCATAACCTGCGAGTCTCTCCTGACCTCACTATCAATTTATAACACCTCCTGTCTCATCTATCATGCCACGCACTATATATCTCTCAAGTTCTCACAGTTGCTATGCTTGGAAAGATATTCAGCTGAAGTGGATGAGGTCAATAGGTACCTCAAATGGAGTAGAATATGGAAAGCAGATAGCAATTCATACTTATTGGCAGGGTCTGGTTCCTTACTCTTTCATAAATCCTCTCGATCTTGAAATAGACGTGTAGAAAACAGGCTGATACCCACACGACTCCAGCAGTCGATCGGGCCTCCATAACAGATATGGAAACATGTATTAGCTATAGGCTCTGCGTAGGTTTCCAATTCACTACCCTTATGCTCTCGTTTCGTCTTTTATGTCGGTCGGATGTACTAGGAGAATTTGTACATAACGTTCTGGTATTGAAAACCACAACCCCCGTCCCTCGTGGCAATGAAAACGTTTGTCCAACAAAGTGAGCTCTCGCGTTTACTGGAGTATACACATGAGCCAGTAGGAACACTGAAACCAAAGATTCATTCAAGTCGGCTAAATACACATTTCATAACACACTATATATATGGTATCTCACACCCATGGAGCTGTTGGTACCTACCGTTCCAGGCCAGCCTTTACCCAGTACGGCCTCCTTCCGTTCTCGGACCTCTTCCTCGATGTTCCTCCAGGAGTTCGCAGAGTGCCGCCGTGCTTCGTTCCTGGGCTCGGATCAATTCTTTAAAACCAGTCATCAAACTGTCTATAGCTAGTTCAATCTCTGATGCAAATTTTCCTTTCTCTTTCTTGTGCGCCTCAAACACAGACCCCGAGTCTGATTGGCCATCCTGGCCAGGATTTCGAGAAAAATATGCCTGCCATCGCTGGATTGGAGCAGTCTCGAGGGCTCCACTAATCTCCTGGCCAGTGAGGAATATTCCCCACCATCCAGTGAACACAATGTAAGAAATTAGAACATTCAGAGATTCATTTTTCGACCACGGTACCTCCAGGTGGCGTTGCCATAAACATCCTAAGTATATCCCAAGCCCGGCAAGGAAAGCCCCCAGTGAGATTACCAGTAACCTATATGGGGTTTTGATCATGACAGCGGCCGTGGGTGACGCTCTCCTCTTGTGATCACGAATACTCGTCCTGTGCCATTCGATGAATTCCTTCACCACTTTATCACGTTGTATCCGCTCACTTGCAGGCTCCGTGGATCCCCGCTTGCGTTGTTCCAACATCATCCTGTGGAACATATGGTCGATGGCACGCAGCTCGCGATAACCTTCGGCGGTTAGTTGGCTCAGCCAGGCTATTATGGCTTCTGGCGTCAATAACCCCGTAATATGCTGCTGGAGACGACATGCGTAGAAAACGGAGAGTGCGCCTGCGACAAGACTGACGACGAAGAAAGCCTTTGCTGTCCAGTGAACAGAGGCTAAGTTAGGAAGCGAGAGTCCTGTTATTCCCAGTTGGCAGATCATTGCAGCCTATGTAGATGCCTTAGCTCCAAAGTACTCCCATGTACAACTTGCAATTGGTTTACAGCGACTACTTACCGAAAGAGCAACCGCAGACCAATCAGCTGCCAACGCTTGCTTCACCTCCCTTGTTGCCTCAACCCCCTTCTTGTTGGTTAGCGCCAGCATCACCGTGTCTATGTGGCCAAGGACAGTATCAATGTCCAGATCAGATGTAAAGATGTCGAGATAGGAGATGAGTCCATATGTTCCCCACTGGGTTGGAGAGTTTGGACCAAGTAGCCACGACAGTAAAATCTCGAGGACGGGATTTACTGTACACCAAGCCTCTATGAACTCAAAAAATGTCGTCCTCCGTGAACTTGAGCTGATGAAACGATAACGAGGCGGATCCGTGTCAACGGTTGAATGAGTCGCATCCACGTGATCGCGAGAATGAGCCGCACCCACGTGATCGTGGGGACGAATCGCATTTACGTTATCGGGAGAATGAGTCGCAGCAACGTGATCGGGAGAATGAGTCGCATCCATGTGACCGGTAGAATGAGCCGCATCCATGTGAATGTTACCGTATATCGATGCGACAATGGAGAGTCGATCTAACACTATATATGGGGGCACTTATATAATTATAAAGCTGCGACGACTGGATGGCAGTCATGGTTGTTGTGTGTACCCAACCCTCGAGCCTGGCAAAGCCTCACATGTTGTGCGTTGTAAGATGCTTTTCTTTTTATGTAGATCATAGTCGTGGCCAGGTCACACAAAAGCCGGCTAGCCTACCGTAGTGTGCCGACACCGCTCCCCCTCGCTAGGTAGCAGCAACAGTACGGGATGTGAGGAGAGCAGAGTTTAACGTTACATGGGCACGTTGCTAGTACAGTTACAACTTGTTATACCGGAACGCCTTTAACCGGAAAACTTGCTATTACGGACGGGCTGCGGCGATTTTGGAACAACAGGGCAAAATTTTATTGGTTATGATATACTGGACAAATTGTAAACCGGACCGGACGAGGAATCTCAACAGTAAAAAAATATATACATAGAAAATTAATTAGCAGAACCGGACGGGGTATCTGAAGTCGAAGTCGTAGGCCAGAAGTCATTCAGTGATGCTTGAGCCTTATGCTTCTGCTGATAATATTTAAGTCCTTCCTGTGCTTGACTAATAGTATCAACTAAGCCCTGAATAGAAAGATGAGAAGAAGTATGTGGAAAAGCAAGAGTAGAAATAGACATGCTTTGAAAAAAGCGGTTGAAATCATCTAACTGAGTAAGAGCTTCAGCTAAGGTCGGAATTGGAGGCCCGGGAGCTGAAATAGGAGAATCAGAAGGTAAATTGGTAGTGTCTGAGTCATCAGCTATGCTATAGGTGAAGTAGGCTTCTGAAGATTGTCCTCGATAATAACTGAAAGTGAAACTATTGCAGGATCTTTATTATGGACAACAAAATCTTCATCAAACTCTAACCACACGGTATGTACAAT
>Ga0307514_10006459_pt1 | contig 10219 bp, 9 predicted proteins | sample 16_EM_MG_FD_203088 | JGI IMG/M metagenome (GOLD analysis project Ga0307514, IMG submission 203088) | Populus trichocarpa ectomycorrhiza microbial communities from riparian zone in the Pacific Northwest, United States - 16_EM | ecosystem: Host-associated > Plants > Roots > Unclassified | place... | reverse complement strand
CTGTTGGGCGGGGCAAGGGAAGAGAAGGGTGGATGGGAGGAGTAGGGTGTTCCTGGGTAAAGGTGGGGGTTGATTAAAAGTTGGCATGACATCTTTACAGTTTTTTTTTTTCTTTTAGCGTTTGATCGCTAGTCGTGGGAGGATTGTGTGGGTATTCGGAGTAGTGGGGTTCGTTTGTAGGAGGAAGGAATTACCAAACTTAGCAAAAATTGAATGAGATGATCAGGCAAACAGATAGGTTTTGGTACATGTCAGCATAGCAACGCCAACAAATGGGGAAAAATACTCCTCTCGGTAATTCATGTCGAATTTTAGATTACGGTAAGCTCCCTTCAGAGGCTTTGAGTATGTGCCACCTCTTGCAATACTTTCCATATATTTTTCTGACTTAATGTAGTGTATAGTGATTTCTTATGTGTTGGGGAAAAGCTGATAGTATGGGAGAAGTATGGATACCACGTGCACTCACACAAATTTTCTTTTAAAAGGTAGTTACGTATAGTAAGCACATGACAACCAGTCATTGAAGATTGCAAAGCCCCACGTCATGATACGAATCACTGGTACCCTAAGAGATTTCGACCCTAAAGTCATCTGTACTTGAATTTCTTGAATTTGGTATAAAGTAAGAGATGTAATGGGAAGCAAGCTATAACTTCAAGTTTCGCTACTTTTTTTACCAAAAGAAAATTGTTCTAGTCAAGGGGAGGGTGAAAGTGGATTCAGGGTAATAGTGAATGTTACTAGACTATTAATCCAACTGTAATCTGGTTACTGGTCAAGCGCTATAGGGGAAGTAATTCAATCTTGGACTGTGACCCAACAGTATGGTGTATTGTCAATTGCTTGCATAGCTGGTTTTTGGCACTTGTGATTTATGCACTTCAGCATGCGTAATCCAGGCTGGAGGAAATCTACTTGCCAACCAAATTATAGGTCTATGGAGAAGGTCTAGGTATGTATGTACATATTACCATGCACCATATGCATGGCCATAGGACCTTATCCACTCTACGTGAATGCAATAGGCTCGGCTGTCGGTCATACGAGGTATTTTATAGTTTGATGTTGTAGATTCTGGCGTACGAGTATTGTACTTAATTAGCACGCATTCACTAGCAGAATATACCTACCTGACACACTTGCCCAATGCCACTCACCGTGAGCAGTTCCAGCGAGAATGGCAATGGAACTAGATTTTTTTAACTGTAGAGTCACGGAGGTACAACTTGAGGTGTACCCGGATAGAGCTACACTCTTCCCGCGGTCTTACACAAGGTAATGGTCCCACAGTGTGCGCCGTGTTACATGCATGGTACTAGTTCTGGATAAACAATGAACCACTATCTATCTACTTACCTTTCCAGACTAGAGGCTTCAATCTTGGTAATTGCTTTTACCAGTCCGCAGTTCAATAAACTATATTATGGGCTTCGTAGCTTTAACTCACTATACTAGACCAACCGCTGAGAACATGCAGGTACATTGAGGGAGTCCGCACCCCGGAGATTCCTAGTCCGCCTAGAACATATATATCTTGAACAATATACTGAGTAAATAAAAAGCCTGGAAAGAGTGAACAGAACACACAAGATGAATAAACAATTCGGTGGCCTAAACGATAGGTATAACTATATCCACCTGTGTAAAGATATTGCGAAAATGAACCCCAAAGGAATCAAACATATCCCATATTCCACCGCATTTTTTGGCAACAAATATTAGGTGATTAAGAAATAGTGGTATACTGTCAGGGCAGTGAGTGAAGGAAAGGGGAAACATCCAACTCCAGTCTCGTGGTATTGGTAGGGTGTTTTCTCTATACTAAAATGAACTCATCCTTGTGTGGGTCTGGGAAGGTTGAGAGTAGGTACGGTGGAGATAAGGGTCGCGGTCGACGGTAGAATAGTTCGGGCAGGTGGTGACATTATTGAGGTGGGTACCCCTAGGGTCGTGGTAGGTAGTGGTAGGCTCACTCCCGAAGTTGGTGCAACCAGATATTTGGTAGTAGTAGTAGCACTCACGCTTGCACCTACACTCCATTTAGAATCCGCAGATACCGGTACATCAACCGGTACCACACTCTCAAGGTCTAGCATTCCTTTCAGTGCTCTAGAACGCAAGCTTCGGGTGTCTCTGGGCTCGGCCAACGAAACACGGCTGTTGTGGACTCCACTCTCCCGCTTGAAATGTATTGCTGTGGCTTTGCTCTGGATATATCGTTCATGGAGTTGACGAGCGCCCTGTGCAAAAAGCTCAAGTGTTAATCCAGCTTGCGCTATAGATATATGAATTCCGCGCCGTTTCAGCCTTATAGGGAGTCTTACAATCTCGGAATTGGCTTTTGCCATTTTAGTGTCAACAGAAACTGTATCCAGGCTATTTGCAACCAATGGAGCACCGAAAACATTGGAGTTCGTCGTGAGAGTTGCGCAAAGAATGAAAGGAAACACGGTGGTAAAAAACTTCATTGTGGTAAGGTTTGGTTGGTCGTACAGTGGGTGCTTTCGGGGTCAGAAGATATGAATGTGGTGTGGATTGGAAGCTGAATGCTGTGGGAGGGAAGAGAGTGGGTACAGGTTGCCCAATTTATATCCACTCCCTCCAGGCAATATTACCACTATACTACTGCTATCTAGATATCGCCCGAGCGGACTACCAACACTCGAATCGAACGAGTTACATATGATGTTACTTGTTGTAGATCCTCAGATACACCGGGATAATTGGCGATTGAGTATATTCAAGTGATTCACTAGTACAAGTGTACAATCACCGAGGTTTTGAGGCCAAGACGCGCAGCATATCCCGAATCAGGTGTAATCCGTCTCCTGAAAATGTTGCAACACCGCCAATTGAGACAATAAGTTATGGATCGCAAGGTATCCAAGTGAGAGGAAGCCTACACTGGACGGGCTGCAGTTGCAGCTTTAGGTCATAGCATCGTTGCGCTGAGTGCCGGATGAGGAAACTCTGCATCCAAGTTTACTGTACCAAGGCTTGAGAGCGGTAATCACCATGACCATGCTATCGACATACCCACTGGCTGCTTTCGAAGACCTCGTGCCGCATACATAGGCTCTAATGTTTTGTGGTCATATCAGCACTTTAAAGCTGGGAGCACAGTCATCTCTCCTGCCTGGCTGAGAAGTGACCATGTTTAATGTCGATGCGAAGGCAAAGCCAGAGCGAGCTACTCACATTATGTAGTTTAAATTGTTAGACCACAATTCAACTTCACGATGTCACAACCACCCAGCTTATTATAACCTAGCATCTCCAACGATATTGCGGCCATCTCCAACATTGCAATCAAATATAAAAAAATAGTCTTGGAGACAAGCCGCGCCTGAGAAGTACAATACCGGAACATACAATACCCTAGTGAAAGTATTTGCAACCTCAGACATGCATGCCCATTGCTCAATATATGCAATAAGGAACCTTCATGTACCTCGACACTAGTACCTATATTTCTCAAAAGTTCCATCTTGGGGGTTGATGTATTGATGATGGCAGGTCTAGACTAAGACACCAAAAGTAAAAGATTAAGATACTTTCACTGGCGTACTGTAACTACTTACAACTGGTACCTACCACTGTGTGTGCCTAACGATAGCTAGCTATAGACAGGATATCAATCCATAAACCCCTGTTAGTAGGTATGTGCCACAGTGATCGCAATAGGGTTCCAAACTGTTTATGCTGTTGCTCATGATATAATTAATATAAACATTTGGGGATGTGGGATGTCCGGACAACTGACATTACGTGTTATCAAACCAAGCTCAGCACACAAGTCATCATAGCCTTCAACCATGAGCTGAGTGAGGACAGAGGCTTTTACTACTATGAGCGAGACTGCCAGCTACACGGGAACTCCGCTTGGGTCTCGGTCGAAGCCACCAAGCCTTGAGAACACTGCAACTACTATTTGCTTGGGAGACAATTAGAGTTGTTGGTACAATTGGGTTCTAAACTTAAGACAGGTGATGCACAAATCGTGCATATCTAGGCACATTAGAAACAGAAACTAGTTACTCAGATGATAGCCCAAACGGGAGGATCTGTCCAAATACGCCTTCCCGTACGCGTGCAGGCATGCGCCCGGCCGTGTATGTTGATCCAGGTGGAAGTTTCATCTTGCAGGCCAGGGATCTTGCGATCGTTTGTACATGTACAACTTGCTTTTTGCAATCCAACACTTCGTTCACACAGTTGCGCAACCTAAGTATGCATGCACAAGCAGGCATTATCTCTGCCACCATGAGATCTCGAGATATGAGGAACTAGCCAAGTTCCGGCGCTACAAGTAACGTGTTTTACAGGTACCTAGGAGGTTTGGCAACATATTACAAGTATCAAAGTTGGTGGCGAAATTCTCTGAATCCGCTGTGACGCCTGAATATAAAATGCATGATATTGTGCGTAATATTGACAGGGGAGACATAATTATACCCTTCGATATGTGTATATACAGTGGTATCGCGTTATAAGAAACGGGAGCTCCAGTCCCGTCGAAATTTATATGGAGGTTACTTAAGTCTTCGCTTAGTAATACATCGAGTTTCGTATAACGAAGTTGTAGTCAGTCAAGTGAAGATATATAGTCCGGTAATTGCCCCAAGCAATGATATTGAGGAAGTTGAAGAGGAGATTAATGACTGTATCCGTATTGCTTTTTTTTTTTTTTTTTGGGAGTCATTAATCGCATTCAGCCTATCTAGACTATGGCGATAGACTGCGGCACACCGTTGCCGGCTGCCTTCTCACCTCCGGGCCAGTCTCTGCCCCTCACTGATTATTAAATACAAATTGGTTCCTACAAAAGAAAGCGCGCCACATCTTCACACCATTCCGCATCCTCCAGTATTTGTTCCCTCGTCCTTCCCTTCCCATCCCCTACCCATGGGCACACATACAAGTGAGCTGCGTTCTGTGGTGTCCAGCCATCGCACACGCAGCTTGCGTTGTCCGTTTTACCTATCGTTTTCAGCCATTGCGCCTGCGGACCTTTGTCCGTCACCATGTATGTCAGTCCCCGAAGTGCCCATCTGGACCAGCTCAGGTGCGCCGGTGTTTTCCCGTGCAGGCGGAAGGCTTGTCGGATGCCAGCCGGTGTGATGATATCAGGCTTGTTCATCCATACCCCCTCATTGACCGCCTCCTTGGCCATCCTGTCCGCCTTCTCGTTCCCCTCGATTCCATCATGTCCTTTAACCCACATCAGGGTCCGCTGTCTCTCGCTCATCTGCACAACTAGTCGTTCCTCTATCCAGGAGCGCGGGTGTCGTTGCGCTAGATTCTGTATCCTTTGTATCACCCCTTTGCTGTCTAGGGCTACCACATCGTTTTGTTCCCACGCCAGTGATACTCCCAGCTCTTCCGCGTCCGCCACAGATGCCATCGTCCCCAGATACTGTCCCTTCGTCCTTGTCGCCGCTGCTGCTCTATTATTCATGCGGCTTCCGTCCGACCATTCTTGTACCCTGCTCACGTCTAGCTCTTCAACGTGTACTGTTCCCTTTCCCTTTGTTCCTCCCATCCATCTTAACTCCGCGTCCTCCTCAATCCACTCCCTTAATATTGGCTCTGCCACTTCCCTCAGTTCTGGTAGGTGCCTGCCGTATACCGACGCCGCCCACCTTATTCGCTTGCACATCATCAGCCTGTCTAGCTCGCTGATGCCTGTCAATGCTTCCACCTTTTCCCCGTCGCTCCCTCTGTATGCTCCGACGACCCATCTTTGGCACTCTCTTGCCAGTCGCCGTTGTATCTCGCTTGACTCCGGGTAAAGTTCGCATCCGTACGTCAGGATTGGTAGGATTTGTTGCACCACTATTTTCCAATACTACGATGCACCACCCCGCCGAGTGGCTACACCGCTCTCCCGCATGACTATTGTATCCGTATTGCCCATCCTGGTTTTCCTCGAGCTAGCCTTCCTGAGTTTATTGATTCGGTGGATGAAGTGGTGGAGAGCAGGAGGAGCAATGTATTTTAGATACTTATGAGCCGGCACCTGTCTATGATTCTGATGCTGATGGAGACGACATCCAGGATATAGCTGTTATTTCTTATCAGGCTGCACTGGAAGTCCTTGAATTCCTTCGTTTCTTTCGTCTTCAAAATCCCCGTCAATTTACAGCAAGGTGAGCAGATAGAGGGTCATTTGCATTGAGAAAAGCAGGATGTTGGGGATCTACGAGGTATGGCTCGCCGGACACAGCATCAGACAGTCATTACGGGAATTCCCCCCCCTCCACCCTGGGACATTTCTTAATTTTTGTGTAAATATCTCGTTACAAGAAACCTCGCGTTATAAGAAACTCTATGGTGGTCCCGAGCAGTTTCTTACAACGCGACATCACTGTACAGAGGATTGTATCTGAAAAAAATCTCGAGCTTGTTAAGCTCACTACGTAATCTTTTCGTTCGGATATCAAAGGGAAGCTCTTTCTCCCACTGGTATTCGCGAGGACTATATCAGAATATCCCTTCGTTGTGTTAGGTAGTTCTGGATAGTTGGGGTAGTCCCGTGACAAGTGAACCTCTGAGTGGTAGTAAGTGTGTGTAACCACTGACACTTGAATCGTATTTGGCAGAGTTACCCTGAACTAGCTTTTATCACCCAAATTTCGCATAGACTCTTAAGTAAGAAAGTGGGGAGGGGGCTTGAAAACTATTGAAGACAATTCCCTTTTAAGCTCACAATAGCTTAAACAGTCTAAATATTTTTCAGGAAATTTGTTAGGATACATAGTTTCCCCCCATTATCATTCCCTTGCTTCCGCCCAAGACTAGGTATAGTCCCGGGGGCTTTCGTACTAAATTGCGTGTTCATTAGTGCCCAGGCACTTGCAAAATCCCTGCAGAAATTAACTATGGAAAGCCAATCATGAGCTTGATCATATGTCATGAGTGGACAACCTTGGCCATATAAATTGTGCCGCGACCACATCAAACCCCAATCCAGCTGGTTTGCATCACTCTCATGCTGCTAGTTTTCTATCAGAGCATAGCTCCTGATATAGTAAATCAATATCCAGCGTCTCAGGTCAATTGATTTCCTTCCAAGTATTGTTGAGTGTTTGTCAGTCTTGCTCTAAGATTGCAAGCCGGTTTAGCACGAATGTTCACTCCTGGTATTGCTAATATCTTGTTAGTATATTCGAGCCTGGGCAAGAAGCTCAGTGACATTGCTAATATGACGGAAAACGTACGGCCCAAGTTTAGCAGAAGCGCTTTTGATACAGGTCAAGTGGGAAGAAGATCGCCATAGTCTAGATAGGCTGAATGCAATTAATGATTCCTTAAAAAAGTGGAAGCTCGGGTCATTATTGGAGACGCTCAGCGGCACAAGTCCCGTCTGTATATGATGTTGCCTATCATTTGATGGTATGTGATTTACCTCTTACCATATGCGGAGATTAACTCACTAGCGCGCTTTCATGATAGCAAGACAAAATCACTTCGATCAGGAATAGCATCAACACTATTGCTCTGGTCCGGCTGAAAAAGTTGGAGTGCCTTAGTACAAAAACTATACACGGCCCCAAGTTGTTTAAACCAAAAATAACGATATTATGCCTGATTGAGAGAAAGTCGCCGACAAAGGTTCACTTAAATGTTGTTGATGCTATTCCTGATCAAAGTGATTTTGTCCTGCCATCATTAGTCTCATCTCTTGGGCCGACAGGCGTTACGTCAGCAGTCATGTCGCTTCTGTACATGGAAAAAGACTACACCAGGTACCTGTGCCAACGAGACTACAGGTACCTAAGCCTAGCCGCTTCTTATCACCAAGCTTGCACATCGACAACGATCTACAAACCCCTCAAAATCTCAACAGCGGGCCCAAGGAAATTGATTATCCTCGTGCCTAGAGCAAAGGATGCCCAAAACCCAAAATCACAGGTAGCAAATCAATGAGTAGCCAAGGTGAGGAACATGGTTTCATACACGCACTACATTCGAAAAAAGTGATGCATATTCCTTTATTACCTTGTACAGCACACTAAGTTCTTTTTAATTTCAGGCCCCAGTGGTTTCGGTATTAGCAGTGGCTCTAGCTCATCCGGCCCGCCCAAAAGCGTCGAGATCTAGTATCAAACAGAGGGACGCGAGGCAGTGAATTGGAAGTTTCACTGGGAAGGTCATCTCTAGCCTGCGATGGGAAATCAAGAGGGAAAGCGAGCTTGTAGAGCCGGTAGATACACTGCTGCTCTTCGTCGTCGACGCCAATACAAGGAAGGAGGAAACGTGGTCGACCTACGAATAGGCCTGGGCATGAGCCATCTCGAGACAAGACGGGGCCTGGTCTCGAGACGTCTCGTGGGGTGGGACAGTGGACTTTTGTCAAGCTAGAGAGAAGGCACAGTGCAACAGAGAAAGGGCAGAATGCAGCGGAGAAAAGGCACTCTGCCTTTAATATTATACGGGTTGTCACACCGTTTCAGCAGATATCACACTGTCCCACACACAGATATGCACGGGGCAACCAATGAAAAAGTCTCGAGACGTCTCGTCTCGTGCCCAGGCCTACCTATGCAAGAACCTGGCCAAAGAAAAGTTTTCGACTTCGGTGAACTTGTTTTCAAATATGCGATGGGAGGGGATAACCCTATCATCATTAAGCTACCAGGTACAGTACTTTTATTGCTTCCCTTTGTACAACATGAATATACTTTGAATTCCCCGAGTATCTGATGATCCTTTATCCAATGGTACAAAACAACCATAAACCCTCTTTCTGCTAGTTTGTCGGTTAACTACTCGATCTCACTTACCTCATTTCTATTTATTTCGTTTTTAACAATGTACATTTGTTTGTTTTTTCATTCTAATTTAGAGGTTCTGACATATAGCCACCCCCCCGCCGCGGAAGCCCATTCCAGTTGAACAAGTGGAGAAAGAGTTGAAGCGGATAATTGAGTTGCGTCTACCAGTTACAACACTCATACTGTAGATGAAGCCCGTATCGAGGCTTACCAAAAGAAAAATTTTGGCAGCTTTTACAAAGATCCTTTGCCCCATGGCCTTAAGGAGGACGATATCAATCAGGCAATGCTTGGGAAGCTATTCAACATGGAATCAATGACCTGACATTACTCGAAATAATAAATAAGGACTCCGGAATAACGTATGGTCACCATACTATGGCATTGATTGGCAGATCAGGTTCGGGAAAGACTGCCACCGTCGTGGATGCTGCAAAGTAACACTTTGTTATGTATATTTTATGCTCTGCCCCAGCAGATTCTCAGCTGGCCGGATTTAAGGACGAGAGTTTTCTGAAGCTTGTGGATGACTTTGAAAATTTTCCTCACATCTTACAGAGCCCAAGACATTCGATGAGATAAGAGAGAACGACAAGAAGCTAAAAACCCTTTTTTCAAATCGCATTAATGTTGAATTCCTAGCCCGATTACTTTTCCTCCACATACTCTTTGGAAAGTATAAACGCCTCACCTCAGAGCAATATTTTCGTGAACACATAAATAGAGCGGCCGAAGCCATTGGTAAACTAGTCAACAAGCTCAAGGAGTCCGATTCCGAGTCGATATATAAGATGCTCGACCAGGTGCAGCGCTATCACGCAAACGCGCAACACTAGTAGTGCTCGGAACCTCATTATCGCTGTCCAATGCGGATCAATTACAGACGGCGATTTCCAAGGATGGTACCATGTTGTGGATTATAAACTTCCCATTAGTTAGCAACGACCAGATATCCGGGTTGTTAAAGAGGAAATTTAACATGGTGCATTGTGATATTGATGATTCTAAGCGACAAAAGCTCTGTGGGCGGGTTCGATTTGCAGCTAGCATTATCATCCACCTCAGCAAGTCTGTCAGCAAACAAGGCCATTCCAAATTCAAGAAAGACATGCTGGATCACGCGGTTAAAAAACAATGGAAATGGCAAAGGCTGATCTGGCTGGGAGCAAACACAAAATACTGGATAAGGGCCTGGTTGTCACAAACCTGCTTTGCCGTATGGTTCTGGGGTATAGGCTTCTGTTGGTGTACAGTATACTATCGGTGACTAGGCAAACCTGACACCCAGTGATCACGTTTTGTCCTAGCGGTTATACTCTCCAACAGCTTTGAGAATCTGCATGTCAAAGATTGTACCGATGCAACTAAGGGGTGACAATCAAAGCGCAAATGCTCTTACCAGGAACCCCGAATACCATGCAAAAACGAAGTATATACAT
>Ga0307514_10006457_pt1 | contig 10220 bp, 8 predicted proteins | sample 16_EM_MG_FD_203088 | JGI IMG/M metagenome (GOLD analysis project Ga0307514, IMG submission 203088) | Populus trichocarpa ectomycorrhiza microbial communities from riparian zone in the Pacific Northwest, United States - 16_EM | ecosystem: Host-associated > Plants > Roots > Unclassified | place... | reverse complement strand
GAACAGATCGACGATTGGTCGCTTCCCCCACCTGAGAGCTCAACCAGCGTTAGATCGGTATTCAGCGCCCATATCTCCACTCATGGTATGTTCTCAATTCCAAAGGTGCTTATAGATGTTGGAAGTTTCCATTGGGTATGAAGCTCATCTTTCACCCCAGTCATCTGTGCACATGGTCTGCTGAAGCCCGCCGAATAGTCATTTTAAAATATGAGAGACTGACGCACTCCATGTGTTAGTCGCATGGGATATCCTTACTTTAGTGAAACTCTGGTATTTGATAGGTTATATGCAGGTATGATGCATATGGCAGCCCAGGTGCGGCACACTACTGCCTTTTAAAAACTCGTAAATGTCCTTGCTCAAGGGTGCGAATGGTTTCTGAACGAAAGAGGTAATCATCACCGTGACCTCAATCTCTGCTTCATACCGGCCCATAAGCATTGATTATCTTGGGCATGTACGTGAGTTGCTTTGATCCTTGGTGCAGATGTGAAGCGTGGATCGCACTGTCAATCCGCTATCAGTGTCTCCAAATTCACAGAGAGAGCGCACCACACACACTCGCCAACCTCGCTTCTTGTGTATTCTCCTCCATTCAAAAGTGTACATCCTGTGACATGAACCTGCAGCCTGGACCCTGAATGACACGAACGCTTTCCCGAGCCGACGACGTGTCCATCCGTCGTCACGGCAAATTCGATTTCCTAACCCCTAACTTGTCAAGTAAAGCTCTTCATCGCCAGTGACTTGGTCAAATGCCATCTTCACCCCTTCTCGGATGCTCCTGCTCCTCTCATTTCTAGCCGCAGATGCTCTTCGACAAGAGCAGGGAAAAAGTAAGAAATGGGCGATCAGTGATGCAAGGAAGTTGGAGGAGCTCGAAAGCCTCAAGGAATAGCCCTAGTCACCTGTAAGGCATATGCAGTGTGGGGGAAACAACTTTATGTCTGTCGGTATATCGAGAGGCCTTCTCTCCAGCAACGGACGTTTTGCAATTGCGTTCTCACATGTCGATGAGAGGAACGTTAATATGTGAATACTAGTCGAATTCGAAGGTGGGAGTTAAGAGATGAAAATTTGATAGAAGAAGCAAAAAGCGCCCACAAGAATTACGTATGTTCGTACAAATTTTGTTGTGTCTGGTGCGGGGTGACTCGTTAGAGAAACACGGTTGGTTGTTGCTGTTTTGGGAAGTCGATGCGAATAGCTCCAGTCTAGTGTCACGAGAGCGTCCAAGGAATGTCTGCACTGCAGTCTGCTGCGTGAAAAAGTGAATACTCTATCGGTAGGTACGAAACCGTGCAGGATGTTCGGAGGAGGCCGGGTGCAGGAACAGTTCGTTGAGAGTACTCGAGTAACTGGACGTATACAAAGACTACCTTGATGGGATCTCAAACTTGGGTTGTCTTTAGGGTTGGCCTATTGATCCGCAAGCCCGAGGCTGGTCCCCGACCCTTGAATTCGAATTTCCACCGTGGATGACAGATCTGTTCTGCTTCATTCGATCTCTGGCCTTGACTTTGCATACAGTTGCGTGGAATTTGTTTTAATTTCTGACCTTTGGGCCCGATCCATGTGCAGATCATTGGCATGTCAATATTATACCATGGATATATATCCTTCCCGTAATGAATTCCTCGTGTGGCTGATGTTCCCCCGCTCCCAAAAACAAAATTTCCGTGGTTCAGTCTGCCGGCCCGCTGTGCTTTCTCTGGTGAAACAAAAGCTTAATACAACTTCATAGAAACACTGAGACAATCATATGTACGTTTAGTACTGTATTGCATGCATACAACTACTGCACAGGACATGAAGCCAGCTGCAACCCTGGTGCGAGGGTAAATGTGAACAGTACTGGAGTGCTTACTCAAGCAAATGAAATGGAAAACAGATCGATATCATGTATTAGTCGTATGCCAAGCCCCTCACACTGCACCGAGGAAATTTACCTACTTCTGTACCGTATCTACATGTACGTACATGTACCTACAATGTATGTAGTGGAGTCCATGTATGCAGCAACATGGAACCTACATACTATATTTATAGAAGACCTATCAACCCTAGTCTGGTATCAACTCTGTTTGATACCAGGCTCAGCTAGCCCCCAGGCCAATAAATGTACGTGAAAAACTCTGCTAATTTGTCACCTCTATAGATCTATTAATCCGGTGCATTACACATATTAGTCTGGTTTACACATCAAAATCCAGGCAGCCTGACCATGGCAGACTGTGATCTGTCAATTGCAATTCCATGACTTTTTTTTTTTTTTGAAGTCTATACGTCTGTGGAGCCATAGGCTATGAGAGGAATTCCATGACTTGCTATGTCTCATGGCTGCATAATATGTAGGCGTGTGTGTGGCGGCTACTTCAGGATACACGTATGCCTAAAGTACGCCACCTCATAGCCTAAGGCTCCCTTCGTGGGAAAGGGGTATAGACTAAAAAAAAAAAAATACAGGTATGCCTCCGCCTCATAGCCTTAGGTTCCATGGGCGTATAGACTCAAAAAAAAATGTAGAAAAATAAAAATACAGGTATGCACACAGTTAGAGTACTCTACGTAGTCCAAGGCGAGCGGCCCGCTATGTAATATATATCTGTATCTACTGCCAGCCATACATACGGAGGGTGTTGTGCCAACCATCCTTGGCCCTAGGGTTGGGGTGCGAGGGCATGAGACCAGTACTATATATGTGTGTTGTCATAGAAAAAGTGCACGCAGGTATACTTGTATAACCTATGCACTGCCATATAATTGTGACTGCATAGGCGAACTGCATATACACCCAAGTAATATGCATCCAATGAATTGGTCATCCTCAGATTTATTTTAGGCATACAATTGTCCAATTATCACGCCGAACCAGTCATGGTCGGTCCTATTGAAGGTCTTTGACGCGCGATATCACACACTTACAAATGACATTTTTAGCTGATCTCAATTGCAATAAGATCGAACGCTCCCGATTTTCATACAATTCGCAGTGACCACCCCCACGAACACCATTACGTGTTAGTGATACTGCAATCAGATCCAGTTATGCTATTGTAATTGATATAATATATCATATTACTGGATATCGCGGTGAATTATTGCACATTGCAGCACAGGATCCCTCGGCCTGTATTGGCCAGGACTAGGTACCTCGACATCCCATTGGTAGTTGCTCTTCTGCAATGCGCTGCAAGTGCAATAATTCATCATTGTGGTTCGAGGTTATATTACAATATTGTACCCCAGCGGGCATAGATCATTATCTCCAATTTATCGAGGTAAGTAATTCACTAGCTTGTCTTACTATATCGATGCCTATCGATTTGATAGCCACGGCTCTGGCATGAATCAGATTAAAGCACACGTGCAACAGAATCAGCCTCCATCATCAACGTCATCGACTTCATCAAGTGCTGCATATGCCATTATCAACAGCAACGGCAGTGATATCCAGTATATGTATGACTTGCTGGCCCGGTATCTTGCTACCACGATTCACTGTGCCAGATATGAGTATCATCAGAAGACTCCTACAAGTTCTGCAGGTCTCAATTTAAGATCCATCCATATATATCATCACCGACCAGACCTTGTTGCGGATAATACTGAAACTGAGGTAAATCTTTCATTAATTATATTAGGCAATTTATTTTTTTGTTGCGCAGGGGACTGTATTACTCAAGTGTATGCAGTGATGTATGATGATATGCATGTGGGTATAGGTGAGTAACCAGTCGATTGCGAAGTGACATTTTCAGGAAATTAGTTTACATTATATACCTACATAATAGCAATCACTGAAATCTCGGAAAAGAAGATAGGGGAAATACAAGCACCTAGTGTTGGCATGGCCTGTCCATAACCATGTTTGTACATATCTATATCACTTGTGTATGTGCACCTATCTAAGTCGTACATTCTTTTATTTCTAACCACTTAGCTCCTGTATGCAGGTACTATTCCATTCCCAGTATCACCAATCCCCTACATGCTCAAGCAATCCCGACACCCACTTCACATACTGATATGTCAACATGTGGTAGAAATTCCTACACCTCGTCTCAACTCAAAACACTTTTTACCCCAACTGAAGCCCCAAGCCAACGAAGAAGGTGCTTCTATTTCTCCAGGACCGCCAATCTATCTAGGTCTGCTTGCCTTAGCACCTCCAAATTGCATAACCTCCATCACCATGGGTGGGTAGTGGCTCAAGCAGCTCCATGACTTGTGCTGCGAAGCTGACTTAAGATATATGCATCGATTCCTCCGTGTTACCCTTGGTGACCGATGCAGCAGTGTACCACAAGTATAAGATTTATGCCACAGCGAGATCTTTTTATCCATATCCTCTATGAACGCGTAACTCGTCTATCAGCAGTCCCAATATTTGAATATAGCATCCTCCCATCGACTGTGCACACTAGCCAGTCTTAAACCTGGGGAATACAGTAAAATCTCCCATATTACACACTTCTGGGCAGGGAAGAAGTTTGGTAGCCCATCTGATAAAAGATAATACCATGGATAGAGTACTTAAAAGTCGGTTCATGAACCTGCATAATCCCTGCGAGGAATAGGGCCCATGATTCTGCTTTCTGGTGAATTCAATCCGCAGGGTACATGAGCAAGGCTCTTGGTCCCATGTATAAGGCAGGTATCATGTAGTATCGATTATGTGCTCAACTGCAAACTCTGTCATCCACTAATACCATATGGTAAATGATTATGATCAAGTCACTTTTCTACCCGCGCGCCCAAATAACTTGTATTGGGCTACAAGAGCATTTGAAACTGAAGCCAACAAATAGCATCAGCGGAGGCTGGTTTGAGAGAATTAAGAGGCACGAGATAAAAAAGGAAACCCCTGCTATAGGTACCTCCTAAGAAAATATCTTCTCCACCACTCTAGGAGCACAATGTCCCTTGGAAAATCTAAAAAAAATCAAGTCATCAGGCCAATAGAGATGTGTGCTATTGGTGGAGAGATGAGTACTATGTACCATGCACTTCAGACATGCGGCATCTCATAGGACACACCGGCAGTGATCACATTGGATGATATCGCTGGAAATTAAACCCGATATGCACAACATACATACTCATTACCGGATGAAGTCACACTCGGCCGTAGGTACTATTTTATCGGCCATATGTAGCTTAGTAAATAGGCCCCACATATGTACTTACTGTACTAAGCGTTGGATAGATTAGTCAGCATATTAGAGATGAGGGTTGTAACACTATTTGTTGGAGTGTGTAACAGGGCAAAAAGTTGTTGATCAAAGACTACTCTCGGTCGTCGTCACATAGGGCAACGGCACCATCGTTTGTTGGAGTATTTTTTTCGATATATTTTATTCTTCATGTATTCAATTTATTTTGTATGCATTTACCCTGGTAGCACATACATATTAAAAATTACAAGTCTACGCACTACGACATTTACCCCTCCTTCCGTATTACCTACTTTTTTGCCATTGAAGTTGGCGAATAAGATAAGCATATCCAATAAGCTACCTAGCCTCGATCCTTAGTAACCTATGTATAGTTACATTTCATATCTCATGCCAGCACACAAAGGTGGCGAGTAGTCGAGATATTTCCCTCAAATAAGGACGGCGCTGCATGGGGGCATATCTGGGGATTAAACAAGCTTCATCCTTCTTCGAGTTCCTGGACTCTCTCGTTTTTGGACGGGGTTTTCCTCGCTCGTACTGGGCTCCTTGCCAGATTGATCTGCATGCTGTGTTGTCCCTTCGACGGATTCCTTGCCCCGCCAGTTCCTGTCATCAAACAGGTAGTAAGTATAGAAGCATTCGTGGCAAGAGACAAAAGCCAACAAGCCGAAACCTACTCACGTGAAGAAAAGTGAGAATAGCCAATCCTCGTACGAGGCTACAAATTCTCGTACTACCTGTCACAGTCCCATACAACATATACAGCACAACGACGTAGTGATAGGGTTGCAATCGAGTAAAAATGCCCTCTCCAGATACACGGCCACCTATGTGCATGCATGCAAATTGCAAACACATACAGTCGCCCCTCAGCCCACTCGTGTGAGGTAGCTTATCAGGGGAGGCGAAAATGCGCCATGCTCAATAGAAGCAGAGCGGAGAAGTTGCTGCTCTTTATTTGACATATTTTCTGAACCCTTTATTATCCGTGCCCTTAATGAAGTGCTGTTTAATTTATGTCAGTAAATGCGTATGCTTATTCTCTCTCCGGCTTTTTTACAACTTTCGTAGGAGAGTCCAAGAATCACTACGAGACCCTGTTCGGCGGGATGGTTGATGACAAGGTTATATATATATAATATGCATATATGAACAATCTTGTCGCCTCAGATGTCAATAGCAATATCGCATGTACACTACTAGAGATGTAGCGATGGATACAGTACTATAGTAAACATCTGGAAAACTGATATACGATAGAGCCAAAACCATCCATATGGCATTTCGTAATCCAAATATCCTCCCATAATCCCCTCCTCCAGGCCAATGCCAATCTCTCTCAAACAAGCCGAAATCCCGGAAGTGAAAACCGTATATGCCCCGAGCCGAACCATGAACTTTCTGAACAGATAACCCCATCGAATCCCATTGTTTTATGTATCGCCAAATTTAAGCCAGGAAGCCGAGTGCGAAACCATGAGAGCACCGAATTAGAAATGTATACCCAAACCAAAAAAAAACAACCAAAACCCCGAGAAGTATGAACAATTTTCTCTTAAAAAAAACCGCAGTTTACGCCCCAAGTCCATAAGAGAGTCGTGAGTGTCATCAAAATATCATAATTCGTTTACTCAGCGCTGGATGGATTGACTTCGGAGCACCCTACCAGCAGGAACTGGAGGCAATTTGATCGCCCCTCGAGGCTCCATACCGGAAAATGCACCGAGATCACTTTCTGCACTTGCGCTACTCTCACTTCTGCCCCTCCCCCATCTCAATTTACCCATTCTGCGCCAAATCTCGGGTTCACGCCTTTTACTCAAAAGTACATTGACCTCTTCGAAGCACAACTTGCGATCCATCAGTAGAGCATCCTCTTCGGGGGTCCAGTCGTCCCCGTCATCTTCCTCCGTTGGCTGGAAGTAAGGGGCCATTTGGGGGTAGGAGCTGTACTGGGAACCATGAAAACTGGGTGTTTGTGGAGGCGGCGGCGAGCAGGGTGTGCCTGGTATGGCCATAGGAGATCCCATCTGTTGTTGGGGAGAAGAGGAGGCAGGTGATGGGAGTGAAAAGCCCGCCGAAAAGCTCGAACGATGTTGATGATATGTTCTGTCGTAAGCATAATGCTGGTTATGCTGAGGGCTTGTTGCAGGTGATACTGGTGCGGGGTATCGAGGAACTGATGGAGTGGCTGGTGCGCTTACGGTGTGGGAAGAGACACTGGCGGCCATTTCTGACGCAAAGCTCGAGCTGGTAGTTGTTACAACAGGGGGGCGCCTGTGGCCCTGATAGTACTTCAAAGTGCCCGATACCAATCGCCTCCATCGAAATTGACAAGCATGGGAGGTTCGCCCTGGAACTATGCCAAAATCAGCAAGAATATTTACATAAGAAATATAGGCACTAACAATGTGTTGCAATTTCCTTCCAGCCAAGTCGCTGTTCTTCTTTGAGCTCTTTGAGCAAGATGTCATCCTCTGGATCCCATGACATTGGAGTTCGTGGGGTTTTGGGCCTGATTTTGAGCATCAGCATTCAGAGTCTATGGGTGTTAAGTGGATATCGAACATACTTCTTGCGCCCAAGTACGTCGTACTCATCACCTTTATTGGCTCCAGCTTCCTTCGTATTGCTGCCCGGCGGGTTGGCTGTCGTCCGCGGCGAGCTACATAGTACGTAAGTATCCATGCCACAACGTGTGGATTACTGAGCCACAAACCTCCTGATTTTCCTCTTACATCCATCTTCCTCTTTAATTTCAGTATAATCTCTTGTGGAGTAACCGGGATCAGTATAATCCACAGACCCTGCTCCATACCCCGATAAGGGCGTAGAAGCCATGCTGGACGTTCGTGGTGTAGTTGATGAAGTGCCTGCTGGAGAGCCAGTCCAATAGCAGCTCTGGTAGTATATAGGAGAAGATGAGGAGCTCGAGCTCTCCGACTGGGTATCTACAGCAGACGAAAGGATTGATGATATCGAATTGAGGCTGGGCTTTGAGTCTGATCTTGTAGTTCTTCGGCAGTCAGGGGTTGTGGGAAAGTAACTGTCTACAGCACTATGCGGTTGTGAATAGTAATAATGGTGGGGATTGTGTGTAGTATGGTCATTGCCTGTTGAGTGATACTGTTGGGGGGTTGTGATTCCGGGCAGAGGTGAGCCGCTGAAGTGAGTGAGGCTGCCAGTCAACAATGGAGATGGTAGTGGTAGGATTCGAGAGTTGGAGATAGGGAAACTGGAAGCGGGCGGAGACATTGTAGCAGAAGGGAGATGGGCCTTGAGGTTGAGGGCTTTGGAGCTGGTAAGTTTCCTTTACTCGATTTCTGAGTTCAATATCATGAGTGAATGTTTCAGTGGTAGGAGTGAACCTGATATAAGAGCAGAATAACTGGGATTGAAGGGAGGAGGAGCCCAAGACACTAACTTCTTTTTTGTAATATGCCCTGCAGTGAACAGCTGTATCCTAGTCCGTTTCAACTTGTATGATCTCACTCAAGCATTACCATGTGCAGAGAAACGAGCAGCAGGTTGAAATCCTTAATGAGTGCGTTTGGGGGGGTGCCTCGTTGGGTGAGGGTGGTCAGGCGGATTTGAGTGAGTGAATTCGAACGCTTCTGCAGATAGACAGAAGAAAAGTTTGAAGGATGTCGTACTTATGAGGAGAAGGGCAGAGATTTGGTGAGGGCACAGAGGATGCAATTAGGACACTAAAAGGCCGGAGCAAAAGGAAAGCGTCTGCGCAGCTGCGTCAAGGAGGTGACAATATATGAAGAAGGTTGAGATGAATTGCAAGCAGGTTCAAGTGCGAGAATAAAGTGATGGAGGCCCGAGGTGTCGGGCGATTGGCTGGCATTGGAGATGGACGATCAGCGAGCTGTAGAAGCATAAACAGCCCAAAGCAGAAGCTGTCGTATCAGTGGGGAGAGTGCTAGTGGGGGAGGGGGTCACTATCGGCGGTAATGACAGCGGAAGGAGCGAGGGCGCGGAGGGGCGACTTCGATGCCGGAGGCAATCGTATAAAGCAAACAAGCAGCCGTGAGTTGCAAGAGTAACCCCTCTGCTGCTGCATTATCACTGCTTCTGCGACAATTTTCGCGCAACTGGACTAATTCCGCTAGCCATGCTCGACCTCCTCTTTCTCATGCACTCCCACGACCGCAGCCATTCCCACTGGTACAACGGAGCCACCAAGCCGCCGGTGATAGGCCGCTGATTGGGATTGGAGGCGAGAGGCCACATGTTGCATGAACCTGCACAACGCAACGCAGGGAGAACGAAGCTGATCGAGTATCGTGACAGCTTAAGGTTCCCTTGAAGCCCGCGCACTGTGGTACATTCTTCTTGCATGGCTACCATCCGTTGATTTCAAGAAAAGGCTCATAAAGTTGCCAATTCAGTTTCCTTGAAAGTGAGGCTCCTTTTGAGCCAATGATGCGAGCGACATTTGTGGTATCCCTGCTTCCCGCAATATCATGGATGCATGGAGCTATGCAGTTGTTGTACGCTATTGCATCGGAATGAGCATAAACACCGAACCAGATCCGCAACGTCAATTGCGCGTCGTGTCAACCCTCTAGGGCTTTATCCGTCCCGCCGGATCTTATCCTCTTTGCGAATCAGAAAGCCCTACATATCATATGGGCTGCGGGAGGTCCATCTGCAGATGCACATTGGCTTGTTCGCTGGCCATCACAGCTCATCGTCCCATCGGATGAATCCTGTCATGACCCCACCTAAAACCCCACCAAACCGAAAAAAGGTCACAAACACGTTGGATCCAATGGCATCGTCAGAGATCCTTCGGGCCTTGTGAAACGAAGGTCTGGAATGGTGAGATAATCCGTGTTCGCATTCCATTCGTCGCATGCGGGGAAATGAAGGGCAAGGTGGGGATGAGCGACTTGGTGACTTGCAAGATGTGCGCTTAGTTATGATGTGAAGCTAATGTGAGCGATGGGGAGAGGGTGAGGGGCAATCCTTTCTGGGATCCAGTCAAGCAGCTTCGTTCGTGCTTTACATGGGGGAGGAGGGGGGGAG
>Ga0307514_10006456_pt1 | contig 10221 bp, 4 predicted proteins | sample 16_EM_MG_FD_203088 | JGI IMG/M metagenome (GOLD analysis project Ga0307514, IMG submission 203088) | Populus trichocarpa ectomycorrhiza microbial communities from riparian zone in the Pacific Northwest, United States - 16_EM | ecosystem: Host-associated > Plants > Roots > Unclassified | place... | reverse complement strand
AAGAATTTGTTAAAAAAAAAAAAAAAGGGGTTAAAAGAAACACGGGAAACAGAGCGTGCTCTGTTTATTTTCTGGGAAAATGCAATGACAACTTTTGTTTTGCTTTGGTGTTGTGGATGAGTTAATAGTTGAAAATGAGAGACGACCATGAGAAAGAAGCCTTCAATGAACAGAACCCAGATGGGGTTTTGTTCGAGTCGCCCCCTGTTTGGTTGCTGAGAAAAATGGCAAATCAAGAAAATGTGGTTATATTCTCCATTGCTGGATCAAAAACTACTGCAGAAGAGAGATCCTACAATGCTAAAACCTTGTGATTAGCAAAAAAACAGATAGGGATTTCGTTCAAAATCAAGAAAATAGAAACCATCATAAACCCCGAAAGCAAAAACCCAAGGTAGCATTTATCTCTAGCCAAAAGGCAGAGTCTTGGAAACTACAAAAAACTCATGATGCAAAACCATAAAATGAGCTAAACCCAGATGGATGTAAAGGTCTTGCCGTTTTACATCTTCAGCAACAGCCTCAGGGTCTGGATGTTGATGTGGAAGGGTGAGATTGAAGGCAGTAGTTTCAATAATGAAAGGAATGAATGAAGTAAAGTGGCAAATTAAGAGAACGCAGAAATTAGAAAGCTTCATCGAAGTAGCAATTGAAATGGGTTAGGTTCTTCGATATTTGTGGTTTACCCTTTCGCTTATCTATAGAAGAATAAGAATTTTAAAGAAGAGTGAATGAACAACGACAAAGAAAAAGTACGTAAGAAGGGGAATATGTGAGGTGTTTGCAGTGGTTTATATAATAAAACAAGATTGTAATATATGACATGGCTATAATGTTCCTTAAAAAAAAGTGTTACTTGCTTGGTAGGGCTTTCTTCCTTTTCTTTGTAATTATTTTAACAAGGAAGAAAGGAAGAACAGAATGGAGGGGTATGGTGGCTGTGATGTTATGAGAAGCACAGAGAACTGTTATCTCCTTTTCTCTCTGCTTCTCTGAAATCCTCTCAGTCAAATTCGTACCTTGCTTGCTAATTATTCTAGGATAAAACTAATTATTACAAAAAGGTTAATTTTTGAGTGTGAGGGAGCTTATCCGAAATATTTAAGAAAGTTCTTTCTTTTCTTTGTTCTCATTCGAAATCTAGTTTTTTTTTTTGCTTTTGTCTGATGGTAAGGATTCTTGGTGGAATGCCTGCAAGTAATTTATGTTCTGTTCTGATCACAAAGTCTATTCTGAAGTGGAGACAAAACCCACGTCCGTTTTTTTGCTTGGTTGGGTGCTGTTTGGCTTTCCATTTTAAAAGTGGTTTCAAAAAATTTTGGATTTTTTTTATTTTTGTTTTTGTTTAGAATTAATTTTTTTATTATTTTTAGGTGTGATGTCAAAAATAAATTTTAAAAAATAAAAAAAATCTTATTTCAATCATTTTCAAATAAAAAACACTTTAAAAAATAACCGCTATCACAATTCCAAATGTAAAGTGTGGTAAAAATTATTTTTCAAAGTGATTTTTGTTTGATAATATATTAAAATAATATTTTTTATTTTAAAAAATATTTTTAATATTAGTACATTACATCTATTTAAAAACATAAAAAATAATTTTAAATTAAAAAAAGTAATTTTTTTCAAAGTACACTACAACACAAAAACAGACACCTCTAAATGGAGATTAGATTAAATCATGCTAATCAAGGTTGCAACTTTCAGTGATTTTCTCTGTACAAGTTAAAAACTAAAGAGACTTTGGTTTGTTATTAACTATTAAGTTCTCATTTTCCGAGGAAGAGAAAAAAGTGGAGGAACTGGAAACCTTTAGCATCAGTCCCTGTAACTTGCAAGATGATTTGAACTGCTGGGCCCGGGGGAGATTTGCATGTCAAGTGCCATCCTTACAAGGAATAGGGTTTCAGGGATTGCGAGATGCGTGGGACAATTCTTGCACAAGAAAGAGTAGCAGCGGCTCAGCACGTAGGAGAAGGGAATGTTTGCAAGTCCAGTAAACATTATGTTTTAAAATGTTTTTTTATAATACATTAAAATAATCCTTTTTACATTATAAAATCTATTTTTTATATTAATATATCAAAAATAAATTTTAAAAAATTCAAATTTAAAGAAAATGGAGTTCTAACCGCACTACCAAGCACTTTGAGTCTACTTGGTATTATAATAACAACTGTTTTTTAAAGTATTTTTTTACTTGAAAATATATCTAAATAATATTTTTTAAAATTTATTTTTAATATCAACATATTAAAATGATCTATAAAAATAAAAAAGTAATTTAAAATTTAAAATTATATTTTAAAAAATCAATTTTAAAATACAAAAATATTTTTATAACATCTTAACTGCACTCAGCAAACTAGATAGGTAAATATCTGCATAGTCATCACCATGCATTAAATTGTATGTGATTGAGTGATGGCTCTCAACCACATTATTTTTTTATTATTATTGTTAATATGGGTGTTTGGGTTAATATGGGTGTTTAAGTTAACTTGTGGGTACCTCGACTAATTCCACGGACCCTGAAGTTAACGACCATGTAAGCCTCCAGTGGCTATCATATTAGCAATACGGGGCTCGAACTTGAAACCACAGGAAAAACAAACCTTTTAGTTTCAAATTCTTACCACTAGACCACCTACTAAATGCTTATATTATTATTATTATTATTATTAATGACAACAAAATTTGTGTATGATGGGGGGATAAGCTTGGTCCAGTTGACAAACTTACTTGCAGAGACCTAAAAGATTGAGACCTTTTTCCGACTTTCCCATCTGATGATCAGGGCTGCAGTTTTCCATAATAATCTTTTTTTTTTCTTAATCATTCATCTAAATTCTAAAAACAAAAAAAAAAGTTATTTTCTTAGAATCTCTTGTAATTCTAAGTTTCTAACATTGAATGACACCTAGAGACTAGATTCACTTCATCAAAAAGCTATCTTTAAAATTTTCCAGTACATTTTTCCTTGGAAGGACGAGTGATTTTGAAAACAAGCTTGAGATTTTAAACTACTCTCTGAAAATGCAAAGCAAGGGTGAACACATAAATAATCGTTGACGTTATTAGAAATGTAAGGCTGTAAGTTCTCTCGAATTTCTCTGCTGCTGTCGAGACATCGTCCTTTCGAAATTTTAAGAGGATGATTAAACCTTTCCATCATTTTTCAGCAGTTTACTAATCCGCTTAGCAATGTCTGACACTTCGTTGGCATCTCACTTTGAGGCGAGATCCATTGATGGTCTGCTAGAGAAAATCTTTGATCGATTTGAATGTCAATCGAGATCGAATACGTTCCATTTTTTTTCGGGCAATACTTTCCTTTGATGGTTGATATAGATTGGAGAGACCGAGGGTAAAGTTAAATGCCTTCTATACAGAGCCCAACGATCTTTAACAAACAACGCTCTCGATACAGTATTTCACTCCTATCGTTGTCATGTTGCAGCCTAACTTTATCTCGGTGCATGCAATTGAGATCCAAACATAACCATCAATGGTATTTGACCTAAATTCTATGTTGAAAGTTTCTTCAGGCCACTAATGTCAATTACTCGATTAACAATAATTATGTTCACTGCCATTAGCTAAGGGAAGGGAAATTTGTTCGGGGTGTAATGATTAGCATAAGGATTATACCTCCCAGGATAGCTATCAAAACTGGATCGTATATCGGCGAAGAATCCGGTACGGATAATGGTTTAGATTTTATATTACTCTACAATCTACTTTGTCGAACCTGAATCACTCAAACACCATGTCATCAATTGAAAAAAAAAATTAATAATCAAAACTCACATGCTGCAACCATGAATTGAAAATGAGATAAAAAGCATGCTGTCATCTTACAATAGAACACATGACCTTGAAGTATCTTTTTATTTTTTGTATCAAAAGTTTCTTTGAAAAATATTAAATTTTTATTTATTTTAATTTAATTTATTTTTAGATTGTTTTAATATTCTGATATTAAAAATAATTTAAAAAAGTTACTTTAATATATTTTCAAACAAAAAACACTTTACAAAATAATTGATATTACCCTTACAAACACCCCTTTCAAAAGTAATTATACGTTGTGAAAGCAGGGTTTTTTACAATTACAATATAGTTTGGTAAAAAGATTTTTAAAAAAATAAAGCATGATAATTTTTTTTTAGAAAAATAGAATAGTTTGAATGCAATATTAACCCCAAACAAAATCTTTATCAATTATAACATTACTTGGTGATCTCCCAATACATTGGTAAAAACAATTTATCAATATCTTTCTAATTGCTGAATTAATGACCCGATATTTTTGTTGGTTTATCAGTTGAGTCAGGTCGGCTCTTATATCAAAAGCAGGCAATAATATTATTAGTGAAATGAAAAAACAAAGTGATTCTAATCTTATATATAAAAAAACCTCTTCCACTTGAGAAATTTGGACGGTTGAATTTATGGCATCCACCAACTGAATATATGCCGAACAGCACAATCTGCAAGGGAGATTCTGGAAAGATGATTTACTGAGAAGTAATCAAAGAAATAGAACTATGTATACTAGCCAGCATTGTATTTATTATGACCAACACAGTAGTTTTTCCATGCCCACCACAGAGAAAAACCAGAAAAAGGTAAAAACACAGAGGCTTAATTCACGCCTGGCTCTACAGACCAGAAGGAGACAGTTACGACTGTATCTGGGATTGAATTTGAAAGTATTGTTTTTTAAAATATTTTTTATTTTAAAATATATTAAAATAATATTTTTTTATTTTTTAAAAATTATTTTTTATACAGCACATCAAAATAATCTCTAAAAATAATAAAAACATATTAATTTAAAGTAAAAAAATAAAAAAAATTAATTTTTTTAAAAAATATTTTAAAAATAAAAAGATAAAAATCAATATTCATATCTTTGACTAGGAGGAGAATCAAGGATTGATAACCCTCCTGACTAGATATGACAAGGATATTCTACTTTTCTTTACACAAAAAAACAAACCAATGACGGGATTCGAAACCTTTTCCATTGAAATCTACTCGGTAGAGAAGAAAAAAAGGTGTATAAAACAAAATGGCTGCTTTTAATTTTTGGTGGAATCAGAAGAAGTAACTTTCAGACACATCATTTTCTGAGCGCTTCTGAGAGAAGTTTTCAGTTTGTTTTTCCCTGAAAAGAACAAAATTATTTAAATAATTTTGATGCGACGTGAAAATTATAAAAAAAATTGAAAAAAATATTAATTTAAATAAAAAACACTGTCTTTGGGTCCTTGCAGCTCCTTTAATTACTGGGGTGTGGCATGCTCGTCCGGATGTATAAAACAAATAGGGTTATGGATAAAAAGAAAAGAAAATTATATGAAGGGATGTGCAAAACCAACTTCATTTGCAAGGTATAGGTGCTTTTCGTGCGGTTGGTGAGAGATGTTTTCACAACTTTAATATGCCGCAAGGAGATTGCTTTAATTTTATTTATTTATAGCCCTACACTGTATATATTCTGAATTGTGATGTAAAATAATTTTTAAAATAATTTTTTATTTAAAAATAAATCAAAATAAAATTTTTAAAAAAATTAATTTAATATATTTTCCAACAAAAATTTTTGAAATATAAATATAAATTCTCTTGAAATACTGTATATCCGAAAACTTCATTTTAACACTAACCTAAAATAAAAGTTGTGAGAGAGAAAAAAAACTTTTCGTGAATATGCATCATTCACCAACCAGACAACTAATCGAAAACTTAATCATAGAAATCTTGGTGTGCAGAGATTGATCAAAGATGCTATTATCAATAAAAAATAGGAAGACGAAACTACCTTTCTTCTTTTTGAAGAATCAAAGGGAGTAAAGATGACATCTTTTCTTCGCCTAATATACATATTCTGCCTAGGCCTGTGTCTCTCAATGAGCTGATGGGCTACCTTTGTAGCTTTACGAGAATCACAAGGCAGAACAATTTTGAGCTATTTCCCAGCCCAAAGCAGTTCTCCTTCGTGGTATGTAAGCCGGGAAAAACATAAAAAGGTCAAAATAATGAAAAGCAGGTCGAAACATAGCCTCTGCCTCTCTTTTTACAGAAAAAAAGGTCAAAATTAGGCATCGAACCCAGCAAGAAAAATTGAATATAGAGTAGGAAAGAAGCCATTACAATTGAAAATCGCTCCACTTGCATTTTTTGTTTTGGTTTATACCCTTTTTCCGAGCCTTGTCCAGGTAAGTGATTACTCGGTACTCCACCACCTCAAAAAAGAGGCCAAAAGCAAGTAATTATGCCTGGAAGCTCTATAGTAAACAAAACTAAAAGAGTAATTGATTTATAGGTTGAAAGAGTTTCTTGATGATGTCTTGAGAAGCACACTACCATAATTTTTCTGTGATCTTCTCTACCCGACTTCTGTAAATAATACAAGGTGAATTTTCACTTCACCGCTCTGAAACTAGACTCAGACTTCAATTTGCCTCCCACCCTCCATACACAAGTACACCTTATCTCTAGGGCAAATTGTTAACTTCATTGAAAGAAAACTGATTAGCACATTCACTTGGCAAAGTTTATTTTTGATCATTACGCTATTATCAAAATAATTCTGGGAAAAGTTTTGCTTCAACTGGCCAGTAGAAGAAAAGCTATAAATCAACTATGAGGGTAACTCAACTAATTAGATCTTAGGTTCGCTTCCTAATAGTCACAAGTTCAAGTCCTTTCAGGGCCACTGAAAGCTTATATGGTCGTTAACTTTAGAGCATGGAGGGTTAGTTAAGGTGTACGCAAGCTGGCCCGAACACTCACATTAATAAAAAAAAAAGCTACAAATCACCGATTTTATTTGTAATTTTTTTTTCTGTGTATTTTTTCTATCAAAGTTCTAAGCGTGCAATATTCAGGATAATTATGAAGAAATGGCAAAAATTAATTTAATTTACAGGTAATTAAGCCTGGATTTTTCAAGATATTTCATCTAGAAATTAATTTTCACAATTGATTGATTTTCAAGTACACTGCACAAACCTTTAGTAAACAAATATCAAAGCAATAGTTTTTCCATGTTCCCCATAGAGAAAAAGCCTAGAAAGAGTGATAAAATATACAGGCAATTAAGCCTGCAATTTTCAAGATATTTTCATTTAGGATTTTGCACAATTGATTAATTTTTAAGCACGCCGCATAACCTCTAGTAGGATCGATATCAAAACTTGCATGTTACTCAAACACTGTCATGATCCATTCATTTTGAGCTTTTTATTTTTTTACTGTCATTACTTTCTATATTTTATAATTAAAGTCAGTGAATAAAATAATAGGAACTTGATTTTGTTTATTTCAGATAAAAAGGAATGTAGGTATATCTACGTGTATTTTGTCTCGATATCAAGAAAAGCTTCAAAACGTTGCCTCGAGTTAGAGTAAAACGGCAACTAAAGACCATATTCCAAGAAAAAGAGTTCGCATTTTAAGCGCAGCTGTTGGAGATCATACGCTTTGCGTTTATAAAAAAATCAATAAATAAAAATATTAGAATTAATGGTTTAACACAGGGTGTTTAATTTTATTTCGGTATACCACGTAGTATTTTATAAAATAAGATAAAATGAAATAAATTTTATTTTATTCCTAATCTCAAGTTATTTCAGATATTTCATCAGCTGAAATGTTTAGAATTTATTTAATATATTTTATTTTGAATTATACCTTTTTTTTCTCCCCTCATTGCTCTTTAAAACTAACGGTATACCTCATAGTATTTTAAAAAATAAGATAAAGTGAAATAAATTTTATTTCGCTCTCGGCTGAAATGTTTAGAATTTACTTGGTAAATTTTATTCTGAATTATGTTTCTTTGTTTCTTTTGTGTCTCTCCTCGTTTCTCTTTCGGTCTTTGAAGTGTATATAACTTCAATTGCATATTTTGCTAGTGATCATTGTATCTTCGTGACCGTTATTGGAGGTTTGGAACCAAAACTTGACAACGTAATTCGGACCTCAAGATTGTCTTGAATGCATAAAGCTTTGTCTCACTCCTTGTGATCTATTGAGTCTCTTTTCATCGTGGTTTTGCAGTGCCAATTAATATCCTTTTGGTCACACACATGTGGAGATTCCTCTAATATGATTTGGACTGACTACTGGAGGTTGCTGGCATTTCTTAAATGTCCAAATGATAGAGTGAAGTCTAATTATTGCATAAAATAAAGTTGTCTGAGAAAATTTGTAACCAGCACTTCGCATTTGACCATGGGTTTTAGCAACTTGGGCTGTTGGGGTTGCTAGGGATAACTCCTGTTCCAACCTTCCAGGGCGCTTCTAGTGCACCTGCACGCTCAACAAGTCGCTATTTCCTCGGTGTCTCGTTCGGAGTCGCCTATGCTAAGCTTCTAGTTCTAAATTCACAAAGTTCGAATCTCCCCTTCTAAATCGCTTTCGTGCTTTATTTCCCTGCTCTAATTTACACAAACAATTAGAGGAAGAAACATTAGCTAGTGTCATAAGTTTTTGTTGAGGAGCTGTAATTGTATGGTTTTTATATTGGAAAACCTTCAATGTCTTATGGAAGGATATAAGTGTTGTATTTTCCTTGGTTCTATTCTCGTCCAACAAATATACTTACTAAAAATCTATAAAAACATGTTATATTAGAATCAATATTTTGAATTATACACATAGTAAATGATTTTGAAATGAAACAATGAAATATTTTGAAATTAAAACTTATAATTTTATATATAAAAAAGAATGCTAACGGACACGAAATTAACAATTTTAGTTGACATGTAGTTGTATGATATTATTCAATTTGTCTTTTTATATCAATTTTATGTCTAAGATATAAAAGTTAAGTTTTTAATTTATCATTTTTTATACCAATTTATTAAAAATAATTATATAATTTGTATGAAAAAAGCACAAACTTAATGTATTTTCAAGTACAAACTTATCATCACGTGTAAATCACACACTAGTTTTGATGAGTTAATATAAAGATTTTGAAGATTAATATATATATTCAACAATATATTATAATGATACATCGAAAAAAAGTACGTACCTTAGAACAAATAATCCAAAAAATTAAGAAAATATAGCATATTCTCACGAGTTTCATGGTGCTTCAATAACATCGTGCGATGGAGGCTACCTGCAAGGATAATTATCATAGTTTTGAAACCCGATTTAGTCATCGACCCGGTCAAGTGATCAGGTCACGGGTCAGACCAAAAAAAAAAGCCAGCCGGTGCACCTCCACAATTAAACTGCTTCTAAACTTTTTGACAAAAAAGCAACGAAAACTACTTCAAACTGTTGTCGAATATATATTTTAAAAGTCCAAACACTCGGATTAGCGCATTAACCATTCCACTCAATACAGACACCTCCATAATTAATTGCTTTTGATCAAACGAGCAAAACCCAGATTGTGTTTTTAATTTAACAATCCTAGATTGCTTTTGATTAAGATTCAATGCCTAAGTCTAACAGTGATATGAGACAAAAAGAATGAAAGAAATAGTAGTTGAAAACTTAAAATACTAACCGGAAGAGGCAGCTGGTGCAATAGGGCGGGACACGGAGGTCGAAGGAAGAAAAGAGGTAGCGGCAGGAAGCAGCGGGAAGGTGACTGATTGAACACAGGCTAGATAGAGAGATGTGTGCGTACACTATAGAATGAGAGTATGAAAAACATTGCGTTTCAGAAGGAGATTCAAAGACGTCATCTGCTCCTCAGCAATCAATATGCCGGGACGTCTCTTGCTCCTCTGTGTCCTCAGCTCCTCAGCGATCAATAGGGCGGGACGTCCTCTACTTCTCAGCTAGGTTTCAAAGATAATTTGGTTTGCCAATTGTAACTGATATTGCTTCGTTCTTCTTCACTAAGAGTCTTCAGCGTTTTGCCCTTTTAAAAGGTCAAAACGGCGTCGTTTAATGACTGACAATAAAAAAAAAATTGATTGGGTCTCACCCAGACCGGTTCTAGGCCCGGGTCGACCCGCCAGGCCAGTCCAGATTTTAAAACTCTGATAATTATACCAAGTGAGAAACGGATCTACTGATTTTTCTAACATGACAAATTTCTTGCAGTAACGTTTTGGTATTGAGGTCCACATCATGCAATTGTATCTTGTAACATGACAAGTTTCGATTCGTTTTTAATGAAGCCAACAAATTTAAAATATATAAAAAAAAAATAGATCACTTGTAGAGAAAGAA
>Ga0307514_10006455_pt1 | contig 10221 bp, 9 predicted proteins | sample 16_EM_MG_FD_203088 | JGI IMG/M metagenome (GOLD analysis project Ga0307514, IMG submission 203088) | Populus trichocarpa ectomycorrhiza microbial communities from riparian zone in the Pacific Northwest, United States - 16_EM | ecosystem: Host-associated > Plants > Roots > Unclassified | place... | reverse complement strand
AGATATGGGAGGATAAGACTGTAGAAGTGGCGGTCTGTATTATTCAGAATACTAGTACTGGCTACTGAGAGCTCTGTTCTGGAGGTACGACATGCGGCTCGAGACACAGAAGTCTTTTGTTGTCCTGAAGATCGACGGTTCGATATAAACCTAAGCGTGATCAAGTCTTAGGGGAAGAATATTATACTTGCTTAATGTAGGTCAAAAAAATGTAAATGGTGGCCTATTTAGACAGCGAGTACCCAGGCCAGCTGGATACTACAAACTATCTAAGTAGGTATGATCTCGGAGGTCTGGCTAAGAGGACAAAGGCTTCGAGACAGACACTCGAGATATAGAGAGTTCGAGAAGTGCTTGAGTTTAAAAGTTCGGAAAAAGAGTTGACCAGAATAGCGAGTATTGATTGTTACTAACTAAACTGATAGAGAGGAAATTGAGTGAAGAAGAAAGGCATAATAGAGCGTGGAAAACAGCCTCTTTAATAGAGAACTGGACCGTCCAAGTGCGGAAGTACAAGACTCATACCTGATGAGTCCAACAGCAATCATAATGATGCAGTCATTATAAGCATTACAAAGAGTCATAAAGAAATTACAAAAACGTCGTCAGGAGCGTAAGCTGACGTCGAGATAACAACATGAAAGCTAGGCTGCAGCCTGGTATACAAGATGACTCATAAAGACTCAAAAAACCCGAGAATTGCTCATACTTGCTTAATCAAGTCATAACGCAATTATAACGCTGTAAGAAAGGCGTAAACGTGAGGAGATAAGCGGAAATAACATGATAAGAAATCGGGGAAAACACAGATTCCTTACACTGTCTGACAAGGCAATGCCGTGAAACTACCATCTGCTGGATAATGGCTGAACGCCTCTAAGTCAGAATCCATGCTAGAACGTGATAATTACTTGTCCAGCTTCTTTTACTTGAATATGAATAGGCCTTTGGTCCTGAATCATAGGAGAGTAGTGATCATATCTAGAGTTGAAAGGCTTTAGTTATATACCAGAGAATGTTAATTTGACTGTAAGCTGGGATAAATCCTTTGCAGACGACTTAGTTGTGTGCGGCGGTGCTGTAAGCAGTAGAGTAGTATTGTTGTTACAATCTGCTGAGGCTAAACTGTTCCGTGCCTAGATTTGTGTATGTTTAAATACATAATACCCATACTAATTGAGAGCTGGCCACAGTGCTGGATCTCAAGTAGAAGAGAATGTGGAGTTCAAAAATGATACTTGGGATTTGAGAACCTGAGTGTCTAGAGGGGAGAGAGAAAGAGGGGAATAGTAGTTATAACGGCGAGTATTAGTTGTTACTTCCTAGTTGTATTGGCGAGTTCTAGTTGTTACTTTCTAGTTGCGATGGCAAGTTCTAGTTGTGACTCCCTAGTTGCAACGGCGAGTTCTAGTTGTTACTTCCTAGTTGTAAGTGCGACTTCTAGTTGGGACTATATAGTTGTAACTACGAGTTATCCTAGTGGTAACAGCGAGTTCTAGTTGTTACTTCCTAGTTGCTACAGCAAGTTCTAGTTGTGACTCCCTAGTTGTAGGCATGAATTCTAGTTTGGCTTACCTAGTTATAATGGCGAGTATTAGTTGTTACTTCCTAGTTGTAACGGCGAGTTCTAGATGTCACTTCCTAGTTGCTATGGTACGTTCTAGTTGTGACTCCCTAGTTGTAGCCATGAATTCTAGTGTGGATTACCTAGTTGTAACGGCAAGTTCTAGTTGTTACTTCCTAGTTGCTACAGCAAGTTCTAGTTGTGACTCCCTACTTGTAACCATGAATTCTAGTTCTTACTTCCTAGTTGTGACTATGAGCTATAGCCATGACTACCTACTTGCAGCAGGGAATTCTGATCGTAATTACCTAGTCAAGACAGCGTGAATTGCCTATTCAATACTCCAGTAAAGCTATTGATGTCAGTTGTAACTTGCGAGTTCAGGGTAACAGTATGAGTTCAGGGTAAGGAACAAAAAACTCGGTAAAAAGAATTAAAAAAATCAACCACTGAGATAGTAATTTAGACTAAAGTGCATCCGGTGATACTATGAGGGGTAGCAGTACTATAAGTGACCTGAAAAATATTCTTGTGGGCATTGTTGAATATAGAGGGTATAATTTCTTGACCTAGTTGTAACTGTGACTTCTAGTTGGGACCACATAGTTGTGATGGCAACTATTAGTTGTTACTTCCTAGTTGTAATGGCGAGTTCTGGTTGTTACTTCCTAGTTGTAATGGCGAGTTCTAGTTGTGACTTCCTAGTTGTAACGGCGAGTTCTAGTTGTTGCTTCCTAGTTGTAACAGTGAGTTCTAGTTGTTACTTCCTAGTTGTGATGGCAAGTTCTAGTTGTGACTCTTTAGTTATAGCTATGAATTCTAGTTTGGATTACCTAGTTGTAACGGCGAGTATTAATTGCCATATCCTAGTTGTAACGGCGAGTTCTGGTTGTTACTTCCTAGTTGCGACGGCAAGTTCTAGTTGTGACTCCCTAGTTGTAGCCATGAATTGATGTGTGGATTACCTAGTTGTAACAGCAAGTTCTAGTTGTTACGTCCTAGTTGCTACGCAAGTTCTAGTTGTGACTCCCTACTTGTAGCTATGAATTCTAGTTTGGATTACCTAGTTATAACGGCGAGTATTAGTTGTTACTTCCTAGTTGCTATGGCAACTTCTAGTTGTGACTCCCTAGGTGTAGTGATGAATTCTAGTTCGGATTCCCTAGTTGTAACAGCGAGTTTTAGTTGTTGCTTCCTAGTTGTGACTATAAGCTATAGCCATGACTACCTAGTTGCAGCAATGAATTCTAGTTGTGACTTCCAAGTTGTAACTACGAATTACCAGAGTGGAGCAAGTCATATCACTTGCAAGTCCTAATTTCAGGGTAAGAGCTAGTTCGGATTGCCTGGTTGTAACAGTGAGTTCTAGTTGTTACTTCCTAGTTGTAACTACAAGTTACAGTTGTGACTATCTAGTTGTAACAATGAATTCTAGTTGGAATTACCTAGTTGTAATGTGGAGTTCTAATTGTTACTTCCTAGTTATAACTATGAATTGTAGTTGGGACTACCTAGTTGTGATTCTGAGTTCTAGTTGTTACTCCCTACCTGTGACTACGAGTTCTAGTTGTGACTACCTAGTTGCAACAATAAATTCTGGTTTGGATTGCCTAGTTCTAACACAGAGTTCTAGTTGTTACTTCCTAGTTCTAACTACGAATTCTAGTTGGGACTACCTAGTTGTGATTCCCAGTTCTAGTTGTTACTTCCTACTTGTGACTCGGAGTTATGGTTGTGACTACCTAGTTGTAGCAATGAATTCTAGTTCAGATTGCCGAGTTGTAACACTGAGTTCGAGTTGTTACTTCTTACTTGTGACTACCTAGTTGTGATTCTGACTTGTCGTTATGACTTTCTACTTGTAGCTATAAATTCTAGTTGCAACTACCTAGTTGTAATGACGAGTTCTAGTTGTTACTTGCTACTTGTGACTACGAGTTATAGCTGTGACTACCTAGTTGATACAGCATGCATTGCCCATTCAACACTAAAGGAAAGCAATTCATGCCAGTTGCAAGTCCCAACTTCAGGGTAACAGCGTGAGTTCAGGGTAAGCAAAAAAAAACTCGCTAAAAATAAATAAAAAAATCAACCACTGAGGGGATAATTTAGACCTAAGTGCATCCGGTAACACTATAAGGGGGAGTGGTCTCATGGGCAAAAAAAAAAAACATCATTCAGATATGTTTTTGGGTATATAATGTATGTATTCTTGATTGAATCTAATTCTTTCATAAGGGAATACCCATCTGGGAGCTTTAGGTTGTGTCTCCATAACCTATTCAGTACCATGATTAAGCTATACATCCCACAGGCCAGTTCTTTAAAGTACCTAGCTGCAACTCATACTGAGTGGTCCTTTAGGTATTTTAAATCCTTGAGTCTTTCCCTTGTTGGCCTTCCCAACAACTAGTTACCGTCTGTGGCCAATACTTTTTCACTTGTAATAGGTTCTTAACTCTTTTCACCACTGCGTAACTGCTCGTGTTTAGGGCTTTAGACTATTACTGTATACCTTTCGACAGGAATTGTTCCTTTTGCAATGTATTGCTGGAAAAGTCTTGCGTACTTGATAAGTACAGTCGTATTTTTTGTGCTGGTGTCTTATCATGAACTTGCAAATCCTATTGTATATATAACTATATAGTAGGTGCAGATAGGGTCTGTGTTTGAATGGTAATTTTTACCTACAATATACTTCCCTGGCTCGTTTGTAGCAATTTTAGCAGTAACTGACATTCAACAAGTTTACATATATTTCATTTGAATATATTGTCTGTAAAACTGTTAACTATCTATTGGAGTAGACATTTAGTAAATTTGTTGGGCCCTCTTCAAAGGGACCTTCCGTTTTTGCTACTTGTTTTCACCTGTAGTGGCCTATCAGTTGAGGAAAACTGGAAGATGGTTGCAACTTGCCTCTGATGTATTTTTACAATTGGGCAGGTTGCTGATATCGGATAAAGCTATGTTTTACATAACTTTGTCTCAATCAAGGGTAACTTCTCAGTTGACTCTCGTGTCTTCTGGGTTTTTTACAAATACTTCTAGTATTTGTGAAAAAGTTAGTTACCTGGTTGATCCTGCCAGTAGTCATATGCTTGTCTCAAAGATTAAGCCATGCATGTCTAAGTATAAGCAAAATATATAGTAAAACTGCGAATGGCTCATTAAATCAGTTATCGTTTATTTGATGATACTTTACTGCTTGGATAACCGTGGTAATCCTAGAGCTAATACATGTATAAAAGTCCCGACCCCTGGAAGGGATGTATTTATTAGATAAAAAGCCAATGCGCTCAGGCTCTTTGGTGATTCATAGTAACTTAACGAATCGCATTTGCGTTGTGCTGGTGATGCTTCATTCAAATTTCTGCCCTATCAACTTTTGATAGTAGGATATAGGCCTACCATGGTTTCAACGGGTAACAGGAAATTAGGGTTCTATTCCAGAGAGGGAGCCTGAGAAACGGCTACCACATCCAAGGAAGGCAGCAGGCGTGCAAATTATCCAATCCCGACACGGAGAGGTAGTGACAATAAATATTGATACAGGTGGTTTTATACTTCTTGTAATTGGAATGAGTACAATTTAAATCTCTTAACGAGGAACAATTGGAGGGCAAGTCTGGTGCCAGCAGCCGCGGTAATTCCAGCTCCAATAGCGTATATTAAAGTTGTTGCAGTTAAAAAGCTCGTAGTTGAACTTTGGACCTGGCCGACCGGTCTGCCTCACCGCATGCACTGGTTTGGTTGGGTCTTTCCTTCTGGCAAACTGCATGCTCTTCACTGGGTGTGTTTGGGAACCAGGACTTTTACTTTGAAAAAATTAGAGTGTTCAAAGCAGGCATAAGCTCAAATACATTAGCATGGAATAATAGAATAGGACGGGTGCTTCTATTTTGTTGGTTTCTAGGACTACCGTAATCATTAATAGGGATAGTTGGGGACATCAGTATTCAATCGTCAGAGGTGAAATTCTTGGATTGATTGAAGACTAACTACTGCGAAAGCATTTGCCTAGGATGTTTTCATTAATCAGGGAACGAAAGTTAGGGGATCGAAGACGATCAGATACCATCATAGTCTTAACCATAAACTATGCCGACTAGGGATTGGGTGATGTTCTTTTAGGACTCGCTCAGCACCTTACGAGAAATCAAAGTCTTTGGGTTCTGGGGGGAGTATTGTCGCAAGGCTGAAACTTAAAGCAATTGACGGAAGGGCACCATCAGGAGTGGAGTCTGCAGCTTAATTTGACTCAATGCGGGGAAACTCAACAGGTCCAGACACATTAAGGATTGACAGATTGAGAGCTCTTTCTTGATTATGTGGCTGGTGGTGCATGGCCGTTTTTAGTTGGTGGAGTGATTGGTCTGCTTAATTGCGATAACGAACGAGACCTTAACCTGCTAAATAGTCAGGTCAGCTTAGGCTGGTCGCAGGCTTCTTAGAGGGACTATTGGCTTCAAGCCGATGGAAGTTTGAGGCAATAACAGGTCTGTGATGCCCTTAGATGTTCTGGGCTGCACACGCGCTACACTGACAGAGACAACGAGTTCATATCTTATCTGAAAGGCCTCGGTAATCAAGTTCAACTCTGTCATGCTGGGGATAGAGCATTGCAATTATTGCGCTTCAACGAGGAATTCCTAGTAAGCGCAAGTCATCAGCTTGCGTTGACTACGTCCCTGTCCTTTGTACATACCGCCCGTTGCTACTACTGATTGAATGGCTCAGTGAGGCCTTCGGACTGGTCAAGGAAGGTCGGCAACGACAATCCAGGTGCTGGAAAGTTGGTCAAACTTGCTCATTTAGAGGAAGTAAAAGTCGTAACAAGGTTTCCGTAGGTGAACCTGGAGAAGGATCATTCTTGAAAAACTACTCTTAGTTTTTTATGTCCCATTGTTTTATCCACCCGGTTGCTTCTACTGAAGTGTTTTACTTGTAGGTAAGATTTACTGTAAATGGTGGCCTATTTAGATAGCGAGTACCCAGGCCGGCTGGATACTACTAACTATCTAAGTAGGTATGTATCTAGAGGTACTGGCTAATTGCACAAAGACAACGAGACAGGAGCTCGAGATAGAGAGAGTTCAAAGAGTTCGAGATTTCAGGAATAAAGAGTTGACCAGAATAGCGAGTATTGATTGTTACTAACTAAACTGATGAAGAGAAAATTGAGTGAAGAAGAAGAGCATGCTGGAGCGTGGAAAACAGCCTCTTTAATAGAGAACTGGAATGTCCAAATGCGGAAGTACAAGACTCATACCTGATGAGTCCAACAGCAATCATAATAACGCAGTCATTATGAGCAATACAAAGAGTCATGAGGAAATAACAAATACGTCATCAGGAGCATAAGATGACGTCGAGATAACAACATGAAACTTAGGCTCCAGCCTCGTATACAAGACGACTCATAAAGACTCCAAAAATCTGAGAATTGCTCATGCTTGCTTAATCAAGTCATGACACAATTATAACGCTGTAAGAAAGGCGTACGCGTAAGGAGATAAGCGGAAATAACATGATAAGAGATCGAGGAAAACACAGATTCTTTACATCCTTCCCTCATTAGGTAATGACTACCTAATTCGGACATACCTAACCCAAATAGGAAGTCCCCAAAGTTAAAACAACAACAAGAGAGGGAAAGACAAATGAAAACCAAATCATAAAACGTGCATAGAGGCACATGATTCATCGCCAAAGATAAGAAAAACTTGGGTACCAGCCCAAAATATAAAAGTGTGGAAATCCTAATATTCCCACACAAGACCCAAACCAATTGCGAAACCAAAGCTCAAGATAAGGAAATTCATACACGGGGGCGGTTCCTACCCCCAGCACGCCTAGTTTGCACCTTTCCAGACCATCTGCTCTTATCTCAATATGCCCTAACAACATCCTTCTCAAGATCCTCCCTATTCTGCTATGAGTTATGTTCATGCCCATACCCAAGCCACTTTACAAGGAACTGAATCTTGTCCTGACGAGTTCGATGCTTAAGGAGACGTTCAACTTCGTATCTCGGAGCTGTAGCATCGGCAGTGACAGGACCTGGGAGGGTATGCATCCTAGTAGGGAAATTCTCATCTGAATTTTCCAACCAGGGAGCCAGAAGAGAAGTATGGACAGTCATAGTACGAGAGGGAGCAAAGGGGATTTCGACGGTATAGTTGTCGGTCTCGGGGATGCACCGGAGGAGTTTGTAGGGTCCCAGGAAGACAGGCTCGAGTTTATTGAGCTGAGGGTCTTTGGGGAAGCAGGAGGAGGAGATCTTGACGAGGTCTCCAACGTTGTATTGTGGAGAGGGACAGCGGCATTTGTTAGCCTGTTGCGTCATTGCAACATGACTGCGGACAAGCTTGGTCTTGACAGAATCCCAAAGAGCGTTGGATATCATGTCAGGACGAAGGGAGACAGCAGGGATGACGACTCCCTTTTCGAACTTGGGAGTAAAACGAATGCAGAGAGTGTGAGGAGAGGCGTCCCTAGAAGCATCAATACCAGTATTAATTGCCACTTGCACAGAGGGGAGAGCGGCCAGCCAGTCTAGTCCTTGAGCTAGCAACTTGGAACGCAAGATTGTTATAATAGACTTATTGGCAATCTCGGATTGCCCATCTGTGTCAGGATGGGAAGTAGAGGACATAGACTGGGTGATGTTGTTGACTGTGTAGAACTTCTTCCAAGCCAGCGAGGTAAAGAAAACATCTCTGTCAGTCACTATATCCTGTGGCAAGCCAAAGAAAGGATATACGGAATTGTTGTAGACATTGATTACATGTTCTGCAGTATAGTTGAGGGGAAGAGGAAGAATGATCATGTATTTGGAAAACCTATCCACAATAACCCAAACATGATCATACGAAACCTGCGTAGTCTTGTTGGTAACTTGGGGGAGAAATAGGAAATCCATCGAGATGTGAGTAAAAGACCTCTCTGGAATCGGTAGAGGCTTTAGCAGACCGAAGGGGTGTTGCATTGACTGCTTGGTCGACTGACAGATACCACATGTCCTGCAATATTCGAAGGTATCTTTTGCCATATTTGGTCAATAGAAGTGAGAAGCGAGTGTGTCGTAGGTCTTGCTATATGAGGCATGGCCTAAAGACAGATGAATTTTATCGAGCAGGCCATTCTTGATGTGTACATTGCAATCCGCAAAATCTGGTATGCATAGTCGTACCTGATTGTCCATGGTAAAGTACAGAATGCCATTTCGGAGTGTGTATCCTTGCCCAAAACTCTTCAATTGCTTGAGTATCTTCTGGAAGAACTTGTCATGAAGATACCCTTGGATTAGCATAGTATGCCAATGTTGGAGTTCAGGGACGAGTTCAAGGTGAGAGATGTCAACAAAACCGAGGAATTCTCCAATATCCTTCAAGTCCTCCTTGGCCACAGCTTGCAAGTATTCCCACGACTTGTTTCTTTTGCCATCAATGGGGATATGATGAGATTCCATGTCAGGGTCAGCAGAGTTAAATGACTTGAATGTAAGTTTTTCTGTAGTCTCATTTGCACCATCATTGTAAACAATACTAGGACGGAATGCGTATTCTCGTGCTTCAGGGACTGACGAGTAAGAGAGCAGAGTTTCGGGATCTGAGGAATAGTTGAGTCCTGGAGAGCGAGGACGAGGAGCCAACTTCGTAACAGGAGATGGAGGAGATGAGTTCGTGGTTTCAGAAGTAGTAGAGGAATCGTAATCGAGATCGAGGGGTAGCGTAGTAGCCCCGGGAGGAGCGGCAGACTGCGGAGTTGTAGCTGGAAGACCGACGGAGATATCTGAGGAGTTAGGAAGACTTTCCATTTGCAAAACCCAACCTGGTACGCCAGGCTGCAGGCGTTGCGGAGGAAGCTTTGGGGATTCGGTATAGGTGTCATCGTGAAGCTTGACAGGACACGAGCCAGTGTAGTGTCTATTGTTATTACAGTATTGACAATGGGTCCAATTCTTAAAGCTTTTCCTATACTCATGAGAGGATCGATGAATAACACAGGTAGGGTCGCTACAGGCTGTCCAGTGCATCATGGCATGCTATGCTTGCCATCCAGCAACTTCAACAGATGCTTCACTTGAGGGGTCATGTCTAGGCAACGGCATCTTCTTAGTCTGATAATGCTCTGGATCAGACTTCACAAGTTGCTTAATAGTCTGCATAGCAGACTGGGGAGCAGGAGTAGGAGCGGGGAGAGGAGAGGCCGGAATATCAAGAGAGGCAGGAACAGAAATAGCAAGAGGAGAACCTGTCTCCTGAGACTTGGGAATCTGAATTTCGTGATAAGGGGTCCCTTCTGCCTTCTTGGCCATAGATCGAGTGGTGGATGCAGCAGACATGACGATGGTTATAGGTGCTGTTGGTGGATATAGAGAGTTATTCGCGGAGTGTGCAGGAGCAGATATACTAGCATTGATCGTAGTAGAGGCAGGTGATTCTGGCGAGTCGATTTTTGAAGGAATAAAATCTGACAGAGTAGGGAGAACCTCTGGGTTTAAAAAGACTTGAGGGAAGGCATCTGCAATTACATTCTTGTATCCATCAATGTATTGGATGGTACACATAAAATGATTAATCGTATTTTGCCATCTGGCTTGTCTTCCCAACAATTCGGCTTGCTTGGGAAATGCCACTAAGGCTTTGTGA
>Ga0307514_10006454_pt1 | contig 10223 bp, 6 predicted proteins | sample 16_EM_MG_FD_203088 | JGI IMG/M metagenome (GOLD analysis project Ga0307514, IMG submission 203088) | Populus trichocarpa ectomycorrhiza microbial communities from riparian zone in the Pacific Northwest, United States - 16_EM | ecosystem: Host-associated > Plants > Roots > Unclassified | place... | reverse complement strand
TGTCAGAATTATCATGCGGATAATTTATTGTACAGGCATAAAAAATGAGTTCTTTGAAGCTGATTTTTCTCTCTCGGAGTGGAATTGATAAGCTAAATGTCTTAATATCTTGTTAGATCTTGTAGGACGTTAGCATGCCTTAGTCATTAGATGTTAACAAAGACACTTAAATATTCTTGGCTAATTTGTGCAGGTGTGATTCTGCTTTTCTATCTGGTGTCACGTTGATGCTCTTTTCTTGCATTGTGTGGCTAAAATTGGTATCTTATGCTCATACAAACTCTGATTTGAGAGCAATTGCCAAGTCAATAGATAGGGTAAGTATATTTGAAAAAGCTCAGCAGGTGCGTGGTTTTTCATGTGAAAGCTGTTGCATTGCGTCCTACATAAGATTGTAAATTGAAGAATTGAGAAAATATGTGCTAGAAGCATCAAGTAGATGTGTTATCATCTCTCTCTCTCTCTCTTATCTTCCCATTATCATTATCATTACACATTCAATATTTCTCTCTATCAAATTTAATCAATTGGTTTCTCTCAGTCATTATTCACCGAGGTCCTGTTTAATTTCAGGAAGATGTCCCATCCATTTCTCCTTATGTGGGTAATCCTTATGATACTTACTTTAAGAGTTTGGTCTACTTCATGGTGGCTCCCACATTATGTTACCAGGTAATCAGTCATGTTTCTTCAGCCCATATATGAACAACTATATGCATTTTCAGCTTTTTATAAACTTTTATTGGTTCATCTTGTATTACCTAATGATACTTGATTTATTTCCAAAAATTCTAGAGGATACATTGCAATGAAAAGACTTTTTTTACTTACAAGAGAATAAAAGAAAGAATGAACTTACTAGGATATATATGTTGAAAGTCACCCTGCATGCATGGAATGAGAGGACTCCTGCTATAACAATCAGGTTATACTCCTGTACATGGAATTATTGGTGTAGAGTACCTTTTTAAACTTGAGTTGTGTGATATTCCCACATTACCTAATGGTAGACAAATGTTCTTATGTTATCTCTGTGTATGGGACTGGATGTGTTCTGAGTGTCCTAGTTGCATAGATCGGTCATTTTGTCTCATTTCCATCAATTCTTATGATTTTAGATACATCCAAGCAGTTTTATCCTTCGGCGCATTTTATTATTCTTTCCTGGTCTCGAGGGTTGGGGCTTAATGCCCAGCATTTCATAAAGAACAATTCTTTTCCATGTCTGGATAGAAGACAATGGATAAAGACCTTGAATTTTGACTCTGTTCTAATTGACCAAATTTACAAACGTTTTGCTCACACAATCTTGAAACACTTGGGTCTTGGGACCATGCAGGATTGGCAGTAATTACCCATACCCTGAGCTACATATGCCATGCTATCACTTAATGCGTAAAGAAATAACTACTTGTCTCCCAAATACCATGACACATAATACAAATGATACACATATAACAGGGGACGTGGATTTTTAAATAGAATCTAACTTTTATGTTGTCATAAATTTCTTAAGACTAGTATTAATGTAGGGGTCTCTATTCTGGTTATGCTGTGTTTTGTGGTCTGACTTTATAAATAGCTCTTGCATTGTGTTTGTGTGGCTATAGCTTGTAAATAGGACTTCTGTCACTATTTTGTGGCTGCCATGTCTTGTCTTTGTTATCGGATTCTCTAATCTTTGCCTTGATGCATTGTCATTGTAGTCAAGCTATCCTCGCACTGAATCTGTTCGAAAGGGATGGGTGGTTCAACAATTTGTCAAGTTAATAATATTTACTGGATTCATGGGATTTATCATAGAACAAGTAAGTAGAATTTCACATTTAAACCAGTTATGAGTGCTCTCTCTTTTTTTTAAAAAAATAAAGGCATGCATTCCTGACATGTTTGGTGGGCATAATTCTGCAGTATATCAATCCTATTGTTAAGAATTCACAGCACCCTTTTAAAGGAAATCTCTTGTATGCCATTGAGAGGGTCTTGAAGCTCTCAGTTCCTAATTTATATGTATGGCTTTGCATGTTCTACTGCTTTTTCCACCTGTGGTGAGTGAACTTTTCTTTCGCGTTTTAATGAATAGTTTCCTCTTTGTTAAAGAAATTCCAATAATTGCCAAAATTTTCTTCATTTTTTTTTTCATTAATACCATGAAGCTTGTTATAGCTGTAGTTAGTTTGCTTCAATGGTGTCAAGTGAAGATTGTTTAGTGGAAATTTTTTTAGATCAATAGTGTTATGTGTAGTTTCATTTAGTTGTAGTGGAGTTGTAAGAATCCTCCATTGGACACATTTACTTCAACAACTATTGACTGCATTCCCTTGAAAATGTTTTTCTTATAACTTGTCCAACAAGTAACAACTTGCATTTCAAATTGTGTGCAGATTCTGTTGAAGTGGGAGTAATTTTTATAAAGTGTGCTTATAAGTTTTGTTTAATGCATAATTTTATTCACCTAGCATGATTCCTGAAGCTTGGCATATTCCTAGAAATTTACACTAGGTTTCTTCCCTCCCATAAAGGGGGAATTGTAGGACCAGGTTCATCTCTTTAGTTTGAGTTGAATACTGTTTTGCAAATGTAGGTTAAATATACTTGCCGAGCTCCTTTGCTTTGGTGATCGGGAGTTCTACAAGGATTGGTGGAATGCAAGAACTGTTGAAGAAGTAAGAACTCATCTTCTGGAAAATGTTTTCCTCTTGATATATCGATAAAAAATTCCTTGCTTATCATCTTTACATTTGCAAACGTGATTTTGGATTTGTGGCTTTCAACAGTATTGGAGAATGTGGAATATGGTATGTTTCTATACTTGAAATTCTTTATTTTATCTTAGATTCTGAGGCTTGATTGTTTATTGGTAAATTAATATTTTGTTTTTGTAAAATGAATTCCATGGAAAATGAATTCTAGGAAAATGGATTATTTTTGGATGTTTAGCTCTACCATGGAAAATGAGGTTGAAAATATTTTCCAATGCTTATTGTGCAATGAAAATGACTTTCTTGCCTTTGTTATCCATTTTTCATAATAACATTCTATTTTTAATTATTGTTATAATATGACATGTTGTATATTTTCTAACAAAAAGTATTTTCTTATCTATATATTATGTGTAAATGTATTATATATAGGGATTTGCTAACCCACTCACTCTTTAGGCGGACTAGCAATGTGCCCAAATTTTTTGGACATTATGTATTATAATTATGGGCTTTTCTTAATCATCTCTAATAGAGATAATATTGTCATTTCAGTAACCCCGACTTTAATTATCAAACATTGGGGCCCAGTTTATTCTCTCCTCCCCTCCCCATTCTTTCTTCCTTTTTTTTTCTTTTATAGTCTGAATAAAGCATGAGCAATAACACATCATCATCACTTCAAGTTTTGCTACAGAAATTGTAGTTAGAAATGGACTCTAAAGTGGCCTAACTGCTAAATCTTGATTGCTTTGTTCAGTGCTTCTGTAGGATTTCAAATTTAAAGAATTAAGGAAATACTATTCCGATCTTTCTGTAAAGAAGCACTATCTTCACTTTCTCAAGCTGTTAATCTCTCTCGTTTTTTCTCTTCATCCAGCAACGCAATGGCTATCCCATACTCCCTATCTTGTATTTATCTCTTTGCAATCATTAATTCTCAGAAATGGATTTGATATAAAAACCTTCCTCATTGCCTTTGCAGTGGCTATTAGAGAATGATGATAAAGGAAAATAATAAATCAAGGAGAAAGAAAGATGGGAGAGAGAGAGAGAGAGCAAATAACAAAAAAAGAAAAAGAAAAAAGAAAAAAAGCAAGGGTACCAGATGGCAGTACTATCCCAGTCACAAGAGATCAATAAAGCTTTAAATTAAGGGTACATTATGTTAAAAAAAAAAGGGACAATGCTAACATGCTCGAAGGATGGGCAGGGTAGGCTAGCAAATCCCTTGTATTCAATATCGATATATTATATATGTATATTTATATTTTAATTTCCTATAAAATATTATATAGATTTTTGTAATTTGTCAATACATTGTCTTTTTTAATACAATATATAGAGTATTAATACAAGTATAATACATGTATTATGGAAGAATAATGAAGTAGTATGTGATTATAGTTCGTGAGCCCTAATGAATGTGTTCCAACTCTTTCAAACCAGAAAAAAGCTTCCTCTTTTAAAGCTTCTATTTTTTTTTATCGGAAAATGAATTATGTTGACTAGTTGTCTAAAGTTCCTCCAAACATTAGAAAGTCAATAAATTATGGGAACACCTTCAAAATTTTATGTGATGGATCAATATGGTCAATCATAAACTTTGTGTGTTTTAGCAGTCATGTGTTCCGGAATACATTCTTGTTTTAAATCTATAACATGAATGGTGTGGGAATTCTAACATGTGCCTCCCTAGAAATTGTTTTCATAGATGTTTAATTGATTCGGGAGTCTCAAGAGGATAAATGCTATTCCCATTTAAGGTAGAAAATGGAAAATGTCAGGGAACTATGGAATTGGAAAAAAATGAATATTTGATCTATATGAATTCTTGTTATGTAGTTTCCTAGTTGGCTATTGGATCATGAAGGTATAAAAGTTGCTATATCTTCTTATTGAAATCCTGGCCATGGTTACCATGTGCTGTTTGAATTTTGTTGTGGATCAACATTATGACTGGACAATAAGGTACTTCTATTAGTTGCAAATCATTCTATTCGAATGAAAGTTGTGTCAAGATAAGGATATTAGATTGAAACTCTTCAATTTCTATTCAATCTTTTGTCCATGTCGTGGAAAAGATTTTATTTGTTGATGCAATTGTCAGCAATACCATGGTAATTAGTTGCTGTATAACCTATCATTTTGCCCTTGTGTTTGTCCCAATTATTCAAAATTATCAATGTGTTAATTTGTTCAGTAACTATATGTTTGTAAAATTGGTTCAATTGTGGGCAATAGTTAACTTCCTTTCCATTTGTTCCATTAATTAGGTATGCCATGGACAAACAATTTCTATATAGGATGAAAATTGGATCCCCATATCAAATGAATGATGTTTAATGAACTAAGTTGAAATGGCCTAGAGATCCATAAAAACAAAAAGATTCGCATGTGATTTGATCAAGATTTGGAAGGGTTTCTAATTATTTTAGGGAAGAAGCTAGAATTTAGATTTTGGGTTGACAGTGGCTGCGTTTCATAAATAATAAAGAGAGGCACTTGAGCAGCTTACAGCTCAGGTGAGAGATTTTTTTTTTGTTTTGATCGATCACATGTAGGTCACATGACATCATTTACATGGTATATGAGTTCAATTTTCATCACGTGTGGAAATTATTTGTTGTCATACCCAATTAATTGAGCAATTGGATGACAATTAACCATTGAACCTAATTGAGCCAATTTTACAAACACAAAGTGTTATTAAATAAATTACCAACATAGGGGAAATTTTAAAGAACTGAGACAAATACAAGGGAAAAATGTTTAAGCCAGTTAGTTGCTTACAAGTGTGTTCATCCGGTGCTTTTATATATCATTTGCATTCTTATTGTAATGTTGTAGTTATTATAACGAACATAAGATGTGCTGCTTACGAACACACACGCACACAGAGACTGGTTGGTCAAGCATACCTCTAATTGAATCCTAACCGTCTACAGCCAGTTCATAAGTGGATGGTTCGCCATATCTATTTTCCATGCCTACGGAATAAAATACCGAAGGTAACTTCCCTTTCTCTCCGTGGACTGTAAACTACACTTGATTCGTTAGAAAGTAAATGAACATTTCTTCTTGCTGTATTTTTATCTCTGCTTTTGTCATCACAGATTTTCATTTTCTTGTTCTATGATGGAAGCTTTATAATGTGACCTATGGATTACAAGACATGCTATAATTTGGTTTATCTTGCAATTTTTTTTTCTATTGAATCTTCTTTCCAACTTTCTTTTTATTTTTCTGCTAATTCCACTAAGAAATCAAAATTACAAGTACAAACTTTAAACTCCTATTTATGACAATTGTTGACAGCAACTTTTGGAAGAAGGATGATGCATGGAATATGAAGGGGGTTGTCTTAGGTTTATTCTTATTTAGGGCTGTGTATTATTAACCAAGCATGTCCTGGTGATTTTATATTTTGTTAGACAAAAACTTAATAGAGATACTCTCTTGGCAGTTTCTCACAATTTTTCTTTGTTGTTTTTTCCCATATCATTGCAGGGGTTAGCTATACTTATTGCCTTCTTAGTTTCAGCTGTATTTCACGAGGTATTATTGGGTTGATTTTTTATTTTTGTTATTCGATGACTTTTATCTTGACTAGTTCATCTCATAGCTGGCTTATATGTTCACATAGAAGATCAAATTTTTGCATGTTTATTTGTTAGTTATAGAAGTATCTGTTTTAGGAAGTATCAACAAGGATATGAATACAATATGATGCAGATGTCAATATTTCAATTTTTTAAATTTAGGATATGATACAAGATGTCATGGATACTTTATTAAAAATATATAATGCCAAATTTTTGGATAAAATGAAATTATGTTGGTTTGGTATTATAATATATAAAATAGTTTTTTTTAATATAAAAAGATATTTATTTTAAATTTATGTATTTATTTTTCTTTTTAAAGGATGGGATGGTCAGGATGATTATGTTATTTATCAATGTGTTATTAAGCTAAAAACAAATATGTTCTACTTTTACATTTTTTATGTAGTTTCTCGTTTTTATTCTAGAAATTAATTCAAAATATATCAAACTATTTACAAGATGGGAAACCATAAATTAGTTTGAATAACACCAATAATAACGATGTTAAGATTGCATTTGTCACTTTGACAATATTCATCAATTATTATCCATTTAAAAAAAAAAAAAATCATTTATTATCTATATAAATCATACTCTCTGTCCTAAAAGGATTGTCATGTTTGACTTTCTACAATCATTAATTGACACATGTCATATCACCATTCTTTATCACACTTTTCTAAAACACCCTCTATTGTATGCCTCTTACAAAGTGGGTTTAACTAGGGGTATTTTAGGAAAATACATGACTCAATGTTTTGATCAGAAAATCAGTCTGTGATAAACAAAATAGAAAACCAGACAATCTCTTTGGGATGGAGGGATTATTATATTAATTTGATATTATAAAATGAAAATGTGCAAAAACTAATTAATAAAATTCAATTTGCAACGGAAATTGTAGTAATGATGTATATCCACGAGGTTTTGGATACATCTATGAAAGCATTTTTAAAGTATCCCCAAGCATTTGAAATAATATTTATTATTCATTAGTTTTTATGTGGCAAGTATCCGATTTGTATTGGAGTAGTACCAGGTCAAGTATAGTATTGGATATGTGCCCAATTGGATTACATGAGGGATTTTGAATTGTACTCGTACACACACTTGATGCATAATCAAGGATTTTGCTTAGGGACTCATCACACTCTCTTTTTTTTCTCCAGTCTTGATGGGTGGAGTGATTTTGTGTTCAACTTAATGTGAATTAATTTCAACTATTAAAAGATCAGCTTTGGATGAGATGAACTTGACATGAGCGACAAATTGCACAGTGACAGTGTCATGAAAATCTAATCTTATCTTTGTCTAGGAACCACACAGTGCTGGGGACTTTGCTTTATGCTATGTCAATGGTAAAAATAATGGTAGCAACCAATTCTGAAAGTTAGACACACCAAGTTACCTGCTTAGTTTGGCACATTGATAACATGGATTGGTAGGTTCGGAAACAGAAGAGATCTAAACATCAAGAAATTACAGAATAACTGGTAGGCCGATCCAACTGGGTTGGGATGAGGGCTTAGTTGAGGATGATGCTGACGAACCGTCTCTTCAACTCTTCACGGAGGGTGAACTCTTGGAATGCAGTGATTACGATAGAGTTATAGACCAACACTTTGAGATTCTATAGTCATTGCTTGCACTAGAATTTTTGAATTGATGCACCACTGGCTCTATTCAATAGTTTCAATTACAGCCATGTACTTGTGGTGGCATTTGATGTTAATTATCCTGCAGCTGTGCATTGCTGTTCCCTGCCACGTGTTCAAGCTCTGGGCATTTATTGGAATTATGTTACAGGTAAGATGATTCTGACCAGAGACTGCCAGAATTTCGTTTTCAACTGACTGTTTTAAAACCAGTTTTATGCTTGCTCCCCCCACTCCCTAAGAGAAGAAAAGGGAAGAAGGAAAAGTATCATCTTTTAAGTGTGTTGAATTAGCTAATGGAATCATGGCTTCCTCTTTCTCGTTTGGATCAGGTTCCCTTAGTGGTGATCACAAAATTTCTCCAAAATAAGTTCAGAAGCTCCATGGTATGTCCATTTCTTCACCTCTTCATCTCCCAAGCAGAGAGGTTAAAATCTGGAACATCTGATAAATAGCAGACTTCCAAACCCCGCTCTATTCCATCATGCAAAGTGTAGTCCGCCATGGTAGATGGCCATGGAGTACAAAATCAAACCCCGATGAGCAGCAGCCTGTTCTAGTCCATGACAGAATGCAATTCTTTTCATGACAGGTGGGAAACATGATCTTCTGGTTGTTTTTCAGCATTCTTGGTCAACCAATGTGTGTGCTTCTGTATTACCATGACTTGATGAATCGGAAGGGGAAAACTGAATCAAGTTGACCCAAGCGTGGTAGAGCTTGCCAAGATCAACAAAAAGCATGGTTATGGAAGTGCTTTTTCCCATGTGTTCTGCAGGAGAAATTGTGTTGAGCCGTGTTATATCGAGATGTCTTTTTTTATTATTATTTTTGAATGTCTTTGATGTACACGCAATATATATATATTTTTTTTGATTTACGTGGGGTGTCCGGGCCAGCTTACGCGCACCGCGACTATTCCCCACGGCCCACTGGACATCCTGCAAGTCCAGGAGCAGGTAAGGCACCGCGGGGGTGACAGGCGTGCACATAGAGGGTCGAATCCGGAACGGGGGCGGAACAAGTCACACGATTGGCCACAGTAGCTAGACCCACAAGTGCATGTACAAGCAATTTTGGTAGTACAGGCACTGGGAATTAAAATGCCAAAGTGACACTGGATTTTTATTTTTTTATTTTTTTTTTATGTTGGTTGGTTGGTTTGGTTAATCATTTCTAGAAAAATGTTAATGGTACCTGTTCCATGGTTTGGCTTTTCAAATTCATATCCTGTTGTGACTGCGTTCAAGGTCCTCCACAGCTGAGGACAGTTTTTTGTTTGGTAGTAGTAACTAACATCGTTGACTATGCTGATGGTTGTATTAAATTTCTTTTTTTAAACGTGACAACAATGTCGAGATGTTATTGTCTTGTTGTTTTCCGGTAGAAAAAAATTAATGTAATCCAATTTACATGACAAGTTTAAAAGTAATCTACCTAACTGTTAAAGACTAAAAAAACAATCTGAATATTGTATTTAAAAAAAAGTATTAAGATAGGTCGATTCTAGTTTATTTAAGGTTAACTTATTATATTCACAATTCAAGTTATTCAATTTATGTTGTTATGAAATTACTTGATAAAAAATAAATTATAAAACTCAAATCAATATAATATTGAAGAATACGATTAAAAATAAATCAATTAAAAAAAGAAAAAATAACAAAGTCTATTCAAGTTAACATGCCAAACCTACGACTTAAGTTTTGAGATTAAGATAATTTCAGAGAAAAAAAATTTAGAGTAAATTATGAAGCATGATTCTTAATTAACCTAAATTATAAAGCATAATTCTCAGTTAATCAATATTAAAGGATAATAATGAAAAAAAATCAATTAAAAAGAAAAAAAAAATCAACGCGAATTGACTCTCTAAACTCATGATCTTGGTCATGAGACCGAGATAATCTTATAGAAAGTAAATCGAAATATATTATAAAGCTCAATTCTCAATAAATTCAACGTTGAAGGATGAAATGAAAAAAATTAATTACAAAAGAACAAAAAAAAAATCCGAGTCAACATGGTTTTGTTAGAAATCTAATTAAAAAACATGATTAATGGACACTTTTGAGGCCAAAACCCTCTAAAAAACTATCTTACATTGAAAAAACTTTCTAGTGTTTATACAATAGGCAATTGAAGAGTTAAAATTAGGCTCAAATGACATCTAAATTTTTATAGGGGAAAGTACCTAAAAATTGTTATTTGGGCTTAAACCCACACACAAGTGCGTTGGCTCAACTGGTACTCAAGCC
>Ga0307514_10006453_pt1 | contig 10223 bp, 11 predicted proteins | sample 16_EM_MG_FD_203088 | JGI IMG/M metagenome (GOLD analysis project Ga0307514, IMG submission 203088) | Populus trichocarpa ectomycorrhiza microbial communities from riparian zone in the Pacific Northwest, United States - 16_EM | ecosystem: Host-associated > Plants > Roots > Unclassified | place... | reverse complement strand
CCATTTCTCACCTCTAGAAACAACTCATCTTCTGCACAATCGATAGCGTAAACCCAGACTCAAAAACGGGAGGTTACGTCGTCTACTCCACCTGTTCCGTAACCATCGATGAGGACGAGGCAGTGGTCGACTACGCTCTCCGGAAATGGCCGAACGTAAAGTTCGTCGATACCGGGTTCGAGTTCGGTCAGGAGGGTTTCACACAGTACCGAGGGAAGATTTTCGACGACAGTGTGAAGTTGATGAGGAGAATCTACCCTCATGTGAATAACATGGACAAATTCTATGTGGCGAAGTTCGAGGTGCTGAGAGGAAGGAAAGTGAAGAAGGGTGGGGACAGCGATGAGGGTGAGGGACATGAAGAAGCGAACACGGAAGATGGGGGTGTAGAGGAACCCACCTTCGATGACAAGGAGGATAAGGGTTACATGACGCTGCGGGTCATCTCATCCCCACTTGCTACACTGCAGTACGTTTGGGAGTGAGGATGGGAGGAAGTCATGCACACTGTCGGGTGGTCGTAACAGTGGTAGATTGTGGCCCATTAGACGCAGCGCGAGAGGAATAAAGGGGTTGGCCAGTCAGATGAGATCTCGTGACGAAAATGTACTGTGATCTCCGAGAGGTTCCGCATACACGTCACGGTTCACTTCACCACTATCTCTCACATCACCATCAGCACTCCCCAAACCAGAAATGTCTGCCACGACTGGCCGAAGCCACAAGATCCTAGCAGGAAAGCTTGCGAATTGCATACAGCACATCAAATCTGCCGGGTTTAGGTCATTCCCTGATTTTATGAAACAACTCTTCGTCGACTTCCCTAGGGGCCATGGCAGCGCCACCGATGGACCACACCAGACCACCGCACAGACTCTCCGAGCATTTTTGGAGTGGGACTCACTCAAACCTGTTCTGGATGGAATAGCTGCAAATGACATGATGGGGAAGGATGAAAATAGGGATGGCTTGGTCCCTGATTATTGTATCAGTCCTGGTATATCCATCACATCAGGTAGTGTCTCTACCCTCTGTGTCCGTGCTGCTGATCTCATTCAAATACAAAGAAAACTCAGACCCTCAATCCAACCCTTTTGGCCATGGGATTCTCCTGCGATTTGCACTGCCAATCATCCTTGAGGAGATTGACAAGGAGGTCAATACTCTGATGGATGCTGCCTCCCCATTTCATGGTGCTAAGACCTGGTCCTGGGACTCACTGTTGCAGCTCTCTCTTGACTCTCAGCAGGCTTATGCAGTGAAAAATGCTCCAGTTCTCTGGTCAGTGCTTTCCACTGTTGCAGTCAATGAAAAACGAAGGGCTACAATGGAAATAAAAGAGGAAGGAAGAGATCCTTGGCAGGTATGTTCATAACCAATACTCCAATGAGATTTGTGATCAAACCATAGACAGGGGGCAGCTTTTGCTCTCTCTATCCTGCTCTATCTGCGCAACAAGTCTGTTTCCCTCCTACCTCAGGTCACAGGCACCATTCTCTTCTCCTGCAATGCCAACCGATTCATCTACCGAGTCCTTTCACGCCTTGGAATCTCAGTTGCATACTCCACAGTCAATAACAAACTCCATGACCTTGGTGACTCCATCCGCAAGTCCCTAAAAAACCTTGGGGAACGTGTCCAGAGGAGGGAGGTCTCAGTCATTTGGATCTACGACAACATCCAACGGAACTACGTTGCGTGGAACCAGTCAATCGCAAACAAGAACAAGATGCATACTGGTACTGCGTCAACAGTCTTGGTTATGGAGGATGTTCCAGAAGGTGCCATGGACCCTGCCACACTCACAAGGCGACTCCACCTCCATTCCAGATTAACCTTTGAAGATCTTGAGAAGGATCTTGATCATGACCATATCCAAGGAATTGGAGAGGCCACACTTCTTTCAATCTGGGCCAAGTATATCCCATGCCTCAAGGTCTTTACTCCCACAATTCAGAAGCGATTTTCTGAGGACCTCAAAAAGCATCCCCTTCGGCTCCGAAAATCTCAGTACTATCCACTTGAAACATCAGATATTGACGAGTCAACAACCTCTGGTGCACAGGAAGTCCTTAAGGATATCACTTCTCAGCTTGGCCTCAAGAAGGAGGATTTTGACGAACTCCTAATTCCAGTTGCTGGTGACCTCCTCACTGTCGATCGGATCAAAAAGCTCAAGGCCTATACTACAACAGACACCACTACCTACAATCGGTATTCATGGGCTCTACCCTGGGTTCAACTATGGCACATGAAATGGGCAGCTCTAAGGGCCATTTTCCACACACACTGGCCGGGGATGATAGGAAAAGGTCTCTGTGGACTCCAAGCTGATGGTGACACCTTGGGCAGGAAGAACTTGAATCCAAAGAAGTGTGATTTTTACAGTCACAGTGACTTTGTCTTTGACACATTTGAGGCCCTGTGCCTTGGTGCATTGCGGTGAGTCTCCCCTTACTATTTATCCAGTAATGTGCTATGCTTATAACAGATAGGGCAGTTTTACGGTCAGAAGGGATGGCCATCAGCGGGACTGGGGAAGGCGAGAGTGCTCCAACCATCATTGAAGAACTGGACAGTCTCCTGAAGCACCTCTTTTCCCCCATCACCATTGATCACCTTTCAACCCTTTCTCAGAAGGTTTACCTCAGGTATATGATTACAGGTGCCCACAATGCTGCTCTGGGAAATATTGACCGACCAGTGGAGATCTATGGGCAGCCAGGAAGTCAGATGGAACCCCAGAATGAAGGGGTAGAGAAGTATGGTTGGAATGGTGACAGGCAAATGGCAAACCTCACTCTGCGTATGCGGGACTCACTGTGGTACTATGAGCTGTGTCATGCAATTGTTGATGGTGACATTGGACGGGTGCTGGAGATCATCAAGGTGATGCTGCAGTTGTGGACTATATCTGTTGCCTGACATAACTTCCAGCTCCTACGGTTTTCCTTCTGGGGGGCTGGAGCATCTAACTATGGCAAAGAGCTCCTCGCACTTGCAGCAATGTTCATCCATGTCTTCACCAAGGAACAGCAAGAGGCAATTCTTAACAACTGGCTTGTCAACATATCAGGGAAGGCTGGGAGGTGGCATGAACTAGACCTTCTCCAGGAACATCTCAATTTTTGGATCAAGGTCTTTTTCAACAGCCGAAACTCTGCCTTTGATTCCCCCTTCCTCCAAAATGTTGCTCTCAACATCACAGGATTTTCACACCTTCGCACAATCCTTGAACGCGTCATTGGGATTTCGGCTTCAACTGGCTACCACCACAAGCCAAGCAAGGTTAAAGACATTATCGCACTTGCAGCACGCCATGAACAGGATGATATTTTCACCTTCCACCCTGGACGCACCCAGTCCTTCCAGGCCAAAGACATCTTCCAGATTGGTATGGAAAAGTTGAGGAATGGGGAACAAATTAGGAAGTCCTTGGCTCTGGATGATGTAGATGCTGGGGTTGATGATGAGGAAGGCACCCTTGATGGAGAGCTTCGGGGTGATGGTGGAGAGGATGATCCAATCCCTCAATATCTTCAAGAGTACCTTGGTGATGATGCAGGCCTTAGCTATTGAAGATCCTTTATGGCCAAAAAATATTTTATCCATTATCTTACTCCACACTTTGCAACCACTCATAACTCCTTGCATCTCCTTTTCTTGGGGGGCTCTCCATCCTCTAAACCCTCTCCCTCTGATTCATCTCTTCTGGTTTTGGGTTGTATGGGAATTCGGATCTTGAGAGAGTGCCCTTTCTCCATCTCAGACTCCTCCCTATCCCTTACCTCATACTTCTCCCTCATCTCCTTCCGCAGGTCATCCAACCCCTTCAGTGCCTCTTGACAAAAGGAGAAGAGCCTTGTCTTGTGTTGTTCAAGTAGAGGCCAATCACCAAGTAAAGAGGATAGGTTCTCAATACTGGTGATAACATGGAACCGTTCACATAGGTGGTCCTGAAGTTCCTGTGACAGAAACGAGGTGGGGGGTAACAGGGAGTTTTTCTTGCGTACCTCATCCCAGGTCCTTCTTGTCCATGTAGAGATCATATCAGAAATAGCATCTCGAAGTAGACCATCTTTCTTGGTAGCAAAGGGGGCATAGGTCCCATCTGAACGAAGTCCTGAGCCCTTGGTCCGCTTGGGTGTAAAAGCCATGACCCTAGATTGTTCTGGAACCATGTTTGGGAGGACTAAATTGTGTTTGATACAGCAGTTCGTGGGGTGGGATGGTTTGTCGCCAAAATGGATGCAGAAGACCTCTCGGGGACAAGAGGTTAGGGGTGGGTTGAACCAGGCGCGGAGTACCTGACACATTTTTTCACGGCGGTGTAGATCAGTTGCCTCGCGTTTTGTCAAGTCGTCAGGGTCCTTGTTGATGTCCTTGACCCATGGCGGGGCATACGTGATTGCATATGCCTGTTCCTTGTCCCGACCAGCCCGCCCTATCTGTTGGACAAGCTTCGAAAATGAAGATGGAAGGTCGAATACAATGACCTGCCGGATATCGGGAACATCAACACCCCACGTAAAACAGTCACTCGCAACAACAATTCGGGTGGCTCCAGACCGGAATCTCTCCATGACATGCAGGCGGCCTTCATCGGAAATGAGTGAGTGATATGGAAGAACAACCTCATTGGAGTGAAGGGGTTGGGGGAGGAGCTTTTGGAGGAACCGATATACACGGGTACCGAGATTTATGGTGTTGCAGAATATGAGTGACTTTGTGATGTCAGCAGCAGATGTGATGGTGGATGGAATGAGCCAAGTGATGTCGAGGAATGTGCTGCCGGAGATAGGGTGCTCAAAGAACTGAGGGAGGTAGCAAATGTTGGGGTTATCAATGGGGAGGTGATTGTAGATATAACAGCCAGGATTAAAGCCGAGGGAGACCATGACCTGGTTAAAGGTTTGATCATTGGGAAGCGTTGCACTGACTGCAATCCACGGAATAAATGAGGGAAGGCGGTGGCGAAGTTGGCCAATCTCCTTGTAACGTGGGCGGAAGTCAGATCCCTGTTCCTCAACAAGGTGACATTCATCGATGAACACCAGACGGAGTCGGTCGCGGAATTTTTGATTATTGAGCAATGGTTTGAACCGGTTGCTTGTCAACATCTCTGGAGAGACGATGACTAGCCCATACTCCCCATTTATTGCTTCATTGACCAAGTCTCGGTGTTCGTTTGAAGAGGCGCGGCTGGCGGTGTCTTCATTGATCGCGACAGCGGGGATCCCCTTCAACATGGCAGAACGTTCCTGGAATGGTCTCAGTATGGCAACAACAGAAAAGGGTGAACGGCACACCTGGTCGCGACCCAATGCTTTTGTTGGAGTGATGCTCAATCCAATTGCCATGGGATCTTCGAGGCGGAAAGCAAGAAGGGGTGCGAATAAGAGTGTCGTCTTTCCACACCCTGTACCTGCTGTCAACACGACATCTTTCCCATCGAGAATATGCTTGGTCAGGGTAACCTGCCAGTCCTGGAGCTTCGGATACCCGAGCTTCTCAGTGAGCACAGATAAAGTGTGATCTGTAAGCACAAGGCGTTTTCGGGTGTCCATACTGGGTCGGAGTGCAAAAATTATGAGCGAGTAGTGTAGATTAGGAGAGGGGTAGGTTAGATGGACATGGAAGGAAGAACGGTCGTGCCCGCATTTCGATCACATTGAGGCTGCACATGTAGAATGGAACTGCGCTGCTGTCATACGCAAGTCTCATTATATAAATGGCCATGGGAGAGCACGAGAAGTCCCTCATCCCAGCATCGTTGCGTCAACGCCCATAAGCTGCCCATCAACGTTGGGTCTATCGGCCCTGGTGCCATTTGAGGACAAAAGCGCCACTCGGAAGGGGTCTGAACGCCAGAAGCGTGACCCTTAAACTTGACTTGACCGACGTTGATCCAATGCCAACAACACAGATATCAGTACTGTCGCCGCCAATAGGTCGCGTTTGTAGAACGGAAGTTCCGAGACTTGACTTCGAAATGCGGGACCGGGAGGGCGCTGAGGGTTGAGGGCACGAATGATGGGGCCTCATGCGACGCGAAAAACCTCTGGAACCTCCCTGGTACATTGGGTGTTGGTGTCAGCGAAATGAACAGTGTAGCCCTTAAGCGACCGTTGCATACCTTGTTGATACCAACGGTTCCGTCACCGACGAGGATCTTCCTCGTGAGCCCCCCTGGAATAGGCTGTTCACTGTACCGGCGCACAGGCGGTTGAGGGTCTTGCTCCGTCTGGAGGGTGTGGAAGGGGACAAACGCTGGAGGAGAGAAACGGACAGACGTCCGCGTGTCGATGGCGAGGCACGCTGTAAGCGCTGAACACGGAAACTCACGCCTGAGACTGGGCGGTCTGAATCCGATGCTCGCAAGATCAACTTATATTCCAATCGTTGCAGACCTATCCGTTAGCTGGATGGCCGAATGGTAAGCGAGCAGGCTAGAGCCTGTCTCTTTTTGTCCTGAGTTCACCTTCATCCACTATCCCGGTTCGAACTCAGCCACGGATATCATTGATTAGTTCTCGGCCGCCGCCGAATACAACCCCCCACTGAAGAACAAGACATCCGTCCCAGCCTACCTACAATAAGCACACGAGACTTTGTTCAGGCTCCCAGGCTCTCATCTTCCTTACCTCACTCGGAACTATCATGACAACCTTCTACCTCATCAACAAGAAGCACAACAAACAGGCCCTGCAACTTCGTGACAACGACGCCGTAGTCGGTCAGGAATTCAGCGACAAAGCCACCGCGCAGTTTGGCCGTGATAATTTATACTTGCAGTCAATATTAATGGATGTTGTTTTCCTCTCTTTTATGTCGTTGCGGGTGATGTGAGTCTAATCACCTGGCGGGGGAGGAAACCAAAAGAAAAGAAAAATGTATGCATTAAGAGGGAATCGAACCCCCGGCGGGTCGACGCTGCGCGCCGTTTGGTGGCAACGACCCAGGTTACCACTACCCCATTAATGCGTTAGTTGTTGTACGCTAAATGGGGCCGTCGACCGGTAGAACGTCTGGGACTGATTGACTAGAGAATGATTCGGCATCAATACAATCCTCCATCGGCTTTGGTAGCGCTACCTGAGCATTAGTGCAAAAACTGAATAGGATTTGACCTCGGCAGTCGTGGAGTACTACGCAGCAGTTGAGACGTTTTTTCTGATGAATACGCTGAAGGAATCTCCGGATTGAGGTACCCACTGGCCATCAGCAATTCGTGGAAAGTGGTGATCGAGGTTTGTAACCCGTTATAACACATTAAAACTTGTTGTCTACTTTCCAGTCGGCGCTTAAGGCTGAGGACTATAACGCGTTTTATCCCAATAGATTGCCCTACCACTGTGGCATGGCATCATATCTGGTTATCATTTGGTTATCGAACTTTTCACGATTTGCTGATGGCCTGTCGCTCCCACGCCGGGATGAGCGTCCTCTTACAGTACTGTGGAGTGCATCACTCAAATCGACGAATTGTCTCCAGGGTCAACTGCGGCACATAGTCAGATTGATGAGAGGACCAATCGTTGCTCGTCGCTGGTCTCAACAAGAGTCACACCAGCCTTACTTTTCTAGGCCAGGCGATAGCTGTCGTGTACATGTCACCCAGGTCCTGGAAATACACGTTGCATGAAGAGACGGAGTAGGCCCCCGTCAAACAACAGAACTCTGCGAGGGGGTCACATCGAATGATTAAATGTTCTACTCAGGATCTGTTGCGACTGAGTGAGCGTGAAACTCCAAGCGAAACTGAATACATTACAACTTTATCGTACTGAGATAGGACCCGAATCAATAAATACTCATCGAGATCAAAGGTCAGAATTTGAATCCACCCGCCAGACCCATGACGTTCTTAGGGTCGATCTCGGCTTTGAGTTCTCGCAATTTCTGCAAATTTTCCCCGTAGATCTCGACGAGAGGTGTGTTGGCTTCTACGTAATTTCCGTACAATGCCGTAGGGTGATTGGAGAGTAACCCTTCTGCCTTGGCAACAGCGGCGAGGTGATTTGCTGATTCTTCGATGGCCGCAGTGAATTCGCCGTCGTACGTAGAGTTGGTCCAAGCAAAGTAAACGAGGAGTGGATTGGGAGCGTTGCCTGGTTTGCGAGCAGATGGAACCGGCCAGGCTGATGGGGAGTTCGCATGGGAGAGGTAGCTTTGGAGGAAGGGTTCAAGGACGTAGGAGAAGACGACTCCACCCTTCGGAGTTAATTGGGTAGTCCAGTACTGTGAAACGGAGAAAGGTTGAGTTTGGTTATGCGATAAGAGAAGGACGCACTGACCGTAAGTTCGCTCTCGATTGCCTCCAAGAGGGTCGAGCTGAAGTGACTGACGCCGAGCATATGTGTAGTACCACTGTAATAGAAGGTCAGCAAAGGGACCGAGTAAAATATCCTCAGATGGCGTTACCGGAGACCATTGGTTGCATTCCCAGTCGAACTGAAAAGCATGTCGAGATACGAGCGTGTTTTCACATCGCTCGGACCAGATGGGATGTTTGTGAAGTTGTCGAAGGTGCCAGGTGGTGGAGTCGGGCCATCATAAAAGAACGTTTGGCTGATAGTTCGGTTCCCTTGAGAGCTAACGTACGAGGGAATAATCGCAGCCTTCGGGTCCTGGGAATGTACAGAGAAGTCTGCAATAGCGGTGCGGACTTGACTGAAAGTGGAAGAAAGGTACGTGACTGGTCCGCCCTGGGATCAGAGTCAGCGCAAGTTTTTGGTGGACGGTGGAAATACATACCCATACTTGGGTTTGTGGGAAAGTCTTCATCGTGAAGTCCGTCACGATTCCCTGGAAGAAAGTAAGCGGATCTGAATGGCGACAAGGTCAGAAAGAGTGGACCCACGAAATTGTTGAAGCCTCCCTTTAAACCCCAGAAGAGGTCAGGGTGGGTCGATTGGGTAACATCAGTAACCGTGCCGTTTGGCAGAACCAAGGTGTAGCCGACGATGGTGTCAAGGCAAAGACCATATTGGTTGGTCTTGTACGAGTACCCTATCAGCGATCCATCAGTATACAAGGCGACGGAAAAACCTCCAGGAACAGGAACAAACCTCCGCCCAGTGCAAAGCCGCCTACGCCGATCTGTGATACAACAGGATTGAGAACCCTCCCAACTGAGGGAATTGCAGTGCCCACTCACTCCAGGCACACGTCCACCAAGAACGACGACATTGTATTCTTGAAGTCGCTCATACACAGTATCCCAGATCAGGCCGGTCCCGATCACGGCGGTACCCGATGCTGCGTCGTACGTCACTTGAGTGAACTTTTCGGTATATATTTGGATTCCCTGGGTTGAAGAGAACCCGCGATTCACTGTGTGACCACCGCTTTTCACCTGAAACATCGGGGGTAGGGTCAAAGATTATGTCCTGGGCGCTGGGACCTGGGATAGCTTACGCCGAATGGAGTTTTTGTAGCGTCAATCACTTTGAGCTGATTATCAAAGGGGGTTGTACATTTTAGCGAATGCAGCGTGTGATGTCAGGCGGCGATGAGGGAAATGTACGTACGATCTTTCCTACATCCTCTGGAGTGCCAGGTGTCACAACACACGCGGAATCTTGTTGACTGGATGCGAAAAAATGGTAATCTCCTTCGGTGTATAAAGGGTCGCCTGTCCGCACATAAGCTCCAGCCTTACCACAGCTATAGTCACTCGTGCTCACCCGGATAGTAGACATTGGACGCGCTAGATATCGCTGCTTCGACCTCCCGGCAGGCCGGAAGATATCCCTTGCCAATGGTGGCAAATGCTAGTCCAACAAGTGGAGAAATCGTCAAGAAGCGGCCGAGCATTGTTATTTCTCCCGCCAAAGACTGGGGTGAAAGAGCTCGAGTGTCGTATGGGAACAGGTTGACCCCCTAACGGAGAACCAGAGCTTTTATATCGGAGAGTCCACGCGCGGTTGCCCATGATGATGACAGTACAAAGGGAGTGCACCGATGCCCATGGGCGTGGCTTAATGATTCTTGTGACGAGTTGAGCCAGCTCGACTCACCGAGAAGACCGGCGGCTCTCCTTATTTGGTAGCATCAGGAAAATGAAGACTCATTACCCATGCGCTTCGAAGTGCCTGGAATGGCCAAAATTGCGTGGCACCGCGACCGGTTTCTCCATGCGCATGTATCGAATGACTGTCGGAAGGATTTGCATGGAAGCGCCACCCGTTTTCATCGGAGCGCATGGAAGTGTTGCCTAG
>Ga0307514_10006452_pt1 | contig 10225 bp, 13 predicted proteins | sample 16_EM_MG_FD_203088 | JGI IMG/M metagenome (GOLD analysis project Ga0307514, IMG submission 203088) | Populus trichocarpa ectomycorrhiza microbial communities from riparian zone in the Pacific Northwest, United States - 16_EM | ecosystem: Host-associated > Plants > Roots > Unclassified | place... | reverse complement strand
TGTACGTACGAGATTTCAAATTGGCACCGTTTGCCACCCCGTTAAGCGATGACAGGTGTCGGAGTGAGCTGCTCTTTAGCTCTACGGATAGTCACTCAGTCACCCAGTTGCTATTGGAGGAGAACCGACTGAAAGGTAGTAAGCGGGTGGGACTTGAAGATGGTGACTCGAGGCCAACCAAAAGGAAAAAGGTTTGTGTTGGCGGGTGAACTATCAAGGTCGTGGGCCTTGCCGCTTGTCGGCGCTATCGTTATTTTTAAAACGAAACACAAAAACAACCAATGTGCTATCATCTCAATTAGGGAATCCTTGGCCACAGAAGCACTCGAAGAAGCGATGATCAAAATTACACAGCAACACAGGGCGTCCACATAAACCCTTCAAGGCCTCCCTCCCGGAGGAAAGCTACGGGCCTGCATTGAACCATAACCCTTCTCTGACTATGGCGACCAACACAAGGAAATCTGCAATAGGTCAAAAGCCTGCCCCGGCAAATGAGGATGAACAACAAAGGTGTGACTCATGCACCGGCGTCGTTTCTTGATTTCCCCTTCAATGTCTCACGTTGTGCATAGATTCCGCGATGACCTGACCACCGCGATCAAAGCAGCTTTCACGAAACATGAAGGTTCTGAACCACTGGATGCCCGGACACACTTCCACGAACAATTCCGTCAAGAGGCGGACGAATATGACAGGGACTTTCATAAAAAATACCACGATGATCTCAATACCATCCTGATATTTGTACGTTGCGACTATCAGGTTGCGAATTTAACTAATAAGCAAGCAGGCAGGTCTCTTTTCCACCGTGGCGACAGCCTTCATTATCGACATGCAAACGGAAATGCGCCCCGACTACAATGAAATGAGCTTCACCGTCCTCACAATGCTTCTGAACGCCACAACGGGGGCATCGAGTCAGCTTCCGCTTCCCACGTGGTCCGGTCCAAGTCCCTCCATCGTTCAGATTCAATCCATCCTCTTCAGCTCCCTTGCGAGTGCTTTGCTGGCGGCATTCTTGGCTACGCTGGGAAAACAATGGCTGAACTTTCACGTCGAAGGATCTTTCATTGACCGCAATCACCACCGGGAACTGAAGATGAGGGGAATGATCACCTGGCGTTTCAAGTTCGTCATGGAATGTTTGCCTTTGATCATGCAACTCTCTTTGTTCCTCTTGTGGTGTGCTTTGGCCCGGTATCTCTGGACTCTCAGTCGCACAGTCTCCTCTGTCATCACCGGATTTACCGTCGCGGGGGTCGCTTTCTATATATTTATCGTCATCGCTGGGACGTTTTCGAAAACGTGCCCCTTTCAAACTCCGATATCTGTTGCTCTTCGTGCAACCCGGGAAAGGTATCGGGAGGAGATCGCAGAGGCCCTCAAGATCATGCGAAGCCTCCTTGGAGTTAGGCGACCACAGACAAGCCTTATCACCCACCGCCATCAAACTGCTACTCTTCAAATCGCATCCGATGTCGATGATCAAGAAAATGAAGTTCGTTCGGAGTTGAGCTGCATATCGACGATGTTCAAGATGACCAAAGCTCCCAATTCTGTTACAGCGACCATGGCATATATCCCAGAAATCATCTGGGACGACCGGGTCAAATCGGTACCGCTGTTGCAAGTCTATCAGATATTACGCGAGTCACTCTCGCGCTCCGCCGACGGGAATGTCTCTCCCCGTCAGGGAGCAAGAGATAGAGCGTTCTGGAGCGCCAAGGCACTATTACATCTTTACGTCCAACGCCGTTGCATCTGTCCTGCAGACACAACACTCACGAACCAGGCGAAACTTATCGACCATTCGAGACAACCATTTATCGATCATTCGAGACAACCATTAGGACACCGTGAACCCGACGGAGATCCTGATCTCGCATCGATATTTTACATCATTGATTGGACATTCGGTGCTCAACCTCAACCCCCGATCCCCTGGGCTGAGTTCCGGCTCAACGAATCTCACCACTGCTGGTTGAGTCATACCCTTCAATATCGTGCGCTGTACGTCTTGGACGCGCAGAACAAGTTGACGGACGATGTGAAAGAGTTTGTGTCCACATCTCTAAGTCGCCGCCCCCATACTCGGGTTGTGGCGGACTGTCTCTTCATTGTCAAGATAGTTGCAGGTCACAGACCTGAACCTCGGGACCTCCGATTCAAGGATCGAAGGTGGGTATTCTTCGACACCTCCTCCACTGATGCTGACAAATAACACAGTCGCGAAATTCCCAAGATCATCGATGATATCTTTGACCTACTTGACTCCATCTTCAAGAAGGCCACTCCTTCTGGTGACATATCCTCTGGTATCGAAGCGCTGTCGCTCGTGGTACAGCTGTCGGACCGCAGGATCTGTACGAGGAGTTATGCGCTCTTCCGAATCATTATGAAAAACGTCAGTGGCAATGCCGAATTGTGGAAGCCGGCTCGACTCTCTATCCAAGGGGCCTACACCGGGACCAAGGCTGAAGTACCACAGGTCGGCGATCCCACGCAGATGTTGGAATTCCTTCGTTATCACATGTCTCCGGAACGATGGACCGATGTTGGACATCACCCTATTCACTACGTTTTCTCTGCCCTCACCCTCGCTTCCAATGAAGAGACCCACCGTGTGCTTGCCTCGTGCGGCTTTCCTGACCCTCTTTTTATCGACACGACGATTAAGGCCCTCGAGGACAAGGATCCCAAATTCAAAAACCTCCGAAGAATAACCATTTTCATGCTCGCAGAGTTGGACAATCACTTGTTCACCACGGAATGGGCCTTCACAGATCCCACGAAAGCGTCAAAATTCGTGCTTGCGTGGTCCACCAGCATCCACGAGTTTTTAGGAGATCCTACACACTGCGCCGAGAGGGCTGCAGTCAAGGTTCTATTGGCTATCGCACATTTACCCTGTTTGAGGATCCATCTGCCCAAGGAGCGGTGGGACTTGATACAACATTTCCCCTACATCATAAAGACAACTCCGCCTCCCCTTCAGAGGTGTCTTGCAAACACAACTATCATCCCGTTCCTCAAACAAAACGCGAAAGATCGGGCACTGTTTCCTTGGTTGGGAATGCTGTGGATGATGTACCATCAACTTACGAAGGATGTTCGGAAGCAGCTCAGGGAGGAAACTCGAGAGATTGTATTGGAACAGGGTTCCTTCCGTTTGGAGCCCTACCTCTCTTTGTTCGATGTGTCACTCAAGAGCTTGCAGACTCGGATCGAGATGCTGGACCCCTTGGACCAAGCTACCCCAGGGCTCTGGGCGAAACGCGAATTAATGGTGCAGGCGAAGGGGTGTTTGCTTTCGATAAAGGCGGAAGGAGGGATTGGTTTCAGGTTTTAGAGTTGAACCCCACGCCCGGCTTCCCATACTGTCCCGCAATCGCGCCGGTGCTGTACGGGCCATAGAATATTCGTAGTGATCTTGATGACAACGGTTCGTATGTATAACTTACACTGAACACAGTCGACAGTTTCCCATCCACTTTGCATGCCTCGTCAGATCTAACTAGACAGACGACTTTCCCCACCTAACGGGCTGAAAGGGCATGAGATCGCTCTCAGTGGGACTAAGTCGACCAATGCGTGATCCGATATTTAAACCGATGTCACAAAACTGATGAAATATGTGTGGAGTTCACTCAATAGGCGACCATCATGTGGGTGAAACATGGCGGGCTGGCCGAGAAACATGTTCACTCAGTTGACTCCTGGAAGGGGAGATGAAACGGAATGTTCCTGGTCTTTCGAGGAGGCTATCAAGTTGAGGGCGATGTTTGATACACTGTTGTTGGTGTATCAGATACTGACCAAGTTGAAGGTATCCCCATTTCGATTATACGCATTTGCCGTCCTTCGCCTCGCCGCACAATCCATGGATCACCGTATATGACCGTTTCCCTCTCATTGGAGATGCGGATAGGTTCACATCGACAGTAGAATTAATATAGCAAGCACCAGTGGAAATACACATAAGCTACCGAGAGAACTGGCTAAGTTTCTGTATCCGTTTCACCCTGTTGGAGAGTTCCACCTCCAGGTGTCGCTGGAGATTCACGCATTTCGGGCTCGGTTTCTCCAGTGACCGACACGCAACAAGTACTTGGTCGATTAGGGTGTACGGTAGCCATGTGGTGGATGAGTGTTTTGGAGGTTCTCGCGCGAGCTTGTGGCCAGACTAGGTCAATTGTCAGCAGGAAGATGAGCCGGCACCCATGTTGACTCTCACCTTCTTGATTAGGGTTGATATTTGTTCCAAGGCATCCTCGAATAGTTCATAACGCAGAGAGGTCCTGATGAGATATTCGTGATGGTAATTCTGCGGGAACGATGGATAAGGGGCAATTCCATGGTGAACCAGAGTTCGTCACTTACTTCTAGGATTTGGATGAGCCAGGGAGGGGGCGGGGTGAACCTATCGTGGCTCAAGATGGTCTCCAGAGAAGTTTTAGTGTATTTGAAGTCGGTGTCCAGACTGTCATGCCGTTCCAGCGATTGGCGGAGGTACCTCCACCCCCTCTCAGCGGGAGTTCCCGGCCACGACGAAACCCGGTCTGTTAAAAGCCAGTCTGATGTATCTGATTCTCTGTGGTGAATGTCAGAGGCCAAGACAACGATTTCAGCGACTGGGGTCATACGGAATACTTTTCGGGTGCCTGGATAGCTTTAAACACTGGGTGGTGAGATATACAAAGAGTTCAGTCATGTCCACATCCAAACTGCGTGCAGTGGACATTGCTGTGTTGAACTTGTTCAACTGCGCCAATCGCATCACTATCGCGGACGGGGTGGAGAGGAGTCCTGAGAACGCGCATGAGCTTGGTATGTAGTAGTAAAGGGCATAACGGAGGATTACCTGGACCAGCGATAAATGTTGGGTCGGCCTTTGTTAGCTCCAACTGAGCCGAAAGGAGTGTGTAGTCATAGTGAATTTCATTGACGGTGACGATCTCCATGTCCCTCCTTCCGGGGGCGTACAGTTCCTCCGGGATATGTCTCGACAACTTCCTCCTCTTCCGGGGCTGGGAGAACGCCATCAGCCTGACAACGCCAGAGATAACAAGAGGGGACGCACAATGTAGTCAGCTTCAGCGGTAAGAGGGATCGCGATCCAGGCGACTTTCTGATCTACCAACGACAGCACATTCACGGCACCAAGGTACGCTTCTATCTGCAGCTCAGCCATTGGGACAAAGTTTGATGGCTCAGCAGCCAAAGTGGCGAGCTTCCTTGCTCGCTGGTACATCACCAAAGCCGCTGGAATCCTCGTGTTAAAGGTGTTGTAGCGGAAGGAAAGGAATGACAAACCGTTGCGGTAATCACCCCTCGTGATATACCATGTGTATAGGATCCTTGAGTAGAACGGCCGGATCCGTGGATCCGCATTCCGAGCATTGAAGGAAAGGGCGTCCTCGACTTCCGTATTGAAGCCTGCGAAGTTGAACGAAACCAACTTCTCGACGGCGTTCTCCTCACACATCCGGTGTACCAACTCAGTGACGCACTCCCGCTTCCTATCGTCACGTTAGCAAGCTGAGGAAGGGGGAAGTACCCGCGCTTGACACTCACAACTTGTCGTAGGGCGAAGCAGCAAGCGCAGCATATGCATCGTCATATGCCCCAAGCTCTGTTAAGCCTTTGATCACCCTATACCATAGCTCCGAGGTATTGCCACCAGGAGGCGCTACCGATAGGGCGAGTTGCAAGGCACGAACTTCATGGTGAGTCGCTGACGCAGCTCGAAACAGCTCCCTCAGGTGTAGGTAAAAACTGAAGTCGGAGTCTAGCAGGCTCGCGTTGGGCAAAACAGCGGTAAACACGTCTCTATCCTCCAGAGTGAGAGCACTGTCAGGACCTGTATCAGGCGTTAGCATCTTCGGAGGAAGCAACGTTGATAGGTGACCTACCGAATCGACCAGCGAGTGCGTCGAGGAGTGCAGCGGCATCATCTGCTCTACCACCATCAAGCCACAGGCGTGCAAGGACGTAGGTAACCCCAGGTGTTCGCGGTAACCAAGCGAGGAGTTCTCCCGCCGCTTCGAGATACCCCAACAACCGCAGCCTATCGCAGTAAACAACCTCGCTCCGCGTAGCGTGAGCCGGGCTGACGGACTGCAACAACCCCGTGGAGTCGAGGAAGTGATGCGCAGACTCTACCAACCCTTTCTGTCCCCACGAGCGCGGTAGGAGTCGATGTAGGAGCGAGTAGACGGGCAGCGATCGAGTCCTAGACTGTGAAACGTTCATGTTTCGCATCCGGGAAACGAAGTCGTCTGGGTCTCCGAGGCTGTCTTGCTCACTGTCCCCAGCCGCCTGTTGAGCAACGTATCGCAACATCGCCAACCCCCGGAACACCACAAGGACTTCCGCCAAAAGTGAAGGATCCCAATCTCCGAGGCCATCTGCAAGGAAGTGGAGGAGAACGATGACCGTGAGACACAGGCCATACCGAGCGTTCACGGATATCGAAATGAATGAAGCAGCTAAAGCCCTCGACCACTCTGACTCCGCAGTTGGCAGTAGTAATTCCACCTCTTCCTCCTCGAGTTTGACTTGGTTATCGGGGAGGCTTCCAACGATGTCCAGTCCAAATCTGATCGCCTGGTCAAGATCCTCGATGCTCTGCAATCTCCCCGTAATCCAGTTATCATCTGCTTCGTCGAGATCTTCCCTGAAGAAGGTCCGTTGCGACTGGTCCAGGATAATATCGGCGTATGGAAATGCGACTTGCTGAACCATATTCGTTAACCGGTCCTCCAGGGCTAACATCGTCCGAGTTCCAATCTTTGTCTTGAGCGTCCATAATATCTCCATCAATCCGTACTGAGGTTCCACTGCGATAGATGAGGATAGTAGCCGATGTAGCCGAAGGGGCAAATCCTCCCCCACACGAACGCCCACGCGTTCGCGCTCAACGGCAATAAGGCTCCCAGAAGACCCTGAACCCAGCACTAATGGCCACCTGGCCATCCTCTCCACTTCCCTACAACGGGCAATGAATCCTTCCCAGTCTCTTTTCAGGGCGTTCCAGTATTTGTCGTGCTGTTGTGCTCCCGTCTGAGGATCCCGCGTAAGGTGAACGGTGCATCCGACAACTGCGGCGATGTTTTCCCCGAGGGTAGCATACGGAGTGGTAAGTTGTGGGGGAGGTACACCAGGGAGTGAGAGACAAGACATCGTGTAGGCCTCGAGAGCAATCTTCAAAGTCAAAGGTGAAAAGACTCCTGGACGCATGGTTGCCTCGTAGAATTTGGCGGTCATTGAACCGGGAGTCAAAAGTAGCTCGTCGAGGTACGACGGTGTCAACTCGGACTCTTGAGGGTATGTAGAAGCGGCCCACTTTCCGATAAATGGAACATTCTTCTTCACTTTCCCCCATTCCCACTCTATTGATTCCACGATGGATTGACCCTGACAACTCCACAAAGCGTGTAAGTTGGTTCCGATGACCGTGAAGTCGTGCAGCTGGCAGTGTACACTTGTTGATGAGGACTCGAGAGAGAAGCCTGCGACGAGTTGGTCTGAAACCTGTTCGAAAAGGTGGAATACACCACCAGAGGTAGTAGACGATGGTGTAGGGATGAACACCAGCACATAAACGCGACTCCCGTGTTCAAATGCTCGAACCAGCTTTTGGGGTTCGTCCCCTAGGAGCAGAGACGGTTTCGCGGGGGTTATTGTTCCTGGAGCTGGAGTGAGCGCACGACCGGTGGAGGTGGTGGGGATGGTCTTGGCCGATAAACAGCCGTTCTTCGGTGACCAAGCTCGAAGCGTTCGATCTTTAGAGAGCGTCCAAACATTTTCGATTTCGCTTGGTTGGGGGCAACTCGCCATGGCCACTACATCTGAGCTGCTTGGCTCTACGCTATGGCGGGAGGGAATTAAGGAAGTGATAGTGGAAAAGATTGAACCATAGGAATGAATATGTTCGGACCATTCACCTAGACGACTGTCGCATTAGCCCAGAAAAGAGGAGTGCCAATGGAGGACCACCTACCATCCTCGACCTCATCCCCGATGTAAGTTGCTTCCAAACGAATCACAGATCCCTGTTCAAGGGCTACAGCGACTGAGTATGTACTTTGTATTTGCGCCATTGAAAGGGAATGTCCGGGGGCGTTTTTTATGAGATGTTCGCGACACCAATTCCGTCCCAAGGTGTCATTCCATAATCGAGTAGAATCCCTCGCGGGAAGGATCAGGCGGTACAGAGAAGCCGTCTTCGTGACCACTATCAGATGGAGTTCGTTGGGCTGCCAGAAAAACAACGCGGGGGTGCTGAGGACGGGTGCGGGGAAGACGAAACGGATCGGAGGGAGGTCATGAGTGAGGGAAATGAGTTCGATGATCAGCCCAGCGTGGATGACGCGCAGAAGGATCGTCCCCGTTACATCCGAGTGAAAAACCACGGAATCGAGGGCATGTTCCACTGGAGGGTCAGACTCGGTCGGAGGAGGAGGTAATGGTGCATTTCTACGCGAAGTTTGGATGGGGATCGAGGTCGCTTGGGCCGATGGAAAGAGGGCAGAGACTTGGGTGGAAACGAGCACACCGCCTTCCATAGCGTACTGGCGGATGACGCGTCGTTATCTTGTCGTTGTCGTCGGGGTCGGTGTGGTCGCGAGTGGCAACGTTGAGCTTTGAAGCGAGAACGCGTCGGGGTGAAACCACGCGGTTGGCGCCCTTTAGCCACAAACCATCTTGCACACTTTCGATCATGAGCGGACTCGCGGACGAATTGCTCGCCGACCTCGAAGGCTTCTCCGACGGAGGCGAGGACTATGAGGATGAAGAACCTGGTCCATCCACATCCAACGGGGCAGTCCAAGCAGGCACGAAGCGTAAGGCAACCGAAGAACCGGATGAGGACATGTCGGACGTAGAGGAAGACGGGGAGGGAGAACAACAAGTCGGACTCGTCCTTGAAGGCGGAATGCGACCGGCAGACGAACTCGACGCCGATGACGTACAGCAGATGGAACTTGGGGGTGTCGAGGACGTCTCCAAGATCGCGAAGTTGTATGGGGGCAAACGCATGAACGACATCCTCAAGGTGTGTCAGCTTCTTGAAGCTTTCTGAATTACGCGTACAAATTTCTGCCAGGATGTTGAACACTATCAATCAAACCCGAGCACCGCTGAACAGATATCCTTACCCGTGCATTCGAATCCGGAATACACCCTGATCGTACACGCGAACAATCTCTCTGTGGACGTAGATAACGAAATTCTGGTGGTCCATAAGGTAAACATTGAACCCACTTTCAGCCTTTACAGTTGTGGCTAATTTAGAGCAGTTCATTCGAGATCACTACGCCCCCAAATTTCCGGAACTCGAACAGCTTATCGTTGACTCAGGGATGTACATCCGGACAGTCCGAGTTCTGGCTAACCACGGGGTTCGTGAAGCGTATTGTTTTCTTCCTGGCCACTTTCTTATGCGAAAACCTTCGTGCAGGATCCTACGAAGGTTGACCTTACTGGAGTTCTCCCACCTGCGATCATTATGTCAGTTCTCGTCACAGCTACAACTACACACGGCCAACCCCTTTCTGACTCCGAATGGAAAGTTGTTGAGAGAGCTTGTGACCTCACAGACAAACTCGAAGAGGCGAGGAGAAAGGTTGGTATCTTATTTTTCCACCCGACAAAGGAACCGACATTTGTGGACAGATCTTCATGTATGTCAGCTCGCGTATGAACGTCCTCGCGCCCAACCTGTCCGCTATTGTCGGCACCACTACAGCCGCAAAATTACTTGGAGTAGCTGGCGGACTAACCGGTCTCGCGAAGATGCCAGCTTGCAATGTCCACGTAGGCGCCGGCTTTTTTTCCTTCTCTCCAGATACTGACCGCATAGATTTTAGTTACTTGGAGCTCAAAAGAAGATTTCTGCTGGTTTTTCGGCTGCTACACACCGTCGACACACTGGGTTTATTTTCCAGTCTGAGCTCGTGCAAGAAACCCCTCCTGAGTACCAGCTCAAAGTTCAACGGACAGTTGGTGCGAAGTGCGTGCTAGCTGCACGGATGGATCTCGAGCGAAAGAGAAAAGATGGTACGTCTATACCCAATAATTGAACTTCAGGGGAGGTAATTTTCTGGCACAGGATCATATGGGGATGAACTTCGGGGAAAGATTGAGAAGCACATTGACAAACTTACTGCACCCCCTCCATCGAAGATCATCAAAGCCTTGCCGATCCCTAACGAAGGTC
>Ga0307514_10006451_pt1 | contig 10225 bp, 8 predicted proteins | sample 16_EM_MG_FD_203088 | JGI IMG/M metagenome (GOLD analysis project Ga0307514, IMG submission 203088) | Populus trichocarpa ectomycorrhiza microbial communities from riparian zone in the Pacific Northwest, United States - 16_EM | ecosystem: Host-associated > Plants > Roots > Unclassified | place... | reverse complement strand
TTGTCAAAAGATTCCATCGTGAAGGAAATCGTGAAGTTTGCGACTGTAATTGTTGGGGATTCCTATTCTTCTCCATTGCAATTTGGTTTTAATGATATACAAACTGATCTGAAAACAAGGGTTTCCTTCAAGGTATGATGACAGCTTTTGATTCCAGATTGATGCAAAGCCTACAGTATAGAATGTTTTAGCATGCCAGAACCAATGGTTATTAATTATTAATCTACAGCTTGTTTTCACATTGCAATTTCTGTAATAATACATCTGCTTGTAGATTGCAATTCTTTGCAGGATACAATTTCTCACCTTATTCAACATTTTCTGTCATGCAGTATAGTGCTTCAAGAGGGGTATATGCCACTCCCTTTTTCTTCGTCAATGGATTTGGGTTGCCTGGTGCCGGTTCTGCTTTGGACTATAAAGTTTGGAGAAGCATTATCGATCCGTTGGTTGGTGCAAAGTAGTCAGAGCATCAATCTTCGACATTTCATGCCATGAAGGAAATTGTCTGCAAGACCTCAGGCACCTTCCTTGTTTTATGCTTCGTATAGAAGAAAGAATCGACACAGTACTACATAGTGTTAACACCTCTATCTCCCCGCTTGTAATTGCTAATGATATCACAATAAAACGTTTTTATTTTACTTGACTGAATCTGACAAAGCAAGAGCATCTTCCAACCACGTACACTAAATTAATTTTTAAGTATGAAGTCCTATTTTTTGATATTATAAATTAATATCAATATAATAACAATAGAAAATCTATTAGGACAGTTCATCATTCATCATGATTTTCACTTCATTTATTATACAATAAAAATTTATATTTATAAACACTAGGAAAAAGTATTTTTTCTAATTTTAAATAAATAAATATATTTATTTATTTATTTACAGACTTCATCAACATAAAATTCAGTGGATGAAATTTCATATCCATGACATGGCTTTTCATAATTACACCGAGAATACCTTTGTTAGGACTGCCTTTCTTGCTGGTAATAAGAAAGGGAGCAGGTGGAAATTCAGTAATTGGCCAAGGCATGCAATCATCAATACTGCACTTGAAAAGATGTTTTTTTTCCCAACATTTATATAGCTTCCTTTAAATTACATAGAAGAAATCCAGTCTGCCAAAAATCACTTAATAAATGATGTTGTTGTCATAGTTTTTCTTTACAATGTCACCTTGAAACGTGGATGGATGGAAAATACGTTTAGGTATTATGTTTTTTATTCTCAAAATTAAATCTATATGTCCTGTATAGTAAAAAAATCTAAACCTACGAAGAAAAATAACCTAATAATTAAATCAGAAATAAATAAAAAGCATAAATTAACTTAAAAAAACCAATCCAAGATATCAAACAAAAAAAACAATTAGAAATTTTTTAAAAAAATTTAGTTCATATCGATTTTAAATTAAAAAAATTAAAAAAATCAATACAAATAAATTTATGAAAAATAAATAACAAAGAAAAGCTCGAAAAAGCCAAAGCTCATGAAAAAAAAAGTCAGCTAAAAAACCCATAAACCAATTCAATATTTTTAAATTGAAATTGATTCAAACCAAGCGGTCTAATTTAAATAAATTATTCATTTAATTTAAAATAATTTTTTTTTTGTCAATTCAAACTAATCCGAAGCGACAATAATGATCCCCAAGCCCATCTATCCGGTCAACTATAAAAACACTTGGACCGATAAGGAGTCTGTTTACAAGAAACTTTGTAATAAAACATCTGGGCTTGTGCTCTTACACCGGGCTTTTAACCCATAATGCAGAACCGTGGGCTTTGCCACAAACCAGGGATGCCCCAAGCTGACAAAATCCGTGACGAAAAACAATAAAATAAGTAGTGCGAATAACAAGGAAATGGTTAAGAATCCGTTTATTATTTTAAAACAATATCTAAAAACATATTAATTTAATAATTTTTTATGTAAATAATAATTTAAAAAATACTTTAAAAATAAAAACTAACATATATACCATGTTGTGGGGTTATTTGTGCGAATATCTAAAAACATATTAATTAATATAAAATAGTTTTTTTATATTAATTAATTCCACCAAATATATTAGAAGTCGAATTTCAATCAATCATCCTTGACTGAAGATGCAAACAGCCTCATTCTATAATATAAATGACATATGTTTGTATATGTATCTCGTAGAATACACCACTTTAAATGTGGAAGTAATTGAGGTTGATCTAGCAATATTCTAACAATATAACACATGCTAGTTTCATAAATTAAATTTGATGGTTGAGAAGATTTGATTTTTTTCTTCTCAAATTATTGATTTTGAATATTAAAATCATTATTTCAATGATTTTCTTACATCATTTAGAGACCTTTCTTTGCCATCCTCATCAAACTTGGAATTGTTTTTTCTTATTTCACAAATATATATAAAAAAACAAATCTAAAATTGATCTAAATCATCAAGGCTAGATATATCCATAATTAATCTTAAACGAGTTGGAATTGACCTAATTACTGTGAGCTATGACATGTCATAGGTGGTGGTCCAGTGGTAAAAGTTTGGGATCAAGAGGTTTGCTCCCTTTGTGGTCTCAGGTTCCAGCCCTGTGGTTGCTCATATGATAGCCACTGGATGCTTACATGATCGTTAACTTCAGGGCTCATGAAATTAGTCGAGGTGCGCGAAAGCTAACCCGGACACCCACGTTAATCTAAAAAAAAAAAAAAATTTATCACAAAAATAATGACCCTCAATCCTATAGTAATGTTTGGAGCGAGTTGGGTTATTCAATAACACAAATTCCAATGAGATGCCGAGACCACCAGATTCTACGGGAGGGGAGGGGGAGGATTTCACAATGAACGAGTTGGACTTGGACAAGAGGTTAAGTGTCCAAGATTATGAAGATGCAAAAGTGACAGAGGAAGGGGAAGGCACGAATGATGCGATGGCGTCAGATTGAGGTTGGGTTCTAATCCTTTATATATTAATTACGGTGGAGATGAATGCTCGCTTTGAAATTGTAGAGGTGCAAGTAGCAACCGGTTTTGCTCAATAGTGAAGGATTTACAAAGAACTTATGGGTTTGCGATTTTGTCTCTGGCAGAGCCGATAGTCAGCGGGGAAACTACATACCAAGTAGTTAGTAAGTTGCCGTTTGATTCCAGTTTTCGGGTAGAGGCTCAAGGATGATCATGTGGGTTATGATTACTATGGAATAAGGCCAGAGTAGATACTACTATCCTTGATTCTTCTCAAAATTTTATCCATCTAGCTGTGATTGAAGAAGGTGGCAGTTATTGGGGGTGTATAGTGGTATATGCCAATCCCAATGAAAGTCAAGAAAGAAAATGTTTTGAAGAGATCAGAGAGCTGTCTGAAAACATATCGGTTCTTTGGATGGTGGTGGAGGATTTTAATGAGGTATTAATAGCTAAGGAGAAAACGCGGGGAGTGGCAGTGGACAGTCGAAGATGTGCTCGATTCAGTAAATGGATCCAGCAATGTGACTTAATGGATTTGGGCAGTGTAAGTCCTCGGTTCACTTGACGAGGTCAGAAAAGCAGGGGTCATGAAAGAGTATTTGAAAGACTAGATAGTGGGCTTGGAAACCATTTGTTGAGACACAAGTTTCCAGATATGTTTATTAAGGTTCTTCCACGAGTCAAGTCAGGTCACCATTCGTTATTGAATCAATTTCTGAACTAAGACATATATAGTCAGGGAAAGGAGAGACCTTTCAGGTTTGAGGCGGCGTGGACATCTCATAATGGGTTTGCTGAGCTGATTTAAAATAATTGGAGAAAAAGAAAAGACGTTACTTCAGCACTGAAGAAATTAACAGGCAAATTGAAAGATTGGAACAGAGAGATCTTCGGTAATATTTTATGTCGGAAGAGAAGGACACTTGCGAGAATTGGAGGGGTACATAAGGCAACGAATGGAACGTGTAACCAGTTTCTTATGAGTTTGGAGAAACAACTAATACAAGAGTATGATGAGGTTCTCGGCCAAGAAGAGATGCAGTACTGGTATCAGAAGTCTAGGTGTAAGTGGATTTTTCATATCGATAAAAAACACAGCTTGTTTCCACACCAAGACAATTATTAGAAGACAAAAGAATATGATTAATTCAGAAGGCAGTCGATGCAGAATCATGGAAACCTTTTAGATTTAATCGAAGAGGACCGAATATATCGCATCTATTTTTTGCAGACGACACCCTTCTCTTTGCAGAAGCTACAGTAGGACAGATGGATACAATTTTGGAATGCCTAAATTATTTCTGTGCCATATCAGGTCAGAAAGTTAGTGCAGCTAAAACGAAGGTGTATTTCTCTAAAGGTGTTCCTCCCACGTTAGCGAAGTCTATTAGTCACCATAGTGGTTTCGCTATCAATACAGATTGGGGAAGCAGTAATTCACCAGTGGATAACAAAACAGTCTTGTACTTGTATTATTGAGAACATGCGCCAAAAACTGGCTAACTGGAAAAGCCAAAAACCTGTCACTTGCGTGTATAATCACGCTATGTAATTAGTCGGTAATTACTACTATACCTTAATTTGAATCCCATGCAGTCCATCTTACTCCCCAAATCTATTTGCTATGAACTAGAAAAAAATCTGTAGGGGTTTTATATGGGCAGATTATGAGGGGAGTCAACGACTTCACCTTGTCAAATGGAAAAAAGCTTTGTCAGACGAAATGTGAGGGAGGTCTAGGATTGCGGAGCATGCAAGGCATGGACAATGTGTTTGTGATGAAGTTAGGGTGGGGTATTTTGAACGATAAGTGTAGCTTGTGGGCACGGATTTTGAGAGCCAAGTATGTCAAGTCACAAGTGCAAGATCAACAACTGCACTCCAGGAATACCCGATTTGGAAGGCAATTTGCAAAGTGTTGTCTCAAGTCGTTGCAGGCACAAGCTGGTCCATTGGGAATGGAAAGAAAATCAGGTTCTGGAAAGATGTTTGGCTTGAAGGCTTCAGTCAATTATTACAGCATGTGGCACAAGAATCTTCCGTGAAGGAAAGCAATGTGTTAATGAAGGATATGGTCAAAGTTGATAATGAATGGAGATGGGAGGAATTTGCTCGCCTACTTCCCATGCAGGTATTAATGGCAATTACGAGCCATCCTGTCCCCTGTAAACAAGCAGAGGATGATACTATTTTCTGGCACAATTCGGCAAGTGGAGAATTCACAATTGTTACCTGGATGCTTAGTAATTTGTCTAGTATGCATGTGTCAAGAGAAGACCGAAGATGGGAGTTGGCATTTAGGGTCACGGTATGGCATCCATTGAAGGCAATGAATCCGAGGATCTTCACAGACCAGGACCTGTCAACTTACAGCACTGTAAAAGCCATTAAGTGCATGGTGGAAGAAATTGAACACGCATAGACATCAGGGAATGTGACCGATCAACTTAAAAAGAGATGCAACGACTTTTGTGCATGGTGGAAGAAGAGGTTCGTGAAAAACGCAGACTTTTGTACTTCAGTAAGAGCATATTTAAGGGCTACTATCACCGGTCTTGCATGGGAGCTTCGAATATTTCAATTTTATACTGGAGAGTCATATTCTCTCGTGGTAATGAATATCCTCACAAAGCAAACCGAGAAAATAGACAATAACTATATATTTAGTTGTTTATATTTTAGTTGTTAAAATGTCTACACTTTTGACCAATAAGAGATTAAGATTCAACTCATTTTTCGAGAGGTCAATTTTGCAGCGGATTAGGATTAGTTAACGAACTTTGATTTATCTTACAATCTATTTAATAGGAAAGATTGGATTGTTAATGACCCTCGTGTGAATGATCTAATTGGATCTGTTTTTCCTCACTTAAATTTATTGCTTTTATTAATCTTACCCCAAACACAATTAAAATCCAACAAAATCACTTCTTTATCCATCTTAATTGGTGATAGTTAAAATATTTTATTCCATTTGCATGAGCTTATTAATTGCTCCCAACAAAAAAAAAAACTCATATGCTATGAAAGATAATCTTAACACTAAATTAACAGAGAGGAAAGTATTAAATGTAAAATTAAATCTTAATTTTCTTCCTATCAATGATTGAAATTTAACAATCAAGATAAAGCGAGTGTTTGGTATTGTGGTGTAAGATGTTTTTACCTTATAAATGCATCGAGATAATTTTTTTAGATTTTTTTATTTTTAATAATAAAACATCAAAATCATAAAAAAAATATTAAATTAATTATTTTTTTAGACAAAATATACTCTTAAAACATATTCAAATGCAAAAATAAACTGTCCCAAAATATGGTGGTATTGTTTATGGGGTAAAATTCATAAAATCAAAAGATAAGTACTTAATTGATAATAAAGTAAAGCATGAGGAGCTTAATTGATATCATTTAAAAAGTGGCAGTAGTCAACGATAAACCCTAATTCCTACCCGGGTATAAAAACCGGTTTGAACCGGAGAAGAAAAGAGTGGTGTATATAAAGCACGATAAGCCTCAGCAAGCGGTTTAGGGCGTAAAAGAAGAAACGAAGCCGTAGAAGAGGGCTCTTTCTTGGCCGAGCAAGCTTCTCTCTGTTTTTATTTTTCAAGGTAACTCTCAGATCCACCTTAACAAACCTTAGCTCCGATTTTTCCCTACAAAAACCTAATTAAATTGACTTTTCCTCTTTTTGTTTGGCGGCGGTGAAGAAAGATGGACCGGTACCAGAGAGTGGAGAAGCCGAGAGCGGATAAAACAATTGATGAGAACGAGATTCGAATTACTAGTCAAGGAAGGATGCGTAGCTATATCTCTTATGCCATGACTCTGCTTCAAGTACTTCTCTTATCTATCACTATTTTTATTTTTTCGGGTTTATATTTTACGATAATCGGATCTGGACGGTATGTTATCTGGTTTTCAATTAATTCGAGGCTAAAAATTTGAATTTCTATAAGTTCCGGAGCTTGATAATTCTGTTGGTCCTAGAATGTGTTATCTTTGTATGTCTGCGGGCAGCTAGTGTTCAAGCTAGGTGTATTAATTGGTTTTTACTGATGACGAGCTCTGTGTTTAGCCTTTTTTTTTTGGTTAATGTTTTTGTTTATTTGTAGGAAAAAGGTTCGAATGAAATTGTATTCAAGGCTATGGGGAGAGCCATCAACAAGACAGTGACTATAGTGGAGTTAATCAAGGTTTTCACCGAATAATGGGTTATTTTGTGACTTTAGCGATTTGTGTTTGATTGTGTGTAGTATTGCTATTTTTCTTGTTGTAATGCAGAGAAGAATTGTTGGTCTCCATCAAATCACATCAATTGGATCCACGGACATAACAGATACTTGGGAACCGCTTGAGGAAGGCCTCCTTCCGTAAGTACAGTCTGAATTCAGATTGGCCAATATTTTTTTTATATATAGTTTTTATGCTTTATGTGGCTTTTGTTACTGTTGCCTGGGTGATGAAATTTTGTTTTTGTGATCGCAGATTGGAAACCACAAGGCATGTTTCAATGATTACAATCAACCTTTCCAAGAAGGAGCTGAATACATCTTCTGCTGGGTGAGTTTGTGCGCGTCTCTATTACCTGTAACTTTTGAACCCATATTTTGTAAATAAAATGATGTGTAATCACTTATGAATTGCGACTCCCTTCAGGTACCAGCCTCCGTTACCTGCTGAGCAGGTGAAGGCATTCACAGAGTTCGAGTATGAGGGAGGTAAGAAATACTTATCATCTTTATACTTGTTTTAAATTGATCTTATTTGCATCTGCTTAGAGTGTTTTTTTTTTGGCAGATGGCTCACCACGTGGCCGTGGCAGGGGACGAGGAGGCAGAGGAAGGGCAAGGGGTAGAGGTATGTCTTGATGGGTTTTGACTGCATGCTTTACTATTTTCATTTGAGATATTTGGTCATATATGTTTATTGCCAGAAAATTGTCTGAGTGATTGTGTGCTAAATGTTTGTTCACTTGGTGTATTTGCCTCCTTTTATTTGTTCTTGTACGGGTGATGGTTTGGCTATGTTATGTTGTTATGTGATGTTTTTTTTTTTTAATATTCTTAAGAATTTTTGTTTCTAAGTTTAGACACCTGAGCTGGTGAGATACCAGGTTCTTAACTTCTTATATTGTGGCTGTTGAGTTGCAAGACTGCATGACATGATTTTGCAGGGAATGGGTTTGTGTCCGCTGAGCATGAGGATGGGGGTTGGGATCGCAATCGGGGATATCCTAGGGGCAGGGGTCGAGGCAGAGGACGTGGTTTCCGTGGCCGTGGAAGGGGAGGATTTAACGGACCTCATGCTGATACCCAGCAAGATGGCGGTCATAATTATGAAGGACCTCCACAAGGCCGCGGTGGTTATAATTATGAAGCTCCTCCACAAGGCCGTGGTGGTTATAATTATGAAGCTCCTCCACAAGGCCGTGGTGGTTATAATTATGAAGCTCCTCCACAAGGCCGCGATGGTTATAATTATGAAGCACCTCCACATGGCCGCGGTATTGTTTCCCCATTATTTTTTATTTTGCATTTCATGATCCGTGCGGCTATCCTTGACTTCATATTATATTATAAAAAAAATCCTAGGTTGATTTTTTAGGTGTTTCACTAGGATGCCCTCTAGGTGAGTCTTCATCCCTTGTTCATTCTTAACCTTTCACTGTTTGCTGTGAAAACCATCTAACTTTCCAACTGTACATTGAGCAGAAAGGTTCCTTGAAAAATAATTCTACTTTCTTGAAACATAAGCTCAATGACAGCTGTGGATTGAATAAACATCACATGGCTTATATAAAACATGAAACATAAGAACACATTTCCAGACTCTTAGAAGTGCCATGCTACAGGTAAGAACAACAGTTGATAATTGAGCAATCATTTCAGTGAAGTCCCCTGATGTTTGTAGCTGGGTTTCTCTCTGGAGTCACACTGTCAATTAGTGCCAACACCCTTAAAAAAAAATGCTTTTTGTCAGTTGTGGTGCATAATTTGTTGCATATTGATTTCAGTTAAAAATGCTCTTTGTCAGTTGTGTTGTATATTGATTGTAGGCCGTGGCCGTGGGAGGGGAAATCGCGGAAGAGGCCGTGGATTTAGATCTAATGGCCCGATCCCTGCAGCTGCATAAGATGCTCATTTTGGCATCCTTAGAGTCGAGTGCAGACGTTAATGTTTAGTGCCTTCTCCAATATTATGTTTAGCATCTCTCTATTCCTCTTTCCCATTAGTTTTTTTTTATTGGACTCAAGTAGCAGTAGTGTTAACTTTAGGACATTCTTGTGTAACCGCCATAGACTAATCCTTTCAAGTTTGAACCATTGCCTCTCGGGGCTACCTTTTTATGTTGTGGCTGTTGTTGGGGTGCTTGAACTTTTGTAACCGTTTTAATCTCTACCTAGCAGTGCATTCTTTTATTTTTCCATTTCTGTCTTGTTTTACTAATGATATGGATTGATGCATGCTTTAAAAAGTTGTCTTCACGGAGTTTTTGCCCTCATCAATTTCCCTCGGAATAATGAATTGCACATTCTGAAGGAGCGATTGTTCCCATCGCACTCTTTTTTAATTGTGGTTTATTCTTTAGCCGAAGCCTCGGCGTGGGGTTGCTAAGATGTTCGAATGTTGGCCCATGCACATTGACATGCCTAGACTCTTAAATGTTGACCAGATAATCTAGCCAGACTCACTTACTGCGTACCTCTTTCTAGCAAGGGAACCACTCTGTAATGAACTATGGATACTTCAGAAGCCTTTTTAGAAATGCCATTTCATCTCATAACCCAGACTCATCTCATATAACCAAGAGGGAGTTGAAGTAGCTAGGGATGCTGGACACAGTTCATCCCACCATTTTGTTTTTGGAGGTCTTCCCGGGCTTGTATGTATCGCACTCCAGAAAGTTCGGCTGCTTGTATTCATATTCAGTCAAATGAAATATCGCTAATATTATCAAAAAAAGAAAAAAATGAAGTAATGTATCAAATTTCTAGTTTCACTGCTTCAGAGGAGGATTGTCCTGAGACTTGCATTTTGGTTCTGATATTGAATTTTGAGAATTCATTAATTTGGGTTCTTTTCTAGGAAAGATAATTTAATTCGAGTTTGATGAATGCTGACTTGAATCAATCCGAATAATATAATATATATATGTTGAACATTTATATTTTTTTTAATCTAATATAATACATACATTATTTGATATAATACACATATATATGTTTAATATTTATAATTTTATCA
>Ga0307514_10006450_pt1 | contig 10226 bp, 9 predicted proteins | sample 16_EM_MG_FD_203088 | JGI IMG/M metagenome (GOLD analysis project Ga0307514, IMG submission 203088) | Populus trichocarpa ectomycorrhiza microbial communities from riparian zone in the Pacific Northwest, United States - 16_EM | ecosystem: Host-associated > Plants > Roots > Unclassified | place... | reverse complement strand
TTTACTTGAAATAGTCACTGCATGACGAGGCAGAGGTATTTTTTGACACAAATAATTTGCATTATCGTAACGAATTCAATGAATTCATCAAAAAGTTTTACTCTGGTGTCATGTGAAAATTAACTAGAGAACACTTTCTGAGGTAAAAAAACATATTTTCTTTTATACAATATCCCTGGATGATCATCAAGTTATACAAGCAAACTATATATGTGACGTTTGTAGCAATCTGGTTAGGTGAGGTTTTACTTGTATGAAAAAAAATATTAATTTAATGTGCAATCGTGGCTCGCCAAGGGGAATGTATGGACGTCAGTTGCCCACCTCTAAACTGCAAAATCAATGGACTAATATCTCCAAGACTTTTTCATCGAGGAATTATACGATGTCACTGATCTATTGTATGAAATTGACCTGGCATGTCAACTCTTTTTGTTTATGGTGGTTAGAGTCCCTAGAGACAAGCATCAATGGCTATATTCCGACGAGAATCTCTGGGATTTGTAATAATTGAAAAGGAAAAAAGGTCGAGGAAACTTGCAAGGCAGGACTCTTATGATTTTATATTAGAATTTCTATCATAGCCAGCTTTCTTTCTTTCGTGGTTAATTATCTCTTTATTTTTATATTTTAAAAATGTTATTAAAAAAATAATTTTATTTATTTTGTTTTAAATTAATATAATTTTTTTTAATATTTTTAGATCATTTTGATATGTGCTAGTATGAAAAATAATTTTTAAAAAATAAAAAAAATTATTTTAAAATATTTTTAAATAAAAAATATTTTAAAAAATAATTATAACTACAATCTCAAACATTCTCGTATCATAATTATCTTGAGTTGAAGATTTTTTCTAGATCATGTAGTGGAACTAATAGGGTTGTTCGAACTGGTTGCTCTTTTATTAATGAACTTTAACACCACATCAAATCAACAACCTCTTAAACCAGTTAGAACCATTAAGCAGAGCAATAATGGCTGATACTTGCGTTTCGGTGGCTCATTCGCGCAGGAAGAACATGACAACAAGGCAAGGAAATAATTATATCATCTCTGAATTAGAACAAAGAAATTTTAACCATTTGTCGAGAACTTATAAGACAACTTTTTTAAATTTAGCCCCGTGTCCCTAACAAGGTGCATGCTGTCATGTTTTCTACTGTAAAGAATTATCTCAATCTAATAATTTAAGTTGTTATGTGAAGTTTCAGGATATGATTTATATTATTCTCTAACACACCCCCTCAAGTAACTTGTACAGGCTCACTTTACCTTGTACTTAATTTTTATCAAATAAATGGAGATGGTAAAATTCGAACTCGTGACCGCTTGGTCATCAAGGCTCTGATACCATGTCAAAGAATCATCTCAACTCAATAGTTTAAACTGTTAGGTGAGGTTCTAGGATATGATTTATATTATTCTCTAACATCTACCATGATTTAAATTTATTAGATTTCATCAAAATAATAATAATTTTAATTAACATGCAATATATAATATAATTCGAGAATATTTTCTTCATGAGAGAATATTAGAATACATAAAGCAAAATAAAGGAAAGGGAATTGACAAAGTTGTCAAGAATTTGGAGCGTGTTATTTTGCGTTGGAATTGTTAGGCTTCCCCTTTCTGGAGACTTGGAAAAGGAACCCAGAAAACAAAAGATGCTTCAATTCGTGTCGGCGAACATTTATATATTCCCCAAATAATTAAGAGCTTGCCAGCGACAGCATGGAGGGTTTCTTTTCTTAATTATGCTTACCCTTTTTTTTTATTCGTTAACTAGAATAAAAGCATCTTAATCACGATTAATTCAACTGGAAACTGGAAAGTGCTTCCATTTTCTTTTTCGAGTTTAAAACGAAAGGATAGAAATTAAACGCTGTATAATTCGTGTCATCCAGTGGGCTGTGAGTATTGGAGGCTTTTTATATAGCATGGGCTTGGTTTAGGCCTCTTCTCAATTGACCCCTTGAGCTACAGACTTCGATAAAGAAACTATTTTTACATTTAGCTTTGATTAGTATCAATTATCTGTTGCTTTCATGATTTTTTTATTATTATTATTAATATGAATGTTCGGGTCAGCTTGCGTGCATCTCGACTAATCCCCACGGGTCATGAAGTTAAAAAACTATATAAGTCTCCAATGGTTTTAAGATTTGTAAGACTCGAACCGATGATTTTTAGAAAACAAAACTAGAATTTGACCAATTAAATTACACATCTTATGATTATTTTCATGAACTTGATTTAAAGAAAAAAAGGAGGGAGGGATGGAGAGAGAGAGAACTTCAAACATTCTATTGATCCATTAATAAAAAGTAAAGAAACCAGACATAACTTAACGAAAGGGACTCGGTATAGGGTTCGTCGTAGCCAATTAAGAAGAATAAACTCTACTAATGGATTCATGGATCTTTCTTGTTTTTGTTATCATCTATCAAAGCTTGCCTTTATCTGGACCTTGCTGAATCTTTGATAGTTAGTCAACTTTTGATCGCATATTGTAAGCATGGAACTACAAAAGTGTTACACACACACACACGTGTTACAACATCATAAAAGGGTTTTTTTTTTTTAAAAAAAAAAGTCTTTCGCTTTTAATTATTTTAATGCGCTAATAATACCATCACCATCCTTCCAAAGAATATGCGAAGATTTAATGACATTTGCAAGCACATATTGATGATACTGATGGAAGGAGCAATCCAATTGTAGTGATTAAAGCAATATTAACTAACAGCAAATGCTGTGTTTTTCTTATAAACAAAAAACAATCTCTGAGGAATTGCATTAAATTAGATTACAAAAAAACTTAGAAAACCCCAGTTTTATTGAGAAAACAGTAGGATTCAAAACTTATTATTCGCAAAAGAAATAATTTGTTCAAGATTTGATCCATGATAACAAAATTTATTTTTACCTGTCACTTTCTTATCTCCTCCTAATTAGAAAAGAAGAAGAATAATAAAAAAATGAGGATAACAGTGTGGGAATTGATGCAATGGTCAAATTTTTTAAATGCTGCATGAAGTTGAAAAGAAATAGTACTGGCAGAGGGAAATAATGGAAAGCTCACTGCAATCACCTTACAGCTAGTAGACTGTTGTGTCTGACCCAGAGGAAATCGGTAACCTACATAATCTAGTACTAGTTAGTTTGCCAAGTAGCATCCTGAATGGGAACCATTCCTTCTGCAGTCTTCAATATTTTAACAATGCAAGTCATCTCACTAACTGCTAATCAGCTCTCAGGCAGTCTCCACCATGCAATGGCCTCTGGCTTCCAAATCCCCATCAGCTTTGGTTCAGTTTATGAAGGAACACTTCAGCATGGGATGAAAGTTGCAACTTGCAATAAAGGTTGACAACCTGCAAGTTGAAGGAGCATTTAAGAGTTTTGATGCTGAATGTGAAGTGCTGCGTAACATTCGTCATCAAAACCTTGTCAAAATTATCAGTTCTTGTTCAAACAATGATTTCAAAGCCTTGGTGCTAGAGTACGTGGCCCAAGGGGAATTCGGAGAAGTGGTTGTATTCTGTCGACCACTGTTTGGATATTCAACAGATACTGAACATCATGATAGATGTTTCATGGGCATTGGAATATCTGCATTACGGTCGTTCAACACCCATTGTTGGCTGTGATCTGAAGCCCAGCAACGTACTGCTAGAAGATGTGGTTGCCCATTTAAATGATTGTGGCATTGCAAAGCTCCTAGGTGGAGATTCTACGACACAAATCCACTCCTTCAACGATCGTATACATTGCACCAGGTTGTTCTTTGCTCATTGTTGCATTTTATTTTCAACTTTCTTTTATTTGTCTCCATTTCCATTATTCCGTCTACAGGTTTTTTCTTTCTTTATTGGATCTTAGTTATGAACAGATTATGGAAGAGAAGGAAAAGTATCAAGAACGGGTGACGTTTACAACTATGGTATAATGTCTAAACAAAAAATTGCCAAAAGAGGTTGGCAAGTACCATGGACTTAAAAATAGAAATGAAAAGGTGAAATACGCAGTACGATCAATTGAGATGAAAATATTTGATTATCTGGGTAACTTGTGACTCTTTTCCAATTTTGAGGGGGGGAGGCTTTCTTGAGCATAAAAGCGATACTAGTATATTATTAATTTGTAAAATCTCAAAAATACGTTGGCCTGCTTGTACATTCTGCCGACAAACTGCAAGAACTCTCAACAACAGAAGATACGCTAAAACATTGAAACTACGGTACCGGGCTTGAAACACAGTGTTGACCAAAAAAGACGAGAGAAATGCTTAAAGTAACTCATCAGTGCCTAAAGTGCCTCACATTGGTGAAAAGCAGTGAAACTCCATACTTGTTGCAGCATTCTATCGCGTCCTTATCCCTGATGCTACCACCAGGCTCTGCAATAACACCAATGCCAGCTTCACATGCCTCCTCCACTGCATCGTTCCAAGCTGTTAACAGAATATGCATGTTATTAGTACAAAAAGACACCAGCACTGCTGTTGTTTTACTAGCAAATGGATACCACGTTCTTCAAATAAAAAAATTAAAAGCAACCATAGCACTGTGCTCATGCAATTGCCAATTTCAATTTCATTCCCAAGATCAATATTTTTTAAAAGTTAAAACTACTGTTAATTTATTTAAGCATCATTATGAATGATGTCAAACTGCAATAACTCTGACAGAAGTAATACCAAAAGGAAAGAATGCGTCGCTGGCCAAAGCAGCTCCCTTGACCTCATCTCCTGCTTTCCTCATGGATATTCTCAAGCTTTCTAAACGGTTTGGCTGCCCGCTTCCCATGCCTAGCATACAGTTATTCTGCCCAAACAATGACAAGGATGAGAAATTCTTTGGAAACTTGTCACTGGTACATTTGCAAAGAATTCTCGAATCTAAGCATCGGAGAAACACAAACCTTTGCAATTACAATGGCATTGCTCTTAACATGCTTCGCGCACAGCCATGCAAACTCTGCATCATGAAGCTCACTTTCTGCTGGAGACTTGTCAGACACAACATTAAATTGGATGTCTTGGGGGGTAAGATCATCTGAATCCTGAGCTAACCATCCACCACCGACTTGTCTTAGTGAAAGCTTTCCTTTCTCATTACTTTTTGCCTCCAGGATCCTCAGTGTCTTCGATTTGCCACGGAGGATCTCGAGTCCCTTCTTTGTATATTTGGGAGCAACAACAATCTCATAAAACATCCGGGTTTCACCATCTGTTGGGCTTCTGAACTCCCTAATCTCCTTAGCAAGGGCCTATGGCAATAAATAAACAAATAAAAACCAAGACAAAATAAGGTGTTAGCTCCTTGCTATGGTTCTCATGTCTGTAGTTTTCACATAACTAATCAAATTCTATCTTTGTGATTGTGAAAAAGCATGCACAACCCAGTGATATTCGTAATTTTCATTGTTGCTAGTTCCATAAAAGGTTCAACCATTGGTAAGTAGTTAACCAATCAAAACATTAAGAAACTACAATTTGATTAATGATCAAACACTCGTGAGAAACTCATATTAACTGGAGTTTTTCAACATTCAACGTCGAACCTGAAACCTGTAAACACAGCTTACCTCATCAACTTCTATGTTAAAGGCTACAATACCACCAAATGCACTCACTGGATCTCCTTTCACAGCCAACCTATAAGCTTCAAGAATATCACCCCGAGAAGCTACCCCACAGGGATTTGTATGTTTTACAATTACACATGTAGGGTTCTGAAACTCTGACACACAATTCCAAGCTGCATCAGCATCCAAGTAGTTGTTATATGACATCTCCTGCACCAAGAGTAACTCCATAAGCTATGTCGACTTGTTACCATAAGCCTGCCAGATGAGTGATTAGGTGGGGAAATGCAAAAAATAAATTCTGAGAAAACAAAAAAATAAATAGCCAAGGAATGTAACTTGTGAACACTATGATACATCGTATGATTTCTGACAATATTCCCATAACTACTTGAACAAGAATGGTACAATAAGAGGGGTAAACTAAAGATCCAGTAGCTATAAATATCAAAGAACTTTGCCCACAGTGCAGCTGAACATCCATGTAAACATGTGACCACAGGCACAAAAATCTTAATATGGAGAAAAGATAAAGAAGCAATAGGTAACTTTAAAACAAATCAAGACTTGTAAGTAAAGCTCCAGTGTATAAAAGCAAGTAGAATCGGAGCCAGTATAATTTTTTAGAAGCCAGGATTACTGATTGGAGCAAACAATATAATATTTAGAAGCAGGAATTACTGAATACAAGTGTCCTTAATTCTCTATGAGCTTCCCTACAGAACTTTTTACTGCCATTGATTCTCATGTCCACATTAACAGCAACAATGATGACACTCAATGTAATCTTGCTCCCAGCTACAGATATTATGTTTTACATGTCCCCCACAAAATTAAGTTTGACTTCTACATTAATGAAAGCAAGCGACAACCAATATACAAAGCTGGTGTTTTTTAGCAAGTTTCTGGGACATTCAGTCAAGGAATCATTGGTAATATAAAAAGAAATGGAGGATACTATTCTAGGACTACAATTTGTAGAACAAAATAAATGATCTGATTGTTATCACCGGATTCGAATCTCAATTCCAGACGATAATAGAGGTTAAAACGATAGCTGTGGATTGCCTCACCTTCCCATGATGTTGGATAGCTGTTGCAATACCACCAGCATTTACTTCAGAAATACTCTTGTCAACGTAAAATGCAGCATTTTGATGAGGATTTTCACCATAACGAAGCGAACTCTTAAGCTCAAGAGGTACTGTGAAGCTGGGAGGGAATTTATCTTCAAATGTATAAAAACAACCATGTCAATCCATCTGCCCAATCATGGACCAGGGAAACACGATCGAGTGAATTCACAACATCAAAATTTTTGAAAAAAAAATATCCAGTTCTTATTTACTTGAAACTTGCAAAACTAGCCAAGATAACTTGAAGTTGTCCCTTTCTGTTTTTATCAAATTATTTTAGTAATTGATCGGACTATTTTCATCTGGAAGATGTTATTTAAATCAGATTGGATAACTGCTGATGTTTATTAACCACATAAACAAAAAGTGCATGACTAAAGACTGGTGGATCAAAAGAGTACCTCCCATAGTTTGTTTCCATAGCCACTCTGAAACTGCAGAATCATAGGAAGCACAATGTTGAAAAGCCTTCCAAGCAAGCTTTCTTCGGAACTGTTGGTCATCCCGATCTCCTTTAAGAAATTCCAGAAGTCCAGGGTAGTCTTCATTATCAACAACAATTAAGACATCCTTATGGTTCTGTTCAGAAAGCAAGTGTCAGTTGGAATCTAAAATAACAAAATTTGTACATTACAATGATAAGCACCATTATACAGTACTTTTGACACATTAAACATTGAACCTAAGATGGAGGGGAAGTAACATATTGGTTTTGCAAATGGCATGCTGTTTCAAAGCACTATACCAATAGGCAGCAGATAACTTTTGGATATGTTGTATGTCACTGGCCCAACAAGTCTGCAAAATTTCTGTCTCACTCAACCAGTAAGTAGCAAGCAACAGAGCAGGAGGCATTCATACAATGCTTCTATATCCTCCGAAACTGAGCCAAATTTACTGTTACAACTAAGTGCTTTTCAACCAGAGCCTTGGTGAACAATCATCAATAATTTTATTGTCATGTCAATCAAGAACCTGCCATATATTATAGGCCCGCTCGCGCATCAAGTTATCTTCAGGTCTTTATTATTTTTTTGGTCATGACAAAGAGACCAACAGCATATGATCAAAGAGCAAAACATAGCAAGTTTACTTAAACCTGACATGTTACAAATTTGGAGACGCGCAAGAAGATGTTGAGTTTGGTAGTATCAATAACAAATCAGCAGGCATTCAAATCAAACCTTTGCAGCAGCTCTGATCATGGCAGGGCCACCAATATCAATGTTCTCAATTCCATCCTCAAACTCAATTCCTCCAGTTGAAGTAACTTTATCATAAAAGGGGTACAAGTTCACCACCACCACGTCAAAGCTACCTGCAGGGCAACCATATTAGCAAAAAATTATTGTATGGAGCTGACATCAAATGGAAAATTTACTGAAAAATATATTACAGCTATGCAATTACAGAGAAAAAAGAGTTTTTTCACAATTGACCAATTCCATGTTCACTGAGAGCTTCCATATGATGTTTTTGGTCCCTTCTAGCAAGAATACCACCATGTATGTGGGGGTGTAAAGTTTTCACACGACCGTCAAGCTGTAACAAGGTTGCAAAGATAACATAAGTTTCAACATAAGATTTTCAGCCATAGGAAATCTCACAGGGAGCGAATTTCTTGATGAAATGCAGCAGTGTTAAGAGATGCAAAAGACATCGGCAATCAGCAAGGACATAAGTTCATCACTTTCAAAGGGCTAAATCTTAAACTTGCAATACAAGCTTTATGATTCCAAATACAAGCTTTGTCAAGAATTGCACTTTACAATTTCATCTATTAAAGCTATACATTTGGGCATCGGAATAATTAACACAACATTCTCATAACCATAAGATTTCACCAACACAAATAAGCATGTACTGTACTAGGTAGGCTTTCAATGACCAGTAACTGACTAAAATCAACTTAGGCTAGAGTGGCCGTTAAAATATAAAGCAGACAAAAATAAGAACTCCTTTACCATTTCGGGGAAATGGGTAAGCTGTTCTACTTTAGTGACAGAAACTCCAGCACCTTCCAAAGCAGATGCTGTTCCTCCTGTTGAAACTATCGTGTACCTTCAGATTACAAAAACAAACCACCTTAAGATACATAAACACCAATAGCCTTAAAACAAAATTACCACCTAAATGCAGATTTATGAGGATCTTACCCTAATTGTTCTAACCCAGTACCGAGAAAAGCCAGGTCCTTTTTGTCTGATAAAGATATCAGTGCTTGCTTCTTGCCTGCAACACATAAACATAATATACTACATTTTTAAGCTGATTTTAACACTTTTTTCACTAAAAAATAAGATCAAATCACTTTGATATATAAATACAAACCCGAATCAACTACAAAACAGAAAATACAAAAAAATATAAACAAAGAAAATTGAATTTGATAGTAGGAGTCACCAGAAGCAGGGGATTGTTGCTCGTTCTTCGGTACTGAAATAGTTTGAGAATCAGCCATGGATTTGATTGCACTGCAGCTCGATCGCAGCGAGTTCAGCTGAACCTGAAGGATTTTACGTTTTGTTAAAAATAAAATAAAAAACACAGCGGGGAGAGAGACAGAAGTTGAGAGATGGTCTTCCGTTAGGATTTTGCGTTACCTTTTGGGAGAAAAAAGCAGCGGAAGTAGTTTTTTGGTGAAGTGCAGCGGAGGGGACACGAGAAAGCTTAGCGGCGGGGGCGGCTGTGGTGGGAGCAGCAGACAAGCTTAACATATCTCAGGGTTTATGAGTGCCCGCAACAGGGAGTAGTAGAGTACGCGGTCCGTAGTTATGTTTTTGTGGAGGCTGGTATTGCCTCTCCAAGGTGTTATTAACCGCGGTCCACCTCTTTTTTTTATATGTATAGATTGACACGGCTGCCCCTGAAATAAATAAACACACTAAACGGCATGTCATCCACATTGTACAACAAACTATAACGAGGTCTTGGACATTTTTGTCATTCTATCGTTTTCTCCGATATGCTCATCTGGGTAACCAAGATGACACCCCTCCCCCTTCAAACAAAACTACCCCTTGCGTTAGTGCTATTTTCGTTTGTGCCACTTGTGGGTTTTCGCAGTGACTATATTACCGTCCCTGATTTGAGACTTCGTTCGTGCCATTCGCAGGGTAGAGTGGGAAAAAGGGAACTCCTCGTTGAACAAAACCTTCTCTTCCCTCTCGTTTGCCATTGTTTGTTTGCAGTTTACGAACAATATTCCGATGTGTTTCAGGCTATCATATTTTCCTACCATTCAAATTTCTGTACGAGAATTTTATACATGTATTTAATAAAATAAATAAAAAATTATATATATTAATAAATCATAATAAATTTGTTGATTACAATCACATATTGAATTATAAATTTAGATAAATATGTTATTTTTTATATACAAAAATTGAATATTTGTTTTATTTTGAAATCATAACTAAAAGATTATATCATTGAATAATAAATTCAATCCAAAATGAACTTAACATGAGATAATTAAATTGAGAATTAAAA
>Ga0307514_10006448_pt1 | contig 10227 bp, 10 predicted proteins | sample 16_EM_MG_FD_203088 | JGI IMG/M metagenome (GOLD analysis project Ga0307514, IMG submission 203088) | Populus trichocarpa ectomycorrhiza microbial communities from riparian zone in the Pacific Northwest, United States - 16_EM | ecosystem: Host-associated > Plants > Roots > Unclassified | place... | reverse complement strand
ATTGGAGTATGCAGACTCTCCAGAGAGGAATAGCTGATAAGTAGTCGATAAGTAGAGAATTCAGTACTACTTCTGTATCACACTCGAAGTCACGAATGCCCCGTGCTTCGCACGGGTCACTGCTAGTTACATGATAAATTTTGAGTTTATCAAATTAATTTTTTTTTCCTGATTGCATCGGCTTTCTGGGCTGATTTCCGGGCCGGGAAAATAGTCTCCCGGGCCCCGGACTCCGACTCTCCCCTCAGACGTCCGACACAGCTACATGGTCCTCGCACGATTTGCGCCATCTCCTACAGGTCCGCTCCATCTTGGGGGCCTTAGAATGGCCCTTTACAATTACCTTTTTGTGAAGAAGAATCAAGGAAAATGGATGATACGGATAGAAGACACTGACAGAGTACGTTCTCAACCTGTGAACATTTTATCTCATATATCATGTTTCACCACAGAGTAGATATGTTCCGGGGTCGACAGAGCGAATTCTGAAAGCTTTAGAATGGGCAGAATTGGAGTACGACTATGGTCCGTAGGAATAATCTGTAATGGAGGCGTCGATCTGAATTTATCTAGGTCCAGACAGGCAAGGTCCACATGGGCCGTATTTCCAGGTGTGTTCTCTGCGCATGAATGGATGAAAGGTTGTTTATGAAGATTAGTCCGAGAGGTTGGATTTATACAAACAATATGCTGGAAAGCTCGTAGAAGTGCGTTTAATGGCAAATACAAGCTTGAATTTTGGCTGACATCGCGTTATATCAGTCAAACCACGCATACCGCTGTTTCTGTTCTCCAGACACTCTGTCAGAAGTTAAAGAAAAACTAGCCCGCTCTGGTTCCAGCGCATCATACGACAGAAGATGTCTACACTTGTCTGAAGATGAGGTTTCTCGAAAAGTGCGAGCTGGTGAGAAGCACACTGTGCGGTTCAATGTACGTACATGATCTGGCCACCTGTTTTGGGAGTTGACATACGTAGAATACAACCCTTTCCTCTAGACCGCCTGCCACTGATATGATCTTCCGCAATTTGAGAGATGCACATGCATCCCTTGCCACAGATCCTATACTTTTAAAATCTGACTTATTCCCAACGTATCACCTTGCATCAGTCGTGGATGATTACGAGATGGGCATCACTCATGTCTTAAGAGGAGAGGTATGCCTTTGTTCATTGATCCTCTCACAATATTGATTCTGTCTCCTGCAGGAATGGATAACTTCGCTACCACTGCACCTAGACCTATATGCTGCACTCAAAATTGAGCCACCGAATTTCGCACACTTCCCTATTTTGCTCAATCCCAATGGTAGCAAGATGTCGAAACGTCACGGGGATATCCAGGTGGAAGACTTCATCGTCAGTCTTTCCACCTCTTTATTCGTACCATGGGACATATTGACTTCTCACCAGAAACGAGGCTGGCAACCAGACGCCGTTCTGAATTGGCTTCTCCTTTGCGGGTATGGCGTTCGCCACGAAACACCCTCGTTTGGAAATACGAAATTTTCTAGCAAACAACTAGAAAGCAACAAAATTATGGATTTAAAAGAGATGATCGAACTAGTATGCCATTTCTTTCTGAATCTAACGGCTTGCTGATTTTTAGCCAGTTCGATATCACAGCAATCACCCAACGCAATACGATACTTGAAGCCAGCAATCTCCATTATATTAACAAGCACCATCTAATGCGCAGAATGAAAGATGACAGAGAACTGCTTAAGCTGGCTCAAAAGGTGGAAGGTCTGACAAAGGCGAAATTTCCTGGAAGGTTTGTCGCGTTATGCATTCCAAGAATTTGTGTATGATTTTTATTCAGTCCATATGCAACAACGGACATGATCATGCGATCCATAACTATTCTCGAGGTGCCATCATCTCAAACTCCTCGAGGACATCTAACAACTTCGCATTTCACAGGGCCGTCTGACAAATATTTATGACTTGCCAGAGCTAGTGCCATATTTCTTTGAAGAACCTGAGAACCATCACTTAGATGCAGAAGTTGCAGCAGCTCCAGACATATGCGGTATGTTAACAGTGAACACCTTTTCACCCTCGACATTTACTTTCTTCGTATCTTCTGGCGGTTTGCGACTCAGAGAAGGTACTCAGGCATTCCGCGCAAAGCCTTGAAAATCTTGGAGCAAGCGAACATTGGCAGAACAAAGACTTCGTTGAGATTCTACGTAAAATCACCCATGACTTGGATGGAATCAAACCAAAATTAGTCATGAAAATTCTGAGACAAGCTTTGACAGGTATCAAGGTAGGACTGGATGTTCATTGGTTTTTCCTTGCCTGATTTATCTTCTGAAGGATGGACCGGCTCTCGCGGACATCATCCGTCTGCTCGGTCGTGACCGGTCTCTAAAACGATTGGAATACCTGTCTACATCTGACTCGTAAACCTGTTTCTTACTTGTATAGTGATCCTTACATAGGCAGTGAATAAAGGATTGCTGCTAAGAGTATGGTGTATATATGCACCTGACAAATGTGCATTCAAGTGCTGGCTCGCCCCAAGGTCTGATACCATGTTTGAATCCTGCCTTAGTAGCCTTACAGAAGAAAATGGAAATTCCAGACTTATTCACAAGAGTCATAATCTATCATGGCGGCACTTGCCCAAGATGTCCATTCCTTTCATGGGTGTAGTTAAAATGAAGGTGAGGTTCATTTATGTTGTACAGTATCACAACGAATTCGGCCAAAATCCCTTTGCCCATTCTGTAGTAGGCAAGAACCGGATTTCCAAATGTCATGATACTCAGGTGGTCAAATCAATATCGGTCATAGTCATGATCCTTTTGGTAGCTTGATCTGAAACGTGCCTTAACAATGATTGTCAGAAATGTCAAACACAAGAAATGAGTGTATTCACATTGAGGCATCGATGTGATCTCGGGTGAGACTGTACTTGATAACCCCACGCGTGAAAGAACACCACGAATGATACCTGCTGGCATTGCGGCATACTGACGGAGTATGGTCATCTTTATAAGAGGAAGAAGCGTAAAGACGAACCAGACGTGCTTTCCCTACGGCGTCCGCCCTTGACTTCCACGAAGAAAGTCTGGCTATAGGTTTGAATGAGTTGTCCTGCAGAACGTAAACACCCTGCAGGCCTGTCCCCGTTAACACACGAAATTGAGGAAACATAATTTGTGTCAAGAACACACCCTGTGATTCGTCCGCAAGTTATCAATTTGCTTATCCCAAAATGCAGCCCATATATCTTTGCAAATGAACTTGATAACGTCTAGTGTGTCGGCAAACATTGATCTATCCCTGCATAGTCTAAGAAATGCTAATAAGATGTTTCTAAAAGTGTTATGGTGTAGGTACGCACCTCTCGGAGAAATTAGCTCCAACGTGCATTCCGATAGCTTCGAGTCTCTGTCGGACAGGCTCTTCCTCCTCATCGATTGGTACTTTCACTGATGCACTTCCCGTTCGTGAAAGAAGGCTCGTGACGGAATCCCTTGCAGAGTCCCTTTTCAAAGCCGTCGGAACCGGAGCTGGGGGTGGCATTAGCCCAGCCTCCAACATCTCCTGCTCGATTTTCTTGTTGCGCGCTGTTGCTACAGCGGCTGATTCCTTTAAAGTTGCCACCATTTCGATAAGAAAGTATTCCATTAGATTGGCGTCCATCTGGTTGACTGGGAGATCAGCCAGCATTGCAAGAGGTGACGACCTTTGAGAAATAGACATGGGTGAGTGTGGTAAAGCACAGATCGTGTGCCGAGGCTCAGAATCTTGATAATACAACTTTCCTTCCACCAACTACCAACATGGCCGCACTGTCCTCATTTTTTCCTGGAAGGCGGCCATCATCGACGCACAGTGATCTCCTTTCAGACCTGCGATTTGCGTTGGAAATCATGCCTGGGTCGCGGAAGTATGTATTCACCCCAACGGCTCGCGCAGAGATCATCAACAAACTATATGTCGCATTTATGGGCCAATATCCTCATTTGTTCATGCCAACGGATGTAGCACAGGTGCCATCTCACGTATTGTTGAGTGAGTACCAGACACAGGTTGGCTTTGGAGGTGCTGGGGATGAGGATCCGATCACCCCAGGGAGACCTTGCAGTCACATATTCAAGAAAGGCGAGAGTTGCTATCGATGCAAGTACGTATTAACGCTACATAGCTGGAAAAAAGATGCTTATGACAAGTAATGAAGAGATTGTGCTTTGGATGACAGCTGCGTGTTGTGTGCGCGGTGCTTTCATGCCACTATGCACGATAGGCATAACGTCAGCTTCTTCATTGCTCAACAGTCTGGAGGTTGTTGTGATTGTGGAGACGAAGAAGCATGGAGGAGGGGCATTCGATGCCCTCATCACCCACCAGCAGGACCGGACGATCCCCAGGACAGGACTCCGAGAGTGATACTCAAGCCTCTGCCGAACGAAGTGCCTCCTGCACCAAATTTCACTTTCCGTGTAGCTACCCCTTCTGAACTTATGGAAGCAATGCGGAAGACGATAGGATTTGCATTAGATTTCATGCTGGATACGCTCGATTATTCACCGGACGAACCGATGGTCCCTGCCAACGAAGCTGATCTTCGTCTACAACCTTCTGCTGATCCAATGATGAAAGATCAATATTGCATCGTGCTTTGGAACGACGACAAACACTCCTTTGACGAGGTGACGAAGTTGATTATGGAAATGACAAATCGTACATATGACGAAGCAGTAGCCCTTGTCCGTCGGATCGACGACCAGGGACGAGACATCATCGATATGAACTCAAATGTTCTGCGTTTATTAGAAACAGCTCAGGCTATCACACAAGTTGACTTGGGGGTGACCATCCGACGGGCTTACGACACTTTCTGCGAACAAATTGTCGGGGTGATCATTGAGTGGCTTTTGGACCTGACAAGAAGTCGGTTGGGAATGGATACCCTCATAATCAGGGAGGCACTGGCAGCCGAATTGCTGAGCCCGAGGAAAAGGGACTCCTTTACAAAACATCTGACACCGCCATGTGCGTTGGATTTGGATGGGGAGATTCCGAATCCGACAAGGATTGACATACTTCTGCTCTACCACACCCGGCTTTGGAAGAGGCCGAGGCTGAGTTTGAAGGAGGTCTACGCAAGCGTGATCTCAGTCAGTAGGGCACATAAGTTGGTGATCGCCGGCCACTTCGCTGATATATACCACCGCGTTATTGATGCGTACCTTCTCGTGGACCGCGAGGCAGAAACAAGCATCAAGTATTTTGCTCTACAACTTTTTACTGTTCCGTCCGTCTCAGGTCATATAGCCAGGAATCACCGACTTATTCAACGCCTCCTTTTGATTATAACCAGTTTCTTCACAAACCGTATCGTCGAAAAACGTATTGTTTATCCTTCTTCAGCGGGCACAACGTCTTCTCCGGGAGTGGCACCCAGTGGGTATGCTAATGCACCGTCTACATCGACTCCTACCCTCCCTTCATCTTCTTTGGCGGGAATGATTGATGTCGAATCGTTTCCTTTCAAATCGAAGCGATTTATGCCTGTCTTCAGTGACTTGAGATACCTCGCCCATACGAATCAAGTCCAAGACCTCATTGCACATTCGCCGATATACCTCGCAGCATTTGCTAGTACATGTAGGCTATTCATGTGCTTGAACCCCAACAAACGCGCTGTGGACAGCCATGTCGAGTACGAAACGGATGCGTGGATCAGCGTGTTCAATGTAACCCTTTCGTTGAGCCGCGTCATCAAAGTTTTTGGTGAGGCGTATGCGAGAGCAACGACTCTGGGACTTGTCAATGCTATCACTACTGTAGTCCATCATATTCTCTTGGTCTGCACACTCGCGGATGATAGGCTTGACAGGACCAAGTTTTTCCAGCCTTCGTTTCACCATGTCGAGTTTGGTGGACACCAGTACAAAACGCTCGATTTCGACGTATTGGATGGTTGGGTGAGCTTTCACCACTCACTACATTGGCTTCTGGCGGAGTTGTTGAAGCATGTCGATCTGTTGAGTGAGGAGGGCCTCAAAAGTATAAATTATGAAGATGGTCTCAAGGAAGTTTTTGGTCAAGGGACAAGTGAGCAAGCAGTTTTGACTATAATTGATTTTCCATTGCGAGGTTTGCACATTCACTTTCTACTCTAGGCACATGTTCTGACTGCCGACACTCTGACAGTCCTAGCTATGATTGCACAGATTCGCACTGGGCTGTGGGTCAGGAACGGCTTCGCCATCCGAGGTCAACTTTTGCACTACCGCGATTACATGCTCCGCGAACTATGTTACGATCAAGACCTCTTCATCTTACAAACGGCACTTGTTATTCTCCCTCCTGATCTTGTCCTTGTCACTATTCTAGATCGCTTCAGTCTTTTGGAATACTTTTCTGGCTCACACCTGCAGTCCCAGTATGAAGGAACCCAGCTTGGGAGTATGGTCGAAGAATTATTTTATGTGCTTATCACCATCCTCAGCGAAAACGCTAACGCTTGCAAAATGCCAATGCACCTTGCCATTCGAAGAGAGATCGTTCACGCTCTCGCTATGGGTCCCTGCAGTTTCTCCGATCTCGTAAAACGAGTGGCAGAGAGACTCGTGGACGATTCCTCTTTTGAAGGCATGTTACGCGAAGTAGCCAACTTCCGCCCTCCGGAAGGTCCGACAGAAACAGGGTTGTACGAACTCAAGGAAGAGGCTTTCGACGAGGTGAACCCATTTTTTTACCACTATACTCGAAATCGCAGGGAAGAAGTAGAAACTGTCCTGCGGAAGAGGATGGAAAAGAGGACTGGAAAGAAAGAATGGGAGGTTGTGTTTCCACCCAAACCTTTCGGTGTTACCGAAGGTCCATACAAAGCCGTTAGCGAGGTATGGGAAAGAGAGGTCATCATCCAAATTGTGTTTTATGCAGCGTGGAACGTGTTGTACCTGACTGATTCTCCTTTTGCACTGGAGGGATTTGTGGGTTCATCACCGCCTTCGGCAGAGGCTATTTTGGATCAGGCCTTACACCTCGCAATGTTAGGCGTTGTCGAACGCCCACAACCTTTCAGCGTCTTGGCATCTCAAAGGAAGTTTGAACACGACGTAGAGGGTAATGGAAAGAGTTTAGTTGAAGTTTTGTGGATGCTTGGTGGTCATGAGAAATATGCGAAGACATACAAAGCACGAGTGGATTGGACACTCAACAAGATAGGATCTCAAGTTCCTGAAGAGGTTCGACGAGTGAGAGGGCCTTCTCTTCGAGACGGGCGTGAAGGGTCTGGTGTGCAGACCAGACTTAACAAAGAGGAAGAAAGGAAGAGGGCAGCTAAAAGACGGCAGGAATTGATTTTACAACAAATGAGAGCACAGCAAGCAAGCTTTGCGAGCACATTCACAGAGGCTGATTCCGACGAAGAGGATGACTTAGAAGGAGGAGAGGGCGAAGCAAGTCTACTTCATGCAGACGGAAAATCTGAGGAGGTGGAAGTAATGCTATATGGGACATGTATTGTGTGTCAGGAGGATTTGACTTCCTTGAATGCTGAGTCGAAGCCTTTTGGATCGCTAGGCTTACTCCAACCAAGCCGGTTGATACGAAGACATCCCGCGGGCGACCTCCAATATCTCAATGCAACTTTGGCTGCATCACTTTCTATGGACCGATCTACAACCAGTGGGGGCGATGAGCCAAGCGTACAGTTTCCACCCTCTCAGGCAGACCGACTCGATGCACTGTCCACTTCCAACAACTTCGAAGGATTTCCTCTGAACTACACCCGCTTTGGGTTGCATGGCTCCATCTGCAGCCATCTCATGCATTTAGAATGCTTCCAAGTATATAGTATCTCTATCCGACAACGGCATCGCTCTCAGGCTACCCGAAACCATCCGGAATGCATCCCTCGAAAAGAGTACATATGCCCGCTTTGCAAAAGCCTCGGGAACGTGATTTTACCTATTACGCAACCGGACAAAAAGACACAACTCAGTTCCGTTCCTTTCCCAGACTGGATACGTGCTGCCGGCATTCACATTTTGAAAAGTAAACCAGATCCCCTTCTTGAATCGCTCCAGTTTCGCGATGGAACAGGAGAGTTTGTGTTTTGGAGTGCGCAAGATCCGAGTTATGCAAGTGCCTTAAGGAAGAATTTAGAGAAGGAAAAATTGGACTACATGGAGAGTGGCAAAATGCTTGATACCGTCATGGTCATCGCAAAATCCATCTCCCAACAAACACGCCATCTTCGCGACAGAATGGAGCCTGAGGCAACGGAGCGTGGCGCTGGGGTTTATCTCCCAGAGGAGCTGGTTGGATATACCATTGCTGCGATGGAGGTCCAGCAGAGAGGAGTTGTCGTGGATTCTCTTCCAAATTCTGGGAACATGATGGTTGACAACATCCCAGAGCCACAGATGAGAACTATTACCGGCCTCTTGGCGTGTCTTACAAGACTTGTTGCACTTCAATTCAAGAATCGACCTGATGAAGGACGGAACGCCGTCCGTCAGGCCATCATCAAACGGTTGCTACCAGAATGGAGTCGAACATCCCTGACGTCTTTTTCCTACCCGCTCTTGCTGCGAGATCCGCTCACAATTCTGGTAGAAACTGCAGCGGTGGCTCCTGAGCTGCTTCAGCATGTCCTTGTTTTGACTTATTATGCCTGCCTCGCTCGTACTGTTATCGGCTTGGTCTACATCCTCAACAAGTATAGAAACCACAACGCAACACAGTTTCAGCAAAGAGAACATGAAGACCTATTTGGTGACGTTCGTATGTTCTTTCTGTCCGTTGCTCGACACTCTCCTATTTTCGAGCACACCGCTACGCTTGCTCTCGAAAACTTTGGAGCGACTAGGATAGAAAAGTTACTGTACACCTTCTCGTTGCAGTTTCTTCGGCGCGCGGCGATCCTATGTCGGGCGGTTCTTCCTCTTGCTTTTCCGACTCCTACTTTCTCCAATACAGATGAATGCGAGTACGTTCGACTCTTGGCTTTGCTTGGCATTCCACCTCTATCTGATCTACCTTACCACGATACCCTTCTGAACGCGCTGTCTGGATGGTGCGCTCATTACGGACATGCACATGCATCGTCACTCGTCAACTGTGGCATTTTTCTCGATTGCCCAATCACTTATAAGCTAGCGCGGCTGCCCCTGGTTCTAGACAGTCTATTCAACCGACAGGACAATGCCCTGATGTGCATGAATTGCGAAACATTCCCAGTTGATGCTGCTATCTGTCTCATATGTGGTACCACAGTCTGCATGCAAAGTGGGTGTTGCGCTGATGAGCACAATGGCAATTATGGAGAGTGTAACACGCATACTCGAGAGTGCGATTTATTCTTATACAAAATTTTTCCTGGTTACTGAGCTTGCATTATTAGATGTGGCGGTACAATTGGCGTCTATTACTGTGTTAAGCGTTGCGCCGTTCTCTATATCAATTCTGGGAATGGCACATTCACCCCTTCTCCTTATCTTGACCAACATGGAGAAATTGATCTTTCAATGAGGTATGTTGTGATCTCAGCAACTGAGCCACACTCATCTCACATTCTTGATTAGGCGCGGACGTCGCCAGTTTTTGCATCATGCGAGATGGGAAGTTGTCAGGAGAACTTGGTTGTCCCATGGTATTCCGAGCATTGTGGCTAGGAAATTGGAAAGCACTCTAGATGCAGGGGGATGGGAAACGTTGTAATGAGTCATTTAGATGGATGATCTTGTCTACAAGTTGCTTTGTGACCCGTGGACTCACGCCTCCAGTTCAATTTCTACTTGCATCGCATTTGTTGTATCGTTTCGTATCACATGTAGTATACTTACAGATTAGACTCGTTGCATAAACTTTCTATAGATAAGACTTTACGGTGATCAAGCATACTCTTTCCATACTAAGGGGACGGCATCTGACTAAGCGTCAAAGGCAATTGCAAGTATCAATCGACCAATGCAGTACCCTTGGAGGACAAGGGGTGTACTGTCCTATTTAGATTGGTATTCAAAACGCTGAGCTGCAAGTGTATGTATTGTGGTTTAAACCAGGTCCGTCCGCGCAAACCTCGGATTGAATAGAACGTTCACTATATGTCAATATTAATTTTGTCCATCCGTACAACACTGTGAGCGCCACTCAGGTTGATTGTCATCCTGTGGCGGGTTGGAATTCCGATTTCAACCTGATTATGGGTGAGTATTGGCTGAATACCCTTCAACCAAGTTATGGGATGATTT
>Ga0307514_10006447_pt1 | contig 10227 bp, 6 predicted proteins | sample 16_EM_MG_FD_203088 | JGI IMG/M metagenome (GOLD analysis project Ga0307514, IMG submission 203088) | Populus trichocarpa ectomycorrhiza microbial communities from riparian zone in the Pacific Northwest, United States - 16_EM | ecosystem: Host-associated > Plants > Roots > Unclassified | place... | reverse complement strand
ATGAACTTCTTTTGCATGGGACAAGCACTTCAATCCACTGCAAGCCAGCAAGGTGCTTCCTATCATCATTGCATCTACGTACTTCCATCCCTTCCACCTGCGCTTCCCTCAACAATTTTAAAGCCTGAATTTCCTTTCCATTCAATAAACAACCCAATCTCCCAGACGCAGCAAGGATGGTTACTAGAGAAACCTCATCTAATTTTAGATTAGCATCCTGCAAACCACAGAAGAATTAATCGCAAAGCTTCATATATAAACCATTTTGAATGTAACCTGCGAGCATGGAATTCCAACTGATGTAATCCTTCTCGTCCAACTTATCAAAAATTCTAGCAGCATCACTCATTTTACCAAATTAAATCTCACATGCATAGCCACCAAGGCAGTAACTGGACTTGATTTTAAAATAGCAGCATGAATCTCCATGCCCGGTTTCTTGAAGGAAGAATTCTCACAAGCTTGAAGAGCAGCAACAAAAGTATAAGTATTCACACCAACACCAGCCTTCTGCATGTCGCTAAACAATTTCAATGCCTCCATACACTGCCTATCTATAGAATAAGCAGAAATTATAGAATTCCATGACACAACATCGTTTCTTTCATTCATTCTATCGAACAGTGTCCTCTCTCCGATTATGTCACGGCACTTGGCATACATGGCAACAAGAGAATTAGCAGCATACATAATGGAATCATATCCACATTTAATTACCAGACCATGAATTTCAGCCCCACAGTGGATATCCTCAACCACATTACCGAACGCTTTAAGTACACAAGGAAAAGTAAAAGAATCAAAGAGAATACGCAAAACCTTCATTCGCCTGTACAAATCAAGCGCTCTTAAAGATTCTCCATTCGAAACATAAGCACCCATCATAGCATTCCATGTAAGAATAATTCTGTCGTGCATTTGATCTAACACTTTCTGCGCGTCCAAGACAGACCCACACTTATAGTACATAAAAACAAGTTTAGTGATCAAAAACACAGAATCAAGTACTAAATTGGATTTTATCAAATGGGCATGAATTTGTTGGCCTTGTATAAAAACTTTCTTGGTTGCGCAAAGCTCAAGAATTGGTGCATAAACCTCCTCTGGGTTAACCAGAAGGTAGCTGCCATCGTCAGAGGAAAGAGCAGTAAGTGAAGCAAAAGCTTCTTTGAGGTTTCCTTGTTTGCATGTCTCTTTGAGAGGGGAACTTTTGATGGAGTCTTAGAGAATTTGGGAGCGCGATGAGTTTTGTTTGGTGTTTGGAGCTGTGCAGATGTTGTAGGGATGTAGTAGTAACAGTGTGGAATCGTCGTAGCCATTGCATGTGATACGATAATGATTTAGGGTGATTTCGGTGTGGTATTTTTTGAGGTTGAAAGCCAACCCAACTCTACATCAGCCCACAACCCATTATTTATTTCCCAGCGTCAGCATGAGAATTGAAGGAGGTATGGAGGATATAGGAATATAAGGCATAAGCCCATGAACAAGGGAGACCACCTTTCATTTTTAAGAATTTGTTTTTGTTTCGTTTCTTATTTAATTTAATTGCTGCCTTTTCCTCCTAATTTTCATTTATGGCCGTCTTGTGATATTTTCTTGTCCCATACCGTTTCAGCAAAAGAGCTCCTGCCCCGCGCTAATATGACAGCTGAAAAAACCCGATCAAATCGACTCGACAAACCAGAGAAAAAACTCATCACAACAGCATATTCCCTGTTACCCATCCTATCTGAGAATAGGCATGCTGCATTTGATGGCAGTCTAACATTGGTTTCAATGAAAACAAACTAACGCAATGCAGGAGATATCTCACAGCCTAGACCAGGGATTGGCTCCTCCATTCTTTTCCTTGATAAATGATATCCATTCATTAAAAAAAATAAAAAAACACACTCGGGATGCTACAATTACAAGGACAAGAACCAGGTTTCAATTCACAGAAACCTATTTTGTTTAAAATCAACAAGCTTTGCGGACTGCATTTCAATAGCCAAGAAACATCACCCATATACGAGCTAGCATCGCTTCTCAACAAGAAAGGGGCAGTGAAGCCCCGTTGCACGGCACTATGGAAAAAAATTAAGCCGGAGAATACAAAAGCCCAATCAACTTGGATCGAGTTCCAGTCCTGGCCAGATGGTTTCACAACTCTCCATTACTGGCACGGTTTTCTTCTATACAACTTCATTACACACTGTCGGCAATTCCATTTATGTACACTAAAAAATGTTTTCGCCTCGTAACCAGGGTACAACAAGAAGCAAGGGTCCACTTTCCCTTCTCAATCGGAAGCCTGGCACGGCATTCTTCATGCTTGCCAGGAATTAAACATTTATCAGACATCTATATCTTTCCTTTTGGTGTCCTGTTTCAATCCCAGGCCAGCCCTGCCGCCTTCTTCTTCTTCAATGTATTATGAACACAGAATCCCCCTTTTCCTTTGCTGAGGATGGCACACAAAACCCACGTAGGATTTCGATAAATAATAAATAGCTGCCACGAGCTGAAACAATCACGCTTAAATCAGTATTTCCCCTCCTCACCCCTGATTAGATGAAGCCATCAAGCTCTGATCTGGCAGTGTCCAGGAAAGCAAATGCCCGCCAGAATCCCCACTAAGTAACTGCTTCAGGTCGCTTGTGAGATGAAGGGAAGTAACCGGATGTTTATGAAACTTCAGTACTTTGTGGAGAAGTAACCTGTACTCTGGTACCTTATCACCTAGATTTAGCCCACCGGTTGAACTGCTGGTAAATTTACTCAAGGCACTCACTTGGTTGGAGCAGTGAACCATTTGCCACACCTTAACTGCCCCACTCTGGTGACCTGTCACATACCAGTTTGTGTCCAGCCAATCGGAAAATGTACAACTCGTCACTGAGAGAATAGAATCAGAAGGAAGTTGGGATGTGTTGATCACAGCAAGGCAATCCCCATTGATGCTCCAGACAGCAAGCAGAATTCCAGCTGCTGTCATGATCTCACCAGTCAAGTCATTCACATAAATTGCTGAAATTGGCACAGGAAACTCTGGTAGCTGCCTAACAAAAACCAAGGAGCTGAGGTCCCATACAATAACCGTGCAGTCATCAGAGCCACTTAAAATCAGCATGTAAGGCTGGCTAACATGAAGGCATGTGATTTTGGCCGTGTGTCCACAAAGTGCATTCTCCAACTGCAGATTTTGCAGAACGCGTGGACCATCCTTGCTGATTCTCCAAACGCAGAGTAACCCATCATCGGCTCCTGTAACCAAGATTTGACCATCATGACTAGCACTAGCACACTGAATCTGGCTGCTGCCCCCATGAAGATTCTCATGTGTTGAGAGCAGTCTATCTTGATCATAGCTCATAAATCTCAAGCTACGATCTGGGAAACCCCATGCAACATATTTGTTATATGTTGTCGGTTTGAGCAAACTGTTTGTGCCTGCCACAAGTATTTTCTCGTGAACAGTCACAATCTGGGTAATGGCAGATGAGCTCTTGCGTATTTCATATGGAACAAGGTGGGAGGAATACTTGAGTGGATGTGGAATCCTTCTATCAGAACGTCTTTTCACATGGGGCTTGAGGAATAGCTGCTTGGGTGTCTGCCCAAAGTGATTGATTTGTGCTAGAATGGAGGCTTTCATTGCAGGATCTGTAACCGAGTCTATGTCTACGCTCCCCTCATAAGTGTAATGATAGAAAACATTCACAGCTTCTTCAGCTGCCTGTCAATTATGCAAGGAAAATATTAGATCTTAAACAGGACGAGGCGGAGACTGATCCAATCACCCAAAGAAAAGAGTTGAAAAAAATATGGGCCAATGATGAGTTAAATCATCAAAATGGATGGCACATCCTGGTGTAAAAGTTGCACTTCCAAAGTAGTTTTAGCAGTGGAGTGATATATATTATTTTTTTGGGGTTGGGGGGGTAGCTAACCATGCAAACACAGAACTATTGCGCTGGAAGAAGCATGATCTTCGTCAAACAAAACAGTGAAAGCCATCAACAGTAAATAGACATCTAATAAAAGTAATCAATTTAAATATCATGTAAACATTGGACTGAGGTTTATTCTGCTGATCTGTCACCACCACTGATTTGCTACTGGACTTTCAGGGGTTACATTTCAGAAAGGTAAAACAGAATGAACAGCTCATTCGGAAGTACACGGTAGAAAAAAATCTATATTTTTTACAGTTGTTTTTCATGGATCTGGATGTGATTGACCTGCAAAAAGACAACATAGTTTTCTGACATAAAGAATGTTGAACGTACCTTCCCTCTCTGTTTATATCCAAAAATGAGATCTATCCAATGATGAAGATTTTCTGAAACAAAATCAGATTCCAGCGCTTCTCTGTGCTTCCTAATGAACTCTCTAGCACTGCCTTTCGCCCAAGGGGGTAAGACAACATCACCGACCTGACAATAAAAAAAAAAAACCATGCATGCTTGCAATTTTTAATGGCTGGAAAAGGAATATAATTTTTTTTTTTTGGATCACAAGTTCTTTCCCAGCAAATAATCAAACAAATAGATTAGGCAAAAGTAAATAAATTTGCACTATTAGAAACAAACCTTCTCTCCTGATTGTTTCTCTCCCAAATCAAGATTGAACCTGTTCTCCAGAAATTCTGGTATGTAGAAGAATTCTGGAATCAATTCCTTGACATCAGACGTGTTTCCTTTACCTGCTGCACTTAACCAAGTATCTCGAATACCGTTGAAAAGACGATCAGCATGATCGAATTGACCACCCTGCAGCTTCTGATTCTCTACACTGAATGGTGGAAGGCGTAGAAGGTAGAAGAGAACAATTCCAGCACTAGAATAGTGAGAGCCATAATGAAATTTTGGAACCTCTGGATCATCCCAGGTCTCGTATCTGAATAGAAAACCAAAAAGGTAAATGACAGAATAAATGGAAAGCAGTGAAAATAATCAGTACTATACACATGAGGACTAACCTTTTCCTAAATTCCTCTTCTCCCTCTTGTGTCTGACAACCCATTGGTTTCTCGAGCTTACGAAATGATTTAGGATTGGACAAATCCAGATTTTCACTCTCATAATCAGAGAGAACCCATGGAAACACTGGATATTGGGTCAGATCACTGTATCCTCTACCAGCCAAGGTGTTGAGATGCATGAGATATTGGAAATTACTAATTTCTCCATTTTGCCACCTTTTAGAGAAGGATTTAGCCATTATCTTAAATAAGCGGCTGCCCTCATTACTTTCTTGTTTTACTGATCCAGAAATTGTAGTGTCCAACCTGAATCGAGAGAGAAAATTGTGGATTAAGCAATATTCAGTTCAAATATTCTGAGAAAGAAGCATCCAGGAAGGTCCATAGCATCAGTACGTGAGCAACATAAATATAATTGTGTCATCTTATTATCATTCTAAGATACCTGTATTAGCATATCCATGAAATTACAAACGGATGGAAAGAGGAATTAGGGAAGAGAGAAGGGGAAAGGGGGAGATAAATAGAGAAGAGTAGCAATAGATAGGAAAACAATAACCTCAAATATCAATGTGATTCCTCAGAGATTCAACTTTCAAATAGGAAATATAATAAAGTCCAAAACAAAACAAAACAAAACTCATATTCATAATTGATGCTAAAAAACATAATGAACCATAAAAACTTGATTTGCGAAACAAGAAGCAATATAAACTTAAATAATATTTCTTCTTTTCAGAAGATGAAAGATTTTTAAAATCTTCCTTTCAGTCACTACCAAATTGCATGCATAAACTACATTAGCAGTAGACATCAGATAAAAATCTATTTTCAGAGCTGCTTACTTCAGCCTCAGAGGATGGAATGAAGGGAGGGGAGTGGTGAACCACAACATCACACAGAAATCATATCTTGAGAATATGTTGATCTATCTAGATGTATTTCCCAAGTGTAGAAGGGATCTTAAGTAACATTTGAAAATGGAATGCAGAAACACTTCGGGATATTTTCCAATGCCACAGAGAATCGGTAGTGCAGTTGATGAAGCAGTTTCACCACTCTAAAGCAGCTGTATTCATTTAATAAAGACCTTTTTTCTTTTGTGCAATGCAGCTCATCTTTAATTACACAGAGATTCAGTCAGAGTTGTCAAGCAACCTGAAAAAAAGTGCTGCATCTAACTCTTTACTTAGGGGTTTGGTTTTTTTTAATCCATCCATCCATCCATTATTGTTATTATTATTATTTTGGCTGGCAAGGGCCATGCAAACATAAATCCTTGATAAAACTGTTCAACCTGCATTCCATTGTGATGACACCTACCAACATGAAACCTACGGACATGTGCTAGAAACAACAACAATCAAATGATGAAGAAAAAATCCATGGTATCAATCACTGAAAACTCAATTTGCTGGATAAATAAACAATACCTTGACTTGGATTTCTAACAAGGGTGCTATATATAAGTATTCAAGCTATTACAAAGTAGAAAAACCAGAAGCAAGCAAAACAGAAAAACCACCTAACTAGGAAGTAGAACTAAATCTTTACTAAGCTAATACAACTACTACATAGAAAATATTAAAATTCCTAAAAACTAGAAAAAAAATCATGAATGATAAAAAAAATTCAAATATCAATCCTATCAAGACTGGCATTGTGACATCAAATGTTAAAAGCTTGCTCTCTAACCTTTTTCTGTTCATGTGCACCAAGACATGAAGGATCATGCTCAACCCTTACAAGATAAACAAGAATTATTTTCCAACTCCTAAACACTTGAAAAATCTAATATAACAACATACATTCAGCATAAAATAATCGATACACAGCTACAGCATAACATTCACATACAACACGTGAAGCATAAAAATTTATACTTGGTCAAAAAATAATTGGCAGATGCAATTACTAGTTAATGGCAAGTATGCACAACCACAAAACAATCATGAAAGAAAAATTCAAAAGCAATGAGTAGTAGAATTCATACATGCTATTCCTTGGAAGGTTCATGGCAACCAGATTTTTGAACACTTCTTCTCTCTCCTTTTTGTGGAACACAAGTAGATCGTTGCATCCATCCATGCTGAATATCTCAACAGCAACAGGTCGGAGCTGGTAATCACGTTTCAGAATCTCATGAACACTGTTGAGCTTCCACATATGCCAGGGATGGGGTAAATTACCACTAGTACACACTTTCTCCTTGCCCCATGCACCACCATTGTAGGCCCATGCCCTTCCACCAATACATGCCTTTGCTGTTGTGCTCCAGGACGAAGTTGACTTGGACTGGAAATCAGCACTGCCTGTAACATCCTTCTTTACACCCAAAGCCTGATCAATAACAGAGAGTTCATCCTCACATTCTTTTTCACAAATACACTCAGAATCGTCGATGTAAAAGTTCTCGATTATGTATAACGAAAGTTCCCCTATCAAAAATATACCATCATGCTTGTCCAAACCCACAACTCGCTCACAGTTATATTTCAATCGTATCTTTTCGTGAGGTTCCAAATATGGTCGGATCAAATATTCACCATTATCATTTAGTCCTTTATCTGATTTATCTTCCATGATTATGATTTCATCTGCTTTATTTGACAATGATTGCATTGGAGTTCCAACGTCAGATTTTTCTTGTATGCTCTCTGACATTGGGACAGAAACAGCACTAGACTTGACACCAAACTCAAGTGCTGAGTAAAGACTTGCTTCATTCATGCTACTAGCTCGATCATCATTCCATCCATTTCTAGCAGAATCTTCCCCTTTCACATCATCTGATTCTTTAAAAAATTCACCATACATCTCACCACCCATGCCATTTTGTTTGGCACCATCAGTTAAAAGATGAAAAAATGATTCAGTGCAAGTATCAGAAGCATCAGCACCACCCTCGTATTTTCCTTTGGACAGATCTGCTTCTCCCAACTCAAACTGTCCATCAAGAACATTTTGGATGGTGTCAACCCTCAATTTGCAGCGCTCAAGCTTTTTGCGCATCCTGTATGGACCTTCAATGGGACAAAGCTGCCATTCAGGATCTTCAGTTGCAGAGGATTTCTGCAGTGGGATTATTCCACGCTCATGTACAAGTTGTTGAAGAAGGGTTTGCCACTCACTTTCAGCATGGAGGACCCATCCATACTTATCTTGGCGGACAACTCGTAACTCAGTAGACATTGCATCACGAAGCATTTCCAAAGCATATCTTCGTTCATTTACCTGTTCCCAATGTTTTTGGTCTGACTTCAAAATATCACGTGATCTTCTCCCCATTTCCCTCCTACGACGACCCTCCATACCTTTAATTCTCACTCCTGGAAATTTTGCTGATCCAGCAATACACTGAACCCACATAATGGCTGCACACTGCTCCAATACTTTGTTGACCATCAGCTCAGAACTCCGTAGCCACTCAAAGAAATTAGATAAACTTCCAGTCAATAATTTGTCAAAACCACCATGCAGTGCATCCATGTGCTGCCCTTGATTTGGTTTAGAGACAAGCAAGTCTTCTAGTGCAGCCCTGCGAAGCACCAGCAGATACTTGACAATATCTACTGCCATGTTCTGAACATTTCGCCTTTGGTCACGGAGAAGAGATACTAGATTTACACAAAGACAGCAATTCAAATCAGTATCAACATTGCTGGGACAGAGAATAACGCGCTTGTGAGCAACTAGCAACTGTAAAACCGTGCAGATATCAATTCCTGAATCTTCTTGTGAAGAATTGGAGGATAATTTTTTCTTGGGCTCAATAAGTGAACCTAGGCATGAAAGAAGACCATCCTCTCCAATGGTGGCCAAAAATGATGGAAAAAAACAATACATTATCATTCGATTTGTGTTCCTAAGTAGTGAATTTATATAAGTATCAAGTTGCCTGCTTCCTCTTGTAATAGATAACAGACTCTTTCCTGCAGGAGCTGCTTCTTCAATGCGACCATCTTTGTTTGCCAACTGTAACAATGACAACAAGAACTCTAGAGTTTTCAACACACCAGCAGGTTGAGGAAAGGCACCCATATAGACACGGTCTACTATCATCCAGCTTAATGATTCCAAGTTCGAGGTCCATCGAATTTTGTCTAGCTTTTTCTCATCTTCCTCATCATCACGCAAAAGACGCCTTTCCACAAAGTTCATCAGTCTGCTAAGGCACAAACCCTGGAAAACTAAAACTGATTCAGCATCAACATATAAAGGTACTGTTTCCAAGATGCCCTCTATAACCTGTGCTGCTTTAATCTGCTCAGTGATAAAATCAGAAAGAATTTCTGCAATGAAATCTAACATGGCAGTCGCTCCTGCAGAACAAGGCCCCCCCCCATAGCCAGAATCATCTATTTCAAGGAGAATCTTTGAGCTAATTGCCAAAAATGAGTTTGCAGAAGATGGCCCTTGGGAACTTGACTTCAAGCCTGCAGATGGATCGAATTCACTAACAGACATAGAAGACTCCATGGAAGGAGTGGCTTGTAAAGAAGCTTTGTGTTCATTGGGGGACGCATTGCCAAGCCAAGATGACAATGGAACAGCCGGAGATGAAGATGGTGTGAGGGGAATTCTTGAACTTGACTTCTCAGATATAATAGGAGAATCTGGTATATTAAGAGAAGCTGAACTCTGGGATTCTGCCTGTCGAAAGGAATGCATATTGCCATCAACATTATGGATATTGAATTCATTTGAGCTAGAGGTGGCAGAAACCAGGTCAACATTATCCCCATCCAAGTTCTGGAAAGGTGGGACACCTTTGGCTGATTTTTTCAATTCCTCATGCGAATTAGAGATGCCAATCTCTGTTTTAACATCAGCCAAATCATTTAGGGACATGGGCATATCTTCAGAACTTGTACTTGCATGCCCCTGAGGGAAGCTTCCAATGCTAATGGAGGTCTTTGCAGATTTTTCTTGTTCAAGAGGTAAGCTAGAGAACGTATTTTGAGAACTGCTGGTATCATCACAATCATTCAAGTCCTTTTCTTCTGCCTTATCAGAAAGCTCTTTCACCATCATCACTGCATAAGCAGCCCTGCAAGAAAAACAAGGCTCATCCAATCACAGTACTGCTAGAGTAATTAAAATTGGAAATAAGTAGTTCCAAAAATGTCATCGTGGCATCCAGAAAAGAGGATACAGATTGCAGGGTGTCTGAAAACAAACCTAATGCAAGAAAAATAAAGGTCGATGCAGCTTTCAAGAAATTCAGGCCTTCTGCAAACAGCTGAAAAGGGAGGACA
>Ga0307514_10006446_pt1 | contig 10228 bp, 3 predicted proteins | sample 16_EM_MG_FD_203088 | JGI IMG/M metagenome (GOLD analysis project Ga0307514, IMG submission 203088) | Populus trichocarpa ectomycorrhiza microbial communities from riparian zone in the Pacific Northwest, United States - 16_EM | ecosystem: Host-associated > Plants > Roots > Unclassified | place... | reverse complement strand
ACCTTATTAATGTGTAAAGATAAATTGTGTATTATTGTATCCATTGATAGAATTATTAGATGGTGAATAGAAACTATCCTGATGTTATATTCTAAAAAAAAAATACCTTTTTTCTTAAGTTAAGGCTTAAAGTTTCTGATGATTGTATTAAATTACAGGGTATTGCATTATTGTTCCTTATTTGTACAACTAGGATGTTTGCAATGATTCTCTCAAGATTCCTGTCATAACCCATTTTTGGGTTCTTCCCAATTACATTTCCTTTTCTTGAAAAAAAAAACACTGAAACAGTGCTGTTTTGAACGGCATTGTTCCCCTTCTTCCCTGCGCATGCAGAGGCAGGGGAGAAGAAGATTTTTGAAATTTTTTCCCACTCTCTCTCTCCACCCCACTTGCCCACAAAACCCGGACATAGCCATCCCCTTTACCCTGCCACCATTAATACAACCCATGCCCTGCAGACAACCGGCCACCTTACCCTGCAGGGGTAAGGTAGCCTCGTTTCCCTCCTGCGTCTTGATGGAACAAGGCAGGGGGGACTCTCTCTCCGCTTGGCTATAAATATAGAGAGGAAGAAGAGAGAGGGGCAGGGGAAGAAGAGGAAAAGAGAGAAACCAAAAGAGAGAGACAGGAGAGTGAAAGAGCCGAAAGAAAGAAAGAAAAAACAGAGAAAGGGAATAGAATAGAGGGGACATAACAGAGAGGGAAGAATAAGAAAAGAAAAGAGAAGGAGAATAGAGAGATGAGTGAATGAGAATTGAAACGGGAAAAGGAAGATTTGCTTGAGTGACAGCATAAAAAGAGCGAAAACAAACGAGGGGAAGAAAAAAACAGATATCGCGGGCTCTGCATAGAGGAGAAGAAGAAAAGACAGTCGTGCCACCGCCTGGAATCATCATCATTTCTCCTCCCAGCTGCTGCCCCGGCCACCTTCCACCACCGCTGACGACCACAACCGTGCTTTCCCGCTCCAGGTAACTTTTCTCCCCTCCCCTTCCGTTTTTTATTTGTTCATCTTCATTTGCATGCAGAACGTGAATAATTCAAGTTCTGCAGCAAATGAAGATTAATTAGCTAGTTACTGTGCACACTAATTATATTTGGCTGGTTACTGTACACACCTTTTGTTCGTTTTAGGCTGGAACATCAGCCCAGCCCACGCGGTTGGGCTGAGTCCAGCCTTGTAGCTGGGCCAATACAGGCCCAGCTCACATAATTGGGTCGGGTCGGGTCCGGTCCAGTTCCATTTTAAAATAATAATAATAATAATAATAATAATGATATATTTTTGAAGAAATTGCGATTTCCCCGCATATTTTTCTACGCCATTTTGATTAATATCGATCTGTATTTTTATCTCGTAAAGATACAAATCCGGTATTAAAATACCCGGTTTTCACAAAAAACATATTTTTGCTTTCATGCATACGGCCAAGTCTCTCAAAGCTAAAAAATCATATTGTATTTTTATACAACAAAGAAAACTTCAAAAAAAATATTAGCATGCATTTTGGCTTTAATAACCAGTTTATTAAAGTCATGAGAACTTGGCCAATATTTCAAAAATTCTAAAAAAATTATTTCGTTTTCTTAATATTAGGGATTACGAATTTATACGTAAAACATATTCCCGATATTAAAAATATAGTTCTTCTATAGACATTCGAACGGTTAGGTTTTACCCCATAAGATATATAAGAACCTCCTTACTGAGAAGGGCTTTTCTTGAACCATAGACGGACCAACATGATAAGACCTTAGATTTTTATCAGACGATAAAACAATGCAGCTTACTTTAGGTATGGCGTATTTGGGGTGCTAATACCTTCCCTTAGTCTCCGTACCTGATCTCTAAAACCAGTTAGGGTTCTTAGTAACCAAAAACTAGGTGGCGACTCCCATTTCATTTTTTTTCACCGATAAAAGACAAGAATTCCTTGTCTTCCCATATTTGCCAAGATAGGCATATCACACCTGATGATGAGGGTGGTGGGCGATTGTCGCGATGCCGCACACGTGCGACAATTCCAACAACATCACCTTGGTTTAGATCTGCTTCTAGAAAAGATCTTTGAACCGAAGATTATGTAACTCAAATATTTCTCAACAAGATGAACCTAAACTCTAGATTTTAGAGGAAAATTAAAGCATAAAAAGAAGAAGAAAAACACTAAAAATGAGATGAGGAGTGCGTAAAATCTAAAAAGTTCAAGTTAAAAGCTCTTCCTTCACCCCTCTTTTATAGTGAGTTTTGGAACCTAAAGGTTGAAGAATTAATTCTCACTATTATCAACATTTAATTAGCCACCATAAATCAAGAATTAAATATAGAAAAATCAAGAGTTCTTTAAAAGAAAAACCAAAAGTTTTTCTAGATTAATTTCTCATTCACCTATAATATGTATAATTAAAATAAATTTTTATAAATATTTATATTCTCACTATTAGGGGTGGTGGTGTGTGTTGCTTGACAAAATTATTATTGTAGCAATCTCAAGGTAATAGTGAAATCTCTACAACTCTACGTACATAGGATAAATTGCCGAAACACGTGGTGTCATGTGCGCTTTATTTTTCTTCCTTCTTGTTCTCTTTTGTTTCATCTCTCTACGGAAACACGTCCTTAACAAGAGAAGCTAGATTGACGACTTCAGCAGCAGTACAACACAAAATAGCCTGCGAGTGTTTGGTATTATAAATCTAAATACATGAATTGAAAAGCTAGTGAATTTAGTAATGTAGATGTAGACTGCGAGTGTTTGGTATTATATTGCTGAATGTTTTTCAAAAGTACTTTTTGCTTGAAAAAGCATTAAGATGATTTTTTTATTTTTTTTATTTTTGATATTAGTACATCAAAATCATTATAAAATATTAAAAAAATATATCAATTTGATATTTTTTTCAAGCCTAACATACTTTTGAAATGCACCTAAACATAGTTCCAAACACGAAAACAGTTGAGAATAATAGGAGGCTTAACTTATTAGTTAGGCAACCTATCCTATTTATATATGTAGGGTGATATACAATAGTTCATTTAAAGATTACAACACAAGAATAATAAACCTTTCCTAAATATATACAAGTCTATAATACATAATATACTATAATACGCCCCTTCAAGCTGAGGGTGGGGGTTCAACCTGAAACTTGAACCTAAAAACAATAAAAGAAAAGGTGAAGAGAGGTTTTGGGAGAACGTCTGCAAATTGATCCTTGGAAGAAATAAAGATAATTTGAATGGTCTTTGTAGCAACTCTCTCATGTACAAAATGATAATCAACATCAACATGCTTAGTATGAGCATGCAAGATACGTTTGGTAGACAAATAAGAAGCACCCATATTATCAAACCAAATCATATATAGGCATAGAAAAAGGAGTGATCTACATATCTGACAATAAATATTGATGCCATATGACCTCAGAAGTGCCATTGACTAAGGCTTTATACCCATCCTTGATAGAAGAATGAGCCATGTTGTGTTGTTTCCCCAACTTTCAAGATATCAGTGTGTGTCTAAAAAAACAAGATATTCACATGTAGATTTATGATCATCAACACTATGAGCCCAATCAGCATCTGTAAAACCATGCAAGGAAAAGGAAGAGCTACATGTGATATGAAGACCAAAGGAAACTATACCCTTAAGATAATGTATAATGCGTTTAACGACAGCTCAATGTGCATCTGTAAGAGCATGCATATACTGACAGACTTTATTAACAATAAAAAAATATTTGGTCTCGTAAAAGTAAGATATTGAAGAGCACCAATAATTTTTCAAAATTATACAGGGTCAGAAAACAAGCAATCAGACACTTTAGCAACCTTTGATGTAGAAATAGGTGTATCAATAGGCCTGTAAGAAGACATGCATGCTCATGAAAGATGTCAAGGATATACTTATCTTGTCGTAGCATGATACCCATAGTAGTAGGATGAACCTTAATGCCCAAAAAACAATGAACAACTCCTAAATCCCGAGCTTAAAATTTGAGCGCAGCAACTGAATCAATTAGTGAAGCAAGACTTAATTGCTTCTAGTTAACCAATATCATCAACGTAAACTAGAAGATAAAAAATATCACCACCCACAAACAAAATGAATAATGATGTGTCAACCTTAGAAGCATGAAAGCCAATAGAGAAAAGATAACCATTAAGCCGAGTGTACCATGCCCGAGGAGCTTATTTCAAGCCATACAAGGATTTATGCAACCATCACACATAAAAAGAGTGATTAGAATCAACAAAACCTGGAGGTTGCTGCATGTAGACCTCTTTATTAAGTGTCTTGTTGAGAAAGACATTATGAATGTCAAGTTGATTAATTTTCCAACCACGCAACACTACAACTGTGAAAATTAACTGAACAGTGGCTTGCTTAACAACTCGACTCAAAGTAATCAATACCTTCTTGCTAACTAAAACCTTTTGCAACCAACTGAGCCTCATAGCATTCAATGCTACCATCAACACAACGCTTGATCTTGTACACCCAATGGCAACCAACACATTCATTGAATGATGAAAAGAAACCACAAACCAAGTACTGTTAGAACACAACACCTGAATTTCAACCTTTATAGCCTCTCGTCAATCCTCATACCTGTCAGCATTAGAAATAATAAGTGGTTCATGGGCAGGATTAAAGACTACCTGATATTTATGACTATCAGAGGAGGATGAAGAAGTTGTCAGATTAGTTGTCTTTGGCAGTCAAGGATGAAGAACTATATGATGTCAACAAACCATAGATAATGAGGTAGGGAGAGCTCTCATGATGCTGCAACAGATAAAAGGAGAGGTTAACAACCAAATTTAATCCAGCAACATAACCAGACTGGGAGGTAGAGCTTGTAGTAAAGGCATCACTGTTAGACATTGAAGAATCAACAGCAGGAGACCTGGAAGAACCAACAACATAAGGCTTGTCACGTTTCAATTCAGAAGGGGTTGAACTTATACCTGCAACATGATTATTAGAGGAACATGCATGTGGTGATGTAAGAGCAGGATTGGTGGGTTGTTATGAGTGGGAGGAAACAAGAGGAAGGAACTAATTAATTTTGTAACTATCAATTAATTGAATCCAACATATGCATTATTATTTAGCACATGGTTTTATTAGCTAATATTAATGCTAATGTTGTTACTTGTATTCCACTATTAAACCTTTAAGTTAGCTAACATAAACGTCTCTCATCTAAACTAACTTATTGATCATGCCATGTTGATTCATTTATGTGTAACAATACCTTTCCTTTTTAAGATTATCCTCAACAATCAATAGTGAAATTTAGAAATTGGAAGACTAACTCTTCTAAATTTTCCCATATGGAATCCGCCTTGTAAAAATCACATCAGTTGATCAACCCCATTGTAACTGCTCAGTTACCATTTTTCATAACCATCTTGTCAAAAATAGCTATTGGATTAAACTTAACTCTTCCATAATCATCACTTTATCCTTTTCCACATTAAGGAATTCTTTCCTAACCTCTTTCACTTTATCTATCTCATGTATTTCTTTCATGCTTCTCCAACATTGCTCCAACCTCCTCTATTCATATAAAATTTTAGAGTTTTGTCTTGGGTTATGAGGCAGTTCTTTTTTAGAATGGTTAAAAGTCTTTGGTGGTGGTTGACCTAGTTGTTGATCCATGATATAAGGTTTTCTTAGCTATAGCATTATTTGATTCCTCCTACCACTTGACTTGTTCAAATATTTGTATTAATGTTATTGGCCTATGTATTTTGAGCATTGGCTTGATATCTTCTCTAAACCCACTGATAAAATTAGAAACATAATAGAATTCAAGCAATGAAGGGTTTAAGGCATTCATTAGGGACTTAAGTTCGTCAAACCTCTCAACATATCCTTTCTTGCCTCTATCTTACACAAGTTTATTAATTACTTTCACAATATCCTCTTTATTACCAACTCTTTTGCAAATGCCCTTGGGAACTCCTTCTAATTAACTAAGTACTCGTTTTCACACACATATATTTCAGTAGCAAGATATAGTGAAGCCAACTCCACCCATTAATGTATAACAATGAAGTTTATCTTATAGACCTTCTTACAATTCCTTACCTAACCCTTAAGATTATCTTCCTATAAAGTCGGTCGATCAACTCTAGGCAATGTTGGATTATATCGACTATTATGATTATATATCTTGACTTCCCATGTTATCTCTATGACTATGGCTTTCGAATCCGGGTAATATTCCTTCTTGGGTGCAATTAACTCCAACTTATCTTTGTGTTGCTAGATTAGTTAAGTTTCCCCCTAAAATTACCTCCAACTTCTATCTCTGCCATTTGATTAGCCAAGAAAGATTGGATTTGGTTTGTCAATGCTTCAATCTTTAATTTTTTTTAATCAGTCCTTTTATCTTGTTCCATCCATCTTTCCTTATTTTTTGCCATTGATTTTTAAAGCTCTTTATGAACTTCTTGCATTTGTTTATCAAGTTTCCTATAGTGCTTCTTCATATGAGTCATAGTGTTCTCCATCATTTTCTTAAGTTTTAAACAACACAATTATTGTTAATGGCTTTGGATCAGATGATACAGGTTGTTAAGGTTTCCATTAATAAAACAAAAAAACTTTAAGAAGGATAAAAAGAATAATAGAAATAAGAGAGAATGAGATGAAAAGGGATAAAGATTGAGAAACATTAAAAAGAAAGAAAAAAAATGCAATTATGCATCGAATGTAATTTCTTCCTCCTATATTTCTAATACATCTGTTATATATAGCAATTTTAACTATCCATGTAAGTAACTAACTAACAATTCCAACTAACTATATAGCTCCCTAACTAATTTTGAAATTAACAACTAACTGAATTCTGCATATGCATTATTATTTAGCACATATGTTTATTAGCTAATACTAATGATGTTGTTCGTACATGTATTCCATTGTTAAGCCTTCAGACTGTAAATGCCTCTCATCCAAGGTAACCTATTGACCATTCCATAAAAGAACTAGTGGCTAAGGCTACTGGTTCTGTTGGCTTTACTGGTGTGATGATGTTGGACTAACTTGATCTGATCCATTGTGTTCTGTTGAGCTTGTCTAGATAGGGTGTTCTAGGGCTGCAAGGTGTGACGTGATGTTTTTTATGATGGGGGAGAGCTAGTGTGGTTGAATTGTTGGTTTGGTGGTTAGATATTGAGTGGTTGTTTTGGTCATGAAGTGATATGGTTGTTGGGTTTGTGGTGGTTCGGCACTAGTTAAGTACTATTTGGTGGTTGGGATGACAGTTGATGGCTGATGTGAGTGAGTTGGTGATTGGGTCACTAGTGATGTGGTTGTCTCTAGAGTGGTGGTTGGTTTATTGGTGAAGATAATGAATAGTAGCTATTGTTTTCTTTTTAGGGGGAAAATCGATTTGAGGGTATGTTTGGATGAGAGTAATATATATATATATATATACATAAGGAAAAAGGCACTGTTTTTTTAAATCACATGTTGGTGAGACCTCCCATTAATTTAGGATTTATGAACTAGATTGAATGTTAAGAATTTGAACAAGCCATTTATCATTTAATTACGAGAACAATTAGAAACCTTAGTTTTGACACCAAAGTTGATGCAGGATAAAAGAGAGATATAAGAGAAGTAAGAAATGAGAAATAAAAAGCCATGAATTAGTAAAGGAGCTAAAGAATAGAGAAAGATTGGAGGTTGAAAAATAAAAAGTCTATAACTTTTTATCAAATCGTCATAATCTAACTACATTTAAAAAAAAAAAAACAAAACCCTACAACAACCAACTATTTGGACAAAGGACTAAAACTAAATTGAAGCTCAAAATAAAATAATATCAAATCTAATAAAAAAAACTCAACTAAAAGTCCAAATAATTTGAACTCAAAAACATAAGTTAGAGCCCAATCTCTCAAACAATGAACAATGTTTGAGTTGTCCTCCATCATTAATGATCATACACATGTGTGACGTGTTTCAGATCCGATGTCCCCATTATCTTTTTCATTCAATTTAGTTCATGATTTGTCAAAATAATGGTATGAATATTTGTTTCAGTTTAAAAAAAAAAATCAATTTAGTCCATCATTTATCAAAAAAATCAAATTTTATTTTTCCAAATCAAGCATCAACTCATATTTTTTTCCACGACACCGAAAAAACCCTATAAAAATAAATAAAAACCCATCAAGTTTGATCCTAAAACAACCCAGTTTAAAAGGAATAAAATGAAAATAAAACTTGAGCAAAAAAAAAAAACAAAGCATTATTACAATCCACAATAATATTATGTCTTAAGCTCCAATCAAAGCTTAAAAACTTTAAGTTTCTTCGTAAGATAATGAATAGTGAAATTATAGTCCTTTTTTATTTGGTCCTTGAATCTTTGAAACTTTGCAATGGAGTCCCAATCAGCCTTAGTTTTTTAGATTCCTTGCAATTTCACCCTTAGCTTTCTTCAATTGAACCCTTAAATTTCAGCCTTTTTTACAAAGTTGTCATTGTTTTATATTTCTTCAATGTGATCTTTAATTGAACTTCATAATTTAAATTTCTATTAATTAAGCCCTTGATTACACCAAATTAGTCTTTCAAAGCTTCAAATGTGTTCCTAATCTTCCAATCTTTGCGAATTGATCTGAATTAACCTCTGAACTTGATTTCTCTTCAATTGAATCCTTGATTAAATCCACAAAACCCATTAGAAGTTTAATTATGTCCTCAAACTTAATTAATTCTTCTAATATTTGCTCAATTGACTTTCAAACTTAATTTTTACTTTAAAATTGTGTTATGATATCAAGCATCAATGGAGTGTCGGATTTTTTCCTTGACACCGCAAGAACCCTATATAAACCTAACTGAAATAAACCATCAAGTGCGATCCTAAAACACCAATTTAATAGGAATAAAATGAAAATAAAACTTGAGAATTTTTTTTATTACAATCTGCAATGTTATTGTGTCTTGAGTTCGAATGAAAGCTCAAGCCCTTTAAGTTTCGTTGTAATATTTTTTTTATCCACTCAATCGCTTTCTAAATATATTCATGATATGAGCATAAGTATGATTATTAATTAATAATTTGTTTGATTACATTCTAACCCAAATACTTATAAATCTTATCCAAGCAATAATTAATAATCTGCAATCAATAATTATATCACCTTCATCAAAAAGAATTAAACAAATGAGATAATTTGTGAAGCCCGAGAATAAAATGTACAAAGAAGAGGGGGGGTTTATAATAATTCAAAATGTTGTTATAAAAAAAAGGTGAAAGATGGGGCCAAAATGGAATTAACAAGAGATGGGACTATAAATACCCATCCCTTCTCTCATCCATGGCCGACTGATAATAAGAATAAGGAGGGGAGGAGAATTTCAGATTTTTCCTTCATCAAAACTAGGAGTAAACACTTAAAATTAGTAAACCCAAATAAGCCTTGGAATTATTAAGTGGAGGAACACAATCGGGTGGAAGAATTAACAAGAAGAAAAGTGAAGAGTTGGTGAAGAAAAGAGGGGGAAGAGTGGCTGACTATATACAAGGAGAAGAAGGCTAAGATTCTTCTAAAAATTTGTGAAGTAAAGTTTAGATTTCCATCCAAGTAAGGAGTTCTAATTCCAATTTCTATGAAATCAACTTCAATTTGATTAGAAGTTTATGCTTTTCTTGAATTGGGAATTAGGGTTCTTTAACATAAAATGTTGGGAAAATGCAGAAATGAGTGAGGTTTAATGGATTAGAATAATCTAAGTGCCTTAAAGAAGAAGAAGAAATGAGTGCATAAAAGAGAGGAAGGGAACTCTTGGTTCCCTTGGGCACGTTCTCTGCTGGATACTGCAGAGGGGGAATGAGAACGTATGATGTGCTTAATTAATTAATTTGGTACAAGTGACCTTAAGAGGACATAAAATGAGACGGGAATGCCATGTATAAAGGGAAGGCATGGCTGTGACTGATGAAGAAGCAGGGATTTAAGATGAAATGGAGATACTTTCTCCATTAGCAAAACAGGGCAGGTTCGCTGCCCTGTTTCCTGGGGGGATTTTGGACCTGAAAACTACATAATTCAGGGAGGGTCCCCATAGAAGTTGTAGCCGGAAGTGTTAGCTTTCCAACGAATCTGACCTCGCCTAATTTGGAGTCCTAGAACTCCAGATACAAATAAAAAACTGAGGAGAGGTCAAGCTGCCACCCCTGTTGGCAGATT
>Ga0307514_10006445_pt1 | contig 10229 bp, 11 predicted proteins | sample 16_EM_MG_FD_203088 | JGI IMG/M metagenome (GOLD analysis project Ga0307514, IMG submission 203088) | Populus trichocarpa ectomycorrhiza microbial communities from riparian zone in the Pacific Northwest, United States - 16_EM | ecosystem: Host-associated > Plants > Roots > Unclassified | place... | reverse complement strand
CATGCGATGGGATATGTGAGGAAGACGCTGTCTATTAAAGACCCGTCTACGCTCTATTGTCCATTCCCTTCCTCACGCAACGCCCTGTATCTACTTCTGAATACCAACGTTCGTCTCACAGTCATAGCCACAGTCCACAGTCATAGTCACGAGCGCTTCCTGGAGCTTCCATAGTCACAGTCCCGTTACAAAGATAGGAATTGGAGTATGTACAGTCGAACCTCTATATTAGCCTAGCGTCGGGACCGGAAGATCCGATGCTATTAGAGAGGTTATGCGTTTATAGAGGTTTTGTATGAAATCACGTGAATGCCACTCTGTGGCGGAATTTGCTTCTCGAAGCGAAGAAACCAATCATAAAGGACGGCATCTACCGATCCCCAGTTTTCCGTCTTCCCCCAGCTCCTACCATTCACCGTCATCCTACCACTCGCCATCATCCTACCGCTCACCATCATCCTACCGCTCCAGCATCATCCACCGCATCTCAGTTTTCCATCTTCCCCCGGTTCATACCACTGGCGTTGTATATACCCAGATTTACCGTTGTATCCCCGAATCACCCGAATCATCCTATCACACCCCAGTTTTTTATCTTCCCCCAGTTCCAATCACATGTACTTTCAACAAAACAACAGAAAGGGAGAAAAGGAAAAAGAGAAAAGAAATATCCACCCAGTTTTCCATCTTCCCCCAGCTCCTACCGCTCACCGTCATCCTACTGCTCACCATCATTCTGCCGCTCATCATCATCCAACCGCTCACCATCATCAGTTTTTCCATCTTCCCTCATCCTACCGCTCACCATCATCCTACCTCATCTCAGTTTTCCATCTTCCCCCAGTTCATGCCACTGCTCCCCAAATTTTTCAAAGTTCATGCCTCTCGCTTCTCAGGTGCTTATGCAGCTTGTTATTGGATGGAAAGATCTGAAGACACCTCAGGCACTGAAACCTCTCTACCGCGACGCTTGCATGTTGTAAGGGCACGATTGGGTGTTGGAAATCTTTAGAGGCTGGGTGTTGGAAATCTTTAGAGGCATGTATTTTTCGCAGTCCCATCATCGTCATAAAACGCTCGTATTGCTCACGTGGAAGCGGTTTTGTAAGGGTGTCGGCAATCATGTCTTTCGTTGGTATATAGGCAACCTCAATTACTTTTTGTTCAACCATCTCGGTAATGAAGCGTTGTCTACCATGGATATGCTTTGTCCTTCCATGATATTCAGGGTTCCGTCAAGCGGCCGGAACTTGCCCACATTGCCAGGAACAAGCCCAAGGGGAGGGTATGAGATCCTTGACCACTCATCTCATGGTGCTCTGCCCGACACTGGCAAAGGAACGCCGAGAGGCGAAACTGTACACGCGCACCATGATGGGAGGCCTCCCAACGTGGGAAGAGTGGCTAGCAAAGGGCGAGGCGGCTCAAACCAGGCAATTCATCCGGGAGATCGGGAAGCGATGGGATGAGTTGGGACGGCGGCCGTGGCTGGGCTCTCTAGACGTGGAGGCAGGAAGGGTGGAAGGTGAAGGGGGGAGCGGATGAGCGCCGCCCCAGGGTAGGCAAGGGAGGAAGGAAGGCGGGGGGGGGGGGTGTTGCTGAGATTCGCGTTTCGTTTCGTTCGTTTCGTTCTTTTTGCGTTTTTTCTTCCTTTTGTTGGAGGGGCAGGGGAGCTGCGGTAAAGGGCGTCGGACTCCGATGTTTGTATGCTCATCGTAGCGGAAAAATGGAAACCATTCTAATTCTGAATATTGAACTCGTCGAACTCACTTTAGATCGCTTGCCAAAAGGACTTTGGCTGCCTCGGGGAGTAGTGGGTCATCGCGATATTGTTTCAGAATACCTATATATTTTTATATTAGCCTTCCAAACCCACACCAGCTTAATAGGAAATAAATTATACGAGAGATTGTAGATTGATTAGTTTGCTTCTTGAACTTATCATTAAACCACTGTGCCAACTGCTGCTGTGTTGCTTTTGGGTTCGCTTCGGCTTGAGAATATAGTTGAAAACACTCACTTTCTGTTGCATTAACCTCTTGATGTCGGGCTGCTTTCGACTCTGCTCTCGAAGTTTTATCCATTGTGGATATCCGTAACTTTGTTGTAGAGATTGAATTCGTTTCTCCGCACACTGCAAATTTTCACGTTTAGGTGGGGTCGGCTACTACTATAGGTATGCAGGGAAAATTGTTAGTACTTACCGTGTTTGGGACCAGCAAAATGCTATGCATGCTAATAGAGAATTATGCTATTTTAGCCATAGTCCCAAATTCGGGCCGGCATGCTCAATGCTAATAGGGAGGTTATGCATATATAGAGTATGCTAATATAGAGGTTCGACTGTATGGAGCAAAAGTTGACATGATTGAATTATGGCCTGAAAGGACTTGTGGGGCTCAAGATACATTGGATACGATGTATAATACATGTGGGCTCAGTATCAGGACCAGCGGCCTACCATGTGTAGAGAAGGAGTAAAATACATATCCTGACGCATATCGGGATCAAGGGGCCTTTATATAGGGTATACATATTGGAAAATGGTCTGGTAAATATTAGTAGATGTAAGGAAACTAGTTACAGACATGGAGGGGCCATAGGGACAATTGTACAAGGTGATGGTTGCTAGTCAATTTCTCCCGATATCCAGTGGGTCAGCTTACATAATCCGAGGCATAGGAGTTGAAATACCCCCCAAAATGTTGAATTGGAGCATATATTTGGTGGTACTAACTCGGGCTAGAAGGTAGACAAGACGCTCACCAGGGTACTTTACAATGCGTAGATATTTTTTCAATAAAAGCATGGCTTTCTCCTTCATATTAGATGAATTTATTCTTTGTGATATCAGCACCAGCGGGCCAATTATCCTCAACTCCACCGTTTCCCACAAGGCCCACCATACCTTCATAACATCTAACACTTACTTACAAATAGTAATAATCGTCTAAACCTGATATAAAGCCTACTTGATCCCGATATGCGTCAGGATATGTATTTTTTAACATAATCTGCTATGTATTTTACTCCTTCTCTACACATGGTAGGCCGTTGGTCCTGATACTGGGCCTACATGTATTATACATCATATTCAATATATCTTGAGCCCCACAAGTCCTTTCAGGCCATAATTCAACCATGTCAATCTTTGATCCATACATACCCAGTACCTCCGTCCCCAGCATATTCAATAAGCATATAGCTACAATGTACCGTACACTCTACAGTTATATTTCATCCAATAAACCAGAGTACTTTACTTGGATTTGTGATTATACATATCTTACCAGACTACTTACCGGCGAGTAAAGGAGAAGTTGGACAAGCACATCCCGTGCCAGCCGCCAAAACAGAGGCCTTGGTGGAGGTGTGGATGGGGCATAGGGAGTTACCAATCGATGATTTAAAGATGATGAGGGTTTACACAAACGTTGGTGGTGGGGAAGTAGGACGGGAGGATGTAAGTGGTGCTTGTGCCGGCTCTGCTCTTGGGAGTGCTGGGAGGACATCTCGCCCCTCATCCCCCCGGAGCCTCCCTCCGCTGCCTCTCCTGCTCTCTCTCTCTCTTTCTGCCTCTGTGCGTCTTGGTTCCCCATCAGTGTCGAGGTAAGGCCGGCCCTGTTGGCTGGTGCGTGCGTCGTTTCCTTCTTTATGTAATTGTTCTACCACCCCCTACACTCTCCGTCGGTGAATCACTTGGGTCCGCAGAACGTTCCGATACCTGGGAGCCGATGATGTCGATGCCCGGTGTGTTACACTGGGTTTCCATTGGGGTGGCCGCATATGCACTCGATGGCTTCTTCTTTCCTTTGGGCCCGATCCTATAGTCCATTTGTCCACCCGAGGGGTCCACTGCCACAACCATGGCCCCGCTATGAAGTGCCGCCACGCCCTCTTCCTGGTTGCCTTTGTGGGTGCATACGTCCCCCAGAAATGGCAATGTGTCGGGCCCTTCCCTCCTCCTCCCTGTATCCACTCTCGCCCCCGGTAAGCCGTGTCCGCGCATAGCGCCTTCAGTGCCTCGCTTTCCCTCACCCCATCCTACGTTCCTAGTAAGCCCCAGTGTCCCCCGTCTTCCTTGTGTAGTAGCAAGTATACGTCCCTTAGGTGGACGATAGCGTTTGATTTTTCAGACCCAATGTTGTAAATTAGTATCTCACCACATACTTTCCACTAGGTCTGTCGAGGTCTGTCGATTCACGAAATGGGTACCATTAAGGCACGGGGAAAATGTCATGATTAGGCCGACACACTCCTGTATATCCTGAGTGATTAACATTGCATGTCGTTTGGTATAATTCCCCTTCGCCAGCTATCTGCCATAGAGGAATGGCACGTAACCTCTCCCACCCCCATTTGGCCCAGGCAGCCGCTGTTTCACTTAGTACCCTCTTAATACCCTAGCTTCCAATCTGTGATGCCTTAAAGAGGCCTGACAGTTCCCGAGGTTCCACGTAGGTTAGTACCCTTTGTTATTAGTTTACCTAATGAAGGCATTGTCCACTATGGGATGTTTTTCGGACTAACGAATCTCCTATGTTCTGTGTGGGTTGGCAGATTAGCTTACCTTCACCCGGAATTCCGGGTGGCTCGTCATACCCCTGCTAACAGGGGCGCACATGAGTAATGAGCATTTAAATATATATAAAAAGGTGTAGTCCCGGTGAGAGACCGGGCTGTTCTCGTGCCAAGACCCTTTGTATCTGTCGCGTAAGTAGGCCGGGCGAAAAAACAGACTAAGGTAACTAAGAGATACCGTGAGACTTAGATTATTAACTAGTCTGTCAAGGTTTATCAGATTCACTGTTCTTATATCTCCAAGGGAAACACAAACACAGACTCAGGCAGTGCCTACCCAACATAGCGGCAACAGTCTGCCCTATCACTGTTGGGACTTTATCTGACTCTTTTGCAAGAGCTCGGCCCTCGGGACTCTTACATCTCACGGCACGAACACTCTCCAATAGTCCAATTCAGTCAACGAGTTCACGACTCTGATGGATTGTAACAGGTATGGAAGGAGGGTTGATGGTAGGTTGTGCCACCCTCCTGGCTTCTACATGCAAGGAGCCCGAGCCATACCCAGTGGTACTGGTAGGTGTCCATATAGTTTCTGCTCATACAGACAAGGGTTCCTGTAGGTCATGAGTTAAATATGGAGGGTGTGATAGGTAGTCTGGCTAGTGATAAGAATGATTCGTCTGACTTTGGGCCTTAATCCAGGGGATCGTCCAGCTAATTCGCAAGCACATATGGCACCTCCACCTCCACCACCACCGCCACCCCCTCCCCCTCAGAATCCGCAGCAACCAGCATCAGGTAACTAGGGCCAGTAAGGAGGAAAGTCTCTTTGAATTGCAGCTAACGGTTTACTTGATCGATAGGCCCGTCAGGGCCCCCAGCCCATGGTAAACCAGCACTGGCTCCACCGATCTATTTAGCAGACATGCCAGCAAACACCCAGTCCATGCCCGCGCCAGCCCAGTACTACACTCCCCAAAACGGCTACCCTGCAGTACCGCTAACCAGCACTTATAATTACGTTCCCCATGTTGCTGCCAATCCAACTGCTCCCGCTCAGGTTGTAGCTGCCCCTATGCCACACAAATACCCTGTCTACCACCGCTCAGCCCCCATCCATCAGCATATCTATGACAGCCTCGTTCCGACTTGCTGCTATCAAGCCTGGCTGCGACCTGGGCAAAAAGCCAAAGCTGAGGCAGACACCGCAGCAGCCAAGAAAAGGAAAGAAGAGGAAGAGGCTGCAGCAAAGAAGAGAGCTGATGAAGAAGCTGCAATTGCAGCTGCTGGATGGAACACAATGTACTTTTCTGGAGGTGAAGATACCCGACAAACAATGATACGTGCTGGCTTGAACGGGGTCAGTTGCGATGTTGGAGAATGGAAGTGGATTGGGGAGCCGGGAAATGGTGGGTTTAGGATCTGTGAAGTCCGCAAGAAGAAGGATGTAAAACCGCCCAAGGGAGCGGAAGGTATGACACCAGCGCTAGCGTGGCATTTAATACAGGGAGTAAGTGGTCCACCAAGTTGGGGTTATGGGTCAGTACATGGAACCTTTCAGCCACCGCAACCAAGTGGGGGTAATGGGGTCCCAAGATATGCGGCAGAGACCGGACAACGTACTGCTCAGCCTGGTTACCCCGGCTACACCTCAAACCCTGCGGGGGCCTATATCTATGACTGTCAATGTCAAGAATGTGCCTTCGCCCGTGCATATGGGGCACATCCATATAGACATCACACGCCACACTATGGACACGGACATTACCACCACCACCATCACCAATACTGATCGCGTGATATCAGGCTTCTCTTCTTTTCGAATCGAGTTTGGAGATATGGATTTTCTTGTCGTAATATGGTGCTACTGGATAATGGGATGTAAAGCTTACATGGATTTTTTTTTCTGGCTCTCATTCTGCAAGTTCTACTCGAATCAAAATTACCCTCAAACCCTAAGTACAGTCATGCATGACTACTGTATGAATCATCCATCTGTCGCCAGGGGAGCTGCGGGGAAGGACACGGCTTTTTGGCGAGCATGCATCTAACAAATAAAGGCAATGATTGTAAAGCCCTTGCTCAGGTTCTTTGATTTGCCCCCTCGGGTTACTAGGTGCTGTTGGTCAATGGAGAGATTTATGGACTGGGGTAGTCCCGAAGTCTGGACCAGACTAAGAGTTTAAGTGACACTTTTATCACATAACCACACATCAAGAGCATCATTTCACCTAGTCTGGCTGCATTTCACCCTCTGTCCCCAAGGCTGACGCAAACCCTGGGTACTAGTACCCAGACTAGGACTGTGATCCGAATCTCAGCATATGATGCGGTGACCCCTACCAATGTGCGTATGCGTGCTTGCATACAGGGGTAGGAAATTGTTTGAGGTAGATATTCCATAACAGTGCCTAAGAGCAGTGTCTAAGTACTTAAGCATGTAAAAAAGATAAGCCTCATGATCGAGGGAATTATCTCAATGAGTTTATAACAACTTCGGGGCTTATTTTCATCTCCACAGGAAATCATTTTAGTCACGTGTCTGTATCAATGACTACCTAATCGATGACCAATCTCGGACTGATTGGTGAAGGAGGCGCTACCGGTATTTGCGACCCAACTACCAATCACCAATACCTAATTGTGTTGTCTTCGCAGGAGAAAAGCCCAGAGTTGTAATTTGTTTATCGTCAAAGGAGGTGTTCGGTAAAGGATGTCATTCTCCGATGCATGTATCTATCGTAGCGGAACAAATAAAGGCCAGACCGTTAGCGCGACCCATTCACCAACTCAAGCGCGGCCGTGGCAAATATCACAACCCCAATCCTCCCACAAATTCTCCCACCAAATTCTCCCACCGAGTCTCCTGCTAATTCTCCTGCCAATTCTCCTGCCAACTCTGCCACCAATTCTCCTACCAATTCTGCCACCAATTCTGAGGATGCTCAGGAGTAGGTGATTGCAGGGGTTTTTTTTTTTTTAAGTGATTCATTAATCGTATTGAGCCTATCTAGGCTCTGACGGGGGGTCATTCATGAGGTAGATTTGGGAGAGTTCATGATATTGTGCATTTTGTAGCAGTTAGTGTATCAAGTTAGACCCTACGTTTTCTGCCGTATTACTGACTCCTCCTTCAGCACTGATTCTATATAGATATAGATGCTAGGTAAAGGCCTCCCCCAAGCAAATTGACAGGATATTCAGTGTATGGGAGGGGTAGAGAGAGGGAAGAAGGGTGATCAGGCAGGCCATACTGGGAAGGGGGGATAACTCAGTTTGGTGGTGTATGAGGTTGACCATATTGTAGAGCGTACTTAATTCCGTAGTTGTGTATTTAGTAAGCATTTGATCCATCGTTACATATCTCACGTGTTTCTAGGGGGCTTTTTTTATTTTAAAGAATCATTAATCGCATTCATCCTATCTAGAATATGGCGATGGACTGCAGCTCCCGGTATGCACCGGGTGGCCTCTCTCCTCCCACGGGCCAGCCGCATCCACTGGGAAAGAAGACTCCATGTCGCTTTTTAAGACATAGGTCGAGCTCACGCAGGAAAGTCGATATGCAAGGTCAAAAAAAAGTGACTTTAACGTGAGCTCGACCCATGTCTTAAAAAGCGACATGGAGTCTTCTTTCCCAGTGGATGCGGGTACCTCAAAAGAGAGAAGTAGTTTTATATATTACAACCCGCTGCCACGTGGGACACCATCCATGTTCATGTAACGACAGAATTATTATAAGAGGGGCAGGGAGGAGGTATGCCCCCGCACAGGTATTGGTTTGGCCATATTGATGGATCATAAGCCTAAGGTGACACCGGAAGTGCTAAAAATTAGAGACTGGAACTGTGTTGGTACTACGGTCTTCCATGAAGAGTATTTTCAAATTTTCTCACTACGTTGATGTATGAAATCTTGCTGCACCTCAGTACCCCTCTTATGTCTTAGGTCTATTGCGCAGAGACTTCTACCATACAAGCGAGTTGCATGGTAGCGGGTTGCAAAAAGTGAAATAACATGGAAGTCACATCACTCCATGTCAGACGGTAGTGGGGAGTTAACAGTAACTTAATTCGGATCGAAGATACCTAGAGTAATTGATATATTTGCGAGGCTTTGCCAAGCGGGCTGATGTATGGGGCTGAGACTACGGAGTACAATCGATAAAATCATTGCAATCTGCGTCACAAAAGCCTACTAGAACAGTCTAAATCTTATTAATCCTGTTCTCGTACCAGACCGATTTATTCAGCACACCCTTCGAATAATTGTTCTCGGTCCCAGCTCTCTTATCTACCTACGCTAATAAACACCTTCGAATTGGAGTTTAGTGTCAACCCTAATAATAAATATCTTCCAATCCACGCTGCGAATTGCTACCGGTATCCATCTCGCACATTGGTTAGTCGAATTTACGTACACATAGGTAGTGACAAAAGGAGCTGTCTTCGATACGAGCTGTTGCTTGGTTACTCGAGTAAGGCCCAGATCTACAATACATGGTTTGTGTAACCATACAGCCATCGTGGTACATGGGTCTGGCATTGACATCACTAGGTATGTACCAGATCGCTCCAGTTGCAGCTGCAGACACAAAAAGCATATTGCAACTGCATCCCCTGCAGAATGGTGACCAATGCTGGCGTCTCATGGGAAAGTGCGACAGAGGTGTAGATCACGTGTAATTTTTGACATTGTGCATGAAACTTTTCAGTCATCGAGTGCACCACTCATGGAGGATGGGTAGGACTCTATGCCATACTTAATACCTATGACAAGTGACTGTGCCCAGCTTAAGGATTCAAAGCAGATTGTAAAAGGCATAAAGCATTTCTGCTTGCCGTTTTGATACAAATTTGACCCAGATATCATACTAGTACAAACTGGGTTTACCCACACGGTAGCTCTCTTGGCTGTATCACCTTTGAAGCGCTCTGACATAGATTCGTGATTCACTCCCTGCCATGATTCGCTGCCCTGTCATATGCCGTGGTGCTAGGTACCTACGCAGGCGTCCCCATGGTTCACTCTATAGCTTCCGTTGTCCATTGAAATCCAGCACTTTTTGTCCGGTATAGCAAATAAACTATGGCACTACCATTGGCTGCCCCCATATGACCGACCACCTACATATGACCGGGGTCAACATGCTAGCTATTTTCGGAAATCCTGAAATGCTAGGCAAGCAGATAGAGGTTTTGGAGGCCTCCCTACAGGTACTGTGGATGCTCTAGAGGAGGGACGTGAGAGAGGGGCGTTGATGGGGGCGCATACGTTGGTTAGATTTGGCTGATTCTATAAAAACCTCGAATTGTGCATTTGGAAGTTATTGCCTCAAGTTGAGATCTTCCAACCCTGCTTCCCCTCCTTCGCTGCTAAGTTAATATGAATATAGAAGTTAGGTAAAAGGCCCTAGTAGTTTTAGGCCTATCCGTTCAATATCGGCCTATGGGGGTAGTAGAGGGGTTGCGGTGGGGAGGTTGTTGGGGAGGGTGGTGGTCTTTAATACGGGGACATATTGGTGCTATTGGAAGCCTCTCCATGGCGGCCGAGAGTACTATGAATACATATTTGCAGCAGATTGAGAGCAGGTGGTTCAGGGTAGCATAAATCAGTGAATTCTCAAAATAGCACATTTTACAGTGGTGAATGACTTATTTGATAGCATACGATTTCACCATATTGTAGGCTGCTGCTATAAGAGC
>Ga0307514_10006444_pt1 | contig 10231 bp, 5 predicted proteins | sample 16_EM_MG_FD_203088 | JGI IMG/M metagenome (GOLD analysis project Ga0307514, IMG submission 203088) | Populus trichocarpa ectomycorrhiza microbial communities from riparian zone in the Pacific Northwest, United States - 16_EM | ecosystem: Host-associated > Plants > Roots > Unclassified | place... | reverse complement strand
TGAAGTTCAACTTTTCGCGATCTGAACACTTATATAACCGATCGCAATCAATCAGCAATCGACTTGATTGGCAGGGGCAGAGGGGCGGAGGGGCGGAGAATCCAACTACGGAACGTCCTCCAATTAACCATGATATTCAAGTTTATCAAAGAAAATAACTCACTTCTGGAGGTGAAGATCCCATACTTGTCTTGCGATCTTTGAGTTTCCTACGCCTAATCTTGTTCGAAAAGGCAGTCGCTTTTCGACGTTGATTTGCCTCTGCTTCATGTCTCAGAAAGGCTTGACATTTCCTCTGGTGTTGTGTGAGACCCCTAGCAGATAAGGCGTCGAATCGCTCGGGACAGTGCTTGCACGGAAAGGTCATAAACCTCACGGAGAGCACAAACAACGCCAATAATAGCCAGAAAATTCTCAGCTTTGGGTGACCTTGAGGGTGTTTCGCCATAGGCAAGAACAGGTATGTGATTCAGAGTGCTCTGGCAGACGGTTGAAGCCAAGCTTGATGTCCAGCCCTAGTCATGGTCAAGCTTTCAAGTTCGCTTCCGGACTCTGAGTCAGAATAATCACATTTTCTTTATTACTGTACAAAATAGACTCGGAGTTTGTGGGAAATTGGGTTTACGGATCTTCGAGGTACAAACACGCATACAGCTTTTTCATAGATATCGGTGGAAAGGCTGGACATATTTTTCAGCAGAATGTCGTTGGAAATGACTAATATGACTCATACCTTCCAATGCGACTAGATATCTGTTGGCAGAACAATAAGAGTGACTTGCGGGAGTTTGAGCAACTCTTGTAAAACCTGAGGAACGCGGAGCAGAAGCAGAGTGCTAGCGGCAGGCAGCGCTGCAAGCACAGTGATTCTCACTGGCGCTTTCTCCAGATAAGCGATCAAGGCCGTCATGGTTGAGGTATCGGGATTTTCCTTAATGTGAAGGGCGGTTATGACAGTCCTGACAGCAGGGGTGCGTGCAGCAGGAAGAGCACGGAATTTGATTGGTATCCCCCCACCTTCCCGCAGAACGTACGAGGCAGGAAATTGCTCTAGGCCGTGAGCAACATTTATAGACTTTTTGAGGTCGTCACAGTCGAAAGGGATTCCAAGCTCCAGGAAATTTTCGAAGGAGGTACACCAGCGCTGGGTAAAGGTAAGTTCGGGGTGATCCTCTCTCGAATTGCTGAGACCGCCAGGTGAGGTGGCAGCCATAAGCTCTACCCTCTTACCCCCAAACAATCTGCCTCGTCCTGCAATGGCAGCACAACAGCAATCCAACACGATAAGAATGTCCAATCCATCCGAGTCTGCAGCCAGGTGCATTAGTCCATCTCTGATATAGGTCATACTCATTTGTGGCCCTTTGAACTCGCCCTTGGCGATTCTGGAGGTGATAACAAGGGTGTTGGATGCAGCGGCTGCAATTCCGTGGCCGGCATAATGGAGGATGAAAAGCTTGCGTCTTCCTTTCAACGAGCTTGCTTGAGTAATTACTTCGAGATTTAAAGTAACGACCGATTCGTTATCGCCTAGGGTTCGAATGTGTGTTTCCGTATTCACCATTTTTGAGACAGTCTCGACGAAAAGGGCGCAGTCTTTATCGCCACCAGTCCGATCCGATTTCCAGTGGATGGACAGAGTGGAAATGTTATCGTAACTGTCCAAGGCCACAGTTTCCATTTGCTGTAGAGCTACCCCAAACTGTTCTTGGACAGTTTTCACTTCCGTTTCTGGCAAACTGGCCACACCGTTAAACACGCGCTCCAGCTGCAAGGACATTCTTGAGGGTGATTACGGTGGTCAATGAGCAGCGTTCTGAAAGGGGTGATGATAAGATAAGTAACTACACTTGAAAAGAACTTACTGCTAATAATATGTGATTCGTGGACGGTGAATCGTGGACGGTGAATCGGGGACGGTCGGTGAATCGTGGTTTCAAGCTGATGGAAGTCGAGGGTAAGATCTTTGTGTTTGTTTGTTTGTGTACCACCCTTTCCGATCAGGCTGGACTCGGAGTCACTCAGGGTCTCGGCAAGATCTTGATCCAGAAATCGGCTCTGGGATTGTGTCCTACTAGTAAGATACCTTGCGTTGGACAACGTAACAGGTAAAAGAGTCGCAAAATAACGTCCTCCATGAGTAAAGGAGGCCTAGAAGAGCGCGTAGTTCTTCCTGTGTAAACGATAAGGACATTCCGAGTCTTTCAGCGTGAGGTGGGTGCGTTGGGTCTCGTGATCTGTTCCGCATCCGTTTTTGCATCCGTTTTTGCGGACTCCCGGTAGGTCTAAAATACATTCTTGTTCGAAGAGAGGAGATGCCGGAAGTGTAAATGCTCTGCATCGGCTGAGCGGCATTACTTCTATCAGCCTGCTCCATCCCTATCCTAAACGTGCGAACTTAACTTAAAGGTGAGATTGTGTACAGATAGAAGACGTACGCCGCAAAACTTGTAGCTGAAAAGCAACGAAACCGTGACCTAGTCTACAGATGCCAGGTACAGTTACTCTGGCATCCGGGACGGCGTGAGTACGGATGGAAGACTGATGCCGCGGAACTTGTCCTACAGATGCCAGGTACAGTTACTCTGGCATCTGGGAGTCGTTGTCGTTGAGTGAAAGGAGGACTCGGAACGCTGCGTCGCGACGGCAACGTCCGAACAGATTGGATCATCTTCCCAATAAATCTGCGGCAATTTCCGTTACTGCACATGACCGTTCCACAACTGATAAGTACTTAACGCGTTCAACCTCGCGATGTGCGTTCGACTTCAACGTTAGCTACAGCCCGCGCACTGTTTGGCGTTACGATCTTTCCTTCACGACCGCTGCGACCCCTCATTCAATATTTAAATTCTTTAATCTCTGTATAATGATGGCATCCCAATTTCCAGGACGCAAGTATGATACGCTACAGTGCCCCCCGGCAAATGCCGCCGGTCATTGATGGCGGTCATGACCGGCGGTCTTTCCAACTCCCAGATGTCCTCGATCTTCCGAACATTCAAGTTAGGACCTAGCTTCCCGCCGTAACTGTACACGGGAAGCTGCTCTCCTGAGTTTTCCGCAGTAACTGTACGCAGAAAACCTTTGCAGCGCGTTCAAGTTTCAAGTTCAAGTTGTCCCGACCTCTCACCAGCCCCTCGTAATTATTCCCGTACGACCTCTCAGCCTGCCTAGGTCTTTTTTTGGCACCATCGAATACCGGCGTTCAACTTCGTAGAAAGCGTTTACGATTGACACGACACGGAAACTCGAAGATGGTATTCTCTACTATGGCAGACAGTGTTGAGGTGAATTGGGAGAGGTTTCCGGATCTTCGTCCGACTCCTTTATTTCCTCCGCCTCAACCCCGCCCTCGAGCAGAAAGGTTGAAGCACCTTCAATTAAAATCGGCTAGCACCCTGTGAGTTAGTTTTCTACTGGCAAACTTTCCGTTCTCAACAATGTTTAGTCCGTTAGATAAGGAGCGTGGCCGTGCTTTCCTCAGTGAAAATGGGGATCTCATATATTCACCAAATAGTTTACGTGCCGTCCAAGTTCCTCCACAGTTTGAAGGAGGCAATGACCCATTTCGCCTCCCTTGTTCATCCGGCAAGCGGAACTTTTGGGATCTGGACGTGGAGGCGTACAAAAAGCCTATGTGGTGGAGCGATTATTATGGATGGGTATCCTTTCTGCAAATGCAGGATACGGAGTTCGACTCCTCGATACTGTTTTCGTGTCTAAAATTTCCAGCTAGTCACTACGTGTCCGAATCATCACTGGCACCAGACGGAGTTATGTTGGAAGACAAAACTGGTTACAAGTTGGCACCATCTGAGCAGGAGAACTGGCAGCGGCTGGACCGCCAGCTTTCCTACGCTTCGAATGAACTTCTGACGGAGTTTGCAATCCCATGCATCTGTCCCGTCCGACCGTGGGCCATGGGATATCTCCGCCTCCACAAGAAGCACGGTGCCTTCCTTATGTGTCTCAAAAAGTCTCGACAATGGTTCAAGTTACATCTCGGCTTACTTTCATATCTGATTGCTGCATCTACTACGCTCGCACAACTGGAATCACAGGAATACCCGCTCCCACTGCCTGGGTGTGAGACCAATGATTGGCAGGGGGTTTTACTCTCAAGTGGGCAAAGTGTCGGACTGGATCAATACTGGCTTGATTTTCTACTACAAACTACAATTCCGAACTATAAGGTCGAACGTACTGGTGTCTTTCTTGACCTGGAGATACAGGGGAAGACTTTTTATCATTTTCATCAGCCAGATCCCATCTGGTTCTGCCAATACAATGTACCAGTCTGGTATTTTTGGACCGCAAAACACGGTGAAAACGAACGATGGGCGCACTTGGCTCCGCTGACTCACCAAGTTCAGGTGGCCATGACATTTCTCAACAAATCACCAATCTCCCCCCTGATCGATATCGAGCCAACTGATTTAACCGAAGGTCCTCTGCCTGAGGCTGTACTAAGCGAGCGTGCAGGCAGTACTACACAGATGGATGAGTTCTTCCGGCTTAGAGAAGAGAGGAATCAGAGGATTGAGGCGCAGGAAAAGGACTTGGATCGCCAACGGCGCTTGAACCGAGAAAGGCAGAGACCCACCAAAAGTGCGCGTATGTTTTTGTGGGCACAGAATGATCGTGGCGATTACGAGAGAACGTTGGTTTCCGAAAAGGATAAAGCAACTTATTTCGACGAGGATAGTCTTTATAGTGAAGCCCAAATGCGCTACGATTCCTTTCACAATGAATGGCATGTCTGCGATTTGTGGGGACCTGATAGAGTTGATGAAGACTGGATCGCTTTCTATGCTGGAGATTTCAGTGCTGAGGAGGAGTTGCCTCAACTGCCCAAGGTCGACCGCAGTGGAATGGGATTGGATGGGGATGACTTGGCAACTACCATCAGAAAAGGCATGGACAATGAGGGGAGTTGCCTCGTAACCCCCACACTTGCTGACAAGCTGGAGAGCGAAATTGTCCATATAGTATCCTTCTATTTTGGCTACACACCCTTGATTCCGTCTTCAGACCAACCTATTGTTCGGGGTGAAGGTCCTCGCAAGAATGTTCTACGATGGCTGGGAATTGAGTGGAATTTGGTCCAGAATATCCAAAGAGTATTTGAGCGACCTGCTGTGGCAGCCGCAATTCGTTTTTTTGAAAGCTTGGCAAGCTCGAAGGCCAGTAGTTCCTTAGTTGATGAATGGGACCTCTTTCCCGACAATCGTCACTCTGTTGTTCATACCGAAAGATTTAGATCCTTTCGTCGAGTTTCTTCAGTGGAAAAAATTCCATTGTTCCTATTGGACTTGAAGGAACAACGGCGGGCCCCATGGTATCTAGCTCTCAAACATGGTGCGGACGTTGCTGTCGTTTGCCGACTGGAAAAGAAATGGACAGAGTATGACATTGTCGAGTTTCTGTTGCAGACCGGAATTCCATTTCATACCTTAATATCTTCGTCTTCAGTTTCAAGAACACCTATCATTCCCCGTCCATCGCTTGTTTCTCCCTACCGAACGAAAGCACATGAATTCGTGATTGACGATTATTGCTCTTACCGTGCACGATGCAATTCTATCCTTCAACATCCCCGTGGTCGTGCAGCCCTTATGCATGGTGGTTTGATGTGGCGCTTAGCAGTGACAGTAGTTCCATGGGAGGATGTTTTTCGTGGTCCTTCTGGATGGTCATTAAATCCTGAAGAGATGATCGTCGTAAAAGATCCTGTGCTCCAGCTGGAGTTGCTAGACGACCAACTGACGATAGCTGAGCAAGAGGCTCTATGTGGCACATATCTTTGTCAAACTGGTAAGTTTATTCTTTTGGCCAAATTATTTCACTCATCACTTTTGCAGGGCAGGCGAACGGCCAACAAACTTCAATTTCTTCATGGTATATGCCCTCTCAGATTTTTCCACGTTCTGCACAAGATATGGGAAGATGGACCGGCTATTCTGAGAAGGTATTTTGCCTCGTAGACACAATGGATCCATCGAATCAGAGTCAACATGTGTTGCGAAAGACTTCCAAACCTCGACCTCGAACAGATTGGAAAAAGCAAGCAAGAGACAGTGGCAATCGTCGGGCATTGCTCCAGGTGGATAGAAAGGTCGAGGAATTATTTTCTAGGAATTGAGTTCGAGTACATTCAATTATCATAGTTTTTCTCTTCGTGTTCAAAGATCCTCGCCTTTCTAATGTAACTCCGTATATTCCTCTCGCATTTGACTGATGAGACCGTATATACAAATGTATAGAATAACTGTCAAACGACCGCGACAGTTTAAGTGTCCACCCCAAGTTCAAGTGCTGCACGTTGTTCCTTGAAAGCTTTGCGAGAAGCTGAGGTGTTTGATTGGCGGTGAAGGGCGGCAGCCGGAAAGATTTTTCTATCATCCTGACTGTTTAATCATATATTTGGGAGAAGAGGGAAGCTCACAATGACCACCAGTTGAGTAACTCTTGGGCGCGTTTTTTTGCGGCAGGTCCTGGTGTGTCTTCGAAGAAATCTACAACGTAGTTGTACAGTCCCTGGTAGTCAAATCCACCGTAAACTGGAGTCCATGAACCTGCAGTTTGCAAGTTGAAATGGAGCTGGCAGTCGTGGATAAGCGTAGAACCACATAAGATACCAAGTCATACCCATACCTGTACAGCAGCATACGCCACAGATCGGGGAGTAACCTTGTCATTCAGATGGAGCTTTGATGCCACATTGCGGCGCACAGAGTTGTTCGACGAAGTCTTCTGCGATTTGGTGGGAGGCATGTCCAAATTCTCAGCAGCGTTTTCCTCATCTAAAATGTTCTTTGCAGAAGAAGGTGATGTGAATATGCTTTTATAGACCTGTGAAAACCCTAAGTATGAAATACCGTGACAAACAGAAAACTTGACAAAATCAACACACTTTGATGAGAAGCATGCTTTTCAAGTACCCGGATTCCAGTTGAACCAAGTTTGGTGTGTACTTCGCATAGAAACACCTCGAGTGGTAGCTGGAAAGCCAATCGAACTCTGCGTCAAATGCGCGAAGCTTAGCACGAATACTACAAATAGAGATGTGGTCACTTGGTTGGACTGAATGATTGACTAGTTGGATGACTCACACAAGGTCGTCCCAATCAAATTCTGCAGGACATAAGAGTCGTCCTGTGACATCGTGCGCGATTCCCCTATTCTTGCGGCAATTAGTGTCCAATAGAGGAGAGGGACAAGGGTCCGCCTTGTTCAACCAATCTGCGACACAAGCACGAATCCTACTCAAGTCATCACTACGGGCACCATTGGCGCCGTGCTGAAGCTAACATTGATCCACTGGCAGTGAGTGAATGCATCAATGTCCACGACAACGTTACTCACCTCTGCATAAAACTCGCTGAGCTCTTCAGGTGACCCTTCGTCAATTTTCTTCTGGAAGTTAGGGATGAGGCGGACGAGTTCTCGGACGGCCTTGTGGCTGCGCTCCCAGCTGGACAGGCCGAAGTTACATAGTATCCGTTGACATTGGACAAAACCAATTTGGGACTTACTCGCGCTTCAAGTCCTCCACTTCACCCTCATCGACCCCATCAAATTCGTTATTCAGATCTATGTCGTCGGGATCTTCTAGGTAAGCGCAATGCTTGTCTGAATCTGACACCAAGTCTTTGATCTCTCCGCAGATAAAGATCACCTTGCGTATTCCGCGGCCAAGGCGGCTGGTGGAGGTTGTGTTTCTGACAAGTGCCAGATTACGGTTGAGCACTGCGGTGAATTTCAGAGTTTGTTTAAATTTACTTACTGAGACTTTCTTTTAGACGACTTTTCAGTATGCACACTTTCTTGAAGTGCGAGATATCGTCGTTTCCAAATGGCGGTGCCAACTTCCTCAGAGCCATCAGAGCCAGGAGCACGACTCGGAGTATCAGGAGATGATGGACGAAGCTGGGAGGAAGAGCCAGGATGTGTAGAGGGAGTGGGCATAGGGGCAATAAGTGGAGAAAACCAAGAGGTAAGTCGTGCACTTTATTATGATAAACGACATATCCGAGTCTGACTCATATATTCAACTTCAACTTTAAAGTAGGCCTCAGGCTGCACCATCAATTATGACTCGGCTTTACTGGGCGGATGCGACAAGGCATAATACATCCGCCGTCGCGACGTCGGTCTCAAGGGAAAAAAATAATTGGATTTTCTGAGTCAGTCGTTCAAGTTGTCACTGGCAACGACTCTGCGCACCACCTTCTTGATGATTAGGTCGGTTCCGACTCTGATACTTTTTTTTTCCATGTCATGTAGGTTTCATTTGACGCTAACTTTAATCAATATCATGATTTGGTGCCAGTCCGAGTCCTAATCCTTTGAAGGATGAACACTCTTCCGTTGTCAGTGACTACAAGGGATGACTCACAACCCTTGGCCCGCACCCTTGGCCCTTTTTCGCTTGCCCATTGACTCCAAACTGCTAGTGCCCACTGCCCTGCTATGCAGCAGCGTATAAAGCCAGAAATGTTGAACAGTTATTGACATGCATCCCCACCTTCCCATCCCATCGCGTCGCCGCCCACCATCCTCTCCGAGTCCCCATCAGACTCAGGACGAGTTACTATCGGATGGTTTCCCGCATATCCGAGTGCATAAGAGCTCGGAGGCCCCTATCCGAGTTCCTCGCCGACGCTCTTCAGCAGTTCGGAAAGATCGAAGGCAGTCCAGGTCAGAATCACCACCTCCAGACACAGGGCTTGGGGGCAGGAGTATTCTCAATACTATTGCAGTGAGGGTACATGCCCAGGTAAGCATCGAACATTTTGTAGACAATTATGCTAATAATTGATAACTCCAGAAATCCCGGTTGAAACGACCATTGGAATCATCCTCCGATGACGATGACCACCCTTTGAAGAGGTACTGCCTTACTTCCGTTTATGAAAAGGACATGGACCGGATTAAGAAGGTGCTTAAAGATATCCAAGCGTCTCTGAACGAAATCCAGGACATCTTAAAGGCGATGTAGACGTCTAGATCGAATGTGGACTGGTGCTATGGTACGTCCTCGCCACCGGTATTGACTTTTCTGCAAATTTAATACTTTTTCTCAAGCTCACCGTGACGGGCACTTTCGGGCGACCAGTATCGAATGTCTTAATTTTGGACTGGTGCTATGGTACGTCCTCGCCACTGGTATTGATGTTTCTGCAAATTTAATACTTTTTCTCAAGCTCATGGGCACTTTCGGGCGACGAGTGTAGGCTCAGCGATGGACCCTAACATCTTTCGAGACCTGATTACGGCGTATTCCTCAATGAAGGACCAGTATTTAGTACCTCCAGTAATATAGTACTAGCTACACAACAAATACATTTTCTTTTCAATCTAAAAACCTGAATGTTCAAGTCGCAGTCAAAATTTAGCAGGCCACTGCCATACTGCATCCAGCTCACAGACAGTGGCTCTTCTTGCCACAGACTGTGATTATCCGCTCATATTGTATTCAGTTCACAGATCGCGGCGGGATTGGAATCTCTTCACCATATTCTATCCAGCTCACAAACAGCTGCTTGGTTTGCGACGGATTACGAGTATCCAAGAATCTGACAATGTGTCGACAATTGACGATAATATCGGAGACTCCCTGCCGTCTCAGGGAGGGATGGTACCAATTCCGTAACAATCATATCTGGCATGTCTTGTAATGTGTTGCCTTGTGAGTCAGCCTGCAATACGATAACCAGTTCATAACGCCGGCGACTGTCCGTGAGCATGAGATAATCTGATAGCTCGTTGACAATTGATGATAATATTGCACCTGCCCATCATCATACAAAGGGAAGGTATCAGTCTCATAATAATCCAGCAGCATTATGGCAAATTCATGACATCGCATCTGGGATATTTTCTGGACCTAGCTCTGTTTTTCAATGTGTCGCATTGTGAGTTGGCCTACAATATGGTAACTATTTCATAACGCTGATGGCCATCTACAATGCATTTTGGGAGCTCATATCACCTGATATGATTGTCCACAATTTACTGATGGTGGTGTTTTCAGTCATCACATGATTAAAGAAATGGCATGCTGACGTTCTTTGAAAGTCCGCCACACTCGTTTTCGCTTTCTTTCATCCCCTTCACATCGCATTCTGTGAGTAAACCTTTGCCTTTTTGAGATACTAACTGATCCTATTTTTTAGTCCATTTACACCCTCGCCCCATCGTCTTCACTTGTTTTTGAAACAGTGAA